>OIXX01000493.1_pt1 | contig 23575 bp, 26 predicted proteins | sample 1588161 | NCBI WGS metagenome assembly OIXX01 (sample SAMN03283274) | human gut metagenome | biome: human-associated habitat; material: feces | host: Homo sapiens | place: Peru | collected 2012
ATTGAAAATGGCTTTTTCCGGGGTTGGAGCCAACAAAAAATAAAAGCCGAAGAACGACATCAACGGCAGCGCAATGCAAAGTGAATAACTGTATATAGATGGTTCCATTGTGTAATATGCTTATTTATTTTGCAGGGCAAAGTTACAAAACTATCAGCGAACCGAAGTATTCTCACAGCTTCTTTTTATGTCTAAATAACACTGAAATACTTTTATATTAGATTGATATCGGGTTTACTTTCATCGTTGCCAGGTTCAAATACACCCCATGATGCTCTATCATCCCGTTGCGGAACATCTTCCACAGGATATTGCACCCGAGTTGCGCCAGCGTGGAGTTAATGAACAAGTCCTGCTTCTCCAATGCTTCTGCCAGCGAGCAGCTCGGACCGGAATCCTCCTCCTTCACTCTCGCGTATTTCACGAAACGGGTGATGACCTTCAGCGAGCCGACCGCTTCATACAGCGTGGAAGCCGGTTGCCTGATTTTTTTCAGCACGGTCCCCATTATAACCTGTCCGGTCGTTTGCGTGTTGCCGAAGTCCATCCAGTAGAGTGGCGTGGCATTGTCCGTGTAGGAGGCCGGCGGCATCTTTCCCAGCACGTTCCACAGGTCGAGCCGGGACTTGATGTTGTCCGTGCAGGTGACGGTGATGTTCGCGATTTCATCCCGTTTCACCTCCTTCAACACCGACGGATAGGGTCTGGGCTCCGCTTTCCAGTCGTTGCCGAAGAAATTATTGACACGGGTAATGAGGCATTTCGCCTTGTTCAGGCCTATGTCGGAATCACTGAAGAGTTGGCGTCCGATGTTGGTCCCGGACACGATGTCAGGGTCATAGAGCGTGACGGACAGGCCGGGGTGTCCGAGCGCCCGCAATGTCACGTCGAGCCGGGCCAGACATGTCAGCACCTGCGAACCGGTTCCGCCCGCGCCGATAAGATTCACTGTTACCGGGTGCTGCGGGTCAATCAGGTAGTTGTCGATATAATGCACTCTTTTCATTTCAGTATGTCCTTTAGTTTCAAGTTGTTCAACGGTCTCAGTTCTTCAAGGTCGAAAGGTCTGTCCTTTGCCGCTTTCGTGACCAGAACGAGATTTGATTTGGTCGGGTTGCCATGCGCTCCCAGATGGGAGAACTCCGTCAGCCAGAACTTCCTCTCCCAATATTCGAGCAGTTTCGCGTAGGTCAGGTCTTTCGGCTTCTCTATTCTGGCGGAACCCAGACAGACGCTTGCCTGCGTTACGTTGAAGAACGGGGCGGCATAAAGTTCCGTCTTTTCCGTCGGTTCCCTGTCTTTGCAGGCATAGACATTCAGGTGGCTTTCTCCGGCCTCGTAGATGATTCCCGGCAGATGATACTCCGCGTTCTCTATCTTGAGGGCTTCCTTGAAGAACATCATACGTTTCCGGGGAGAGTTGTACCAGATGTATTTCTCGCTTCCCTTACGCGGGTCGCACCACAACAGGTTGGACGGTATCCTTCCATACGGTGTGGCGCTGTGCCTTTCGGAATAGCCCCGTACCAGCTCGTTCATGAACTCCGCCGTCACCGGACGGCCTTCGCCCATTATACCGCTTTCATCTATATCCCTGACCTCGATGAAATAACTGTTGTCATATACATAATGACTGTTGTCTTCCCGGGCATAGGCAATCAGCGCTGCCCGCGGATGGAGCAGCGTCCTGAGTTTTCTTGTCAATTCGTTCGTTTCCAGCATGTTTTAACAGATTATATTGATGAACTTATCCGCCCATTTGAAGAACCGCTCCGGATAGTCATCCATCCGGAACAGTTCTCCGGTATCGGACGAGAGGTCGCAGGTCGTTACCGGCGTGATGTCATAGGTCTCCCTGCTGTTTGAATTGTAATAGTCAACGAGATATTCAGACACTATATCGTTGATGTCATAGACGACCCTTATCTGCTGTTGCAGGTACATCGGATGGAAATCCGGATTCTCGGAGTAGTAGGCGTCATACCCGTACCCCATGATGCCCCGTTCCGGTGTCAGGAAGGGCAGACCGCTCCTCATGGCGTCGACCAGCTGCCTTTCAAACCCGTTTTGGGGAGTGTACGAGCCGATTGCCCCCGGCAGGTCCTTGTAATAGGACTTTGCAGCCACCCGCCTGAGCAGCCTGCCTATTTTCCCCTCCTGATAGGAACGCACAAGTTTCACCCGGCTTTTCCATTCCTGCGGGTCATCGCCTCCGTCCTCCGAGAGCAGCTCGAATATGAACTCCGCGTCATCGTCATCCAGAATGGTGCTGATACCGTTGGCCGTCATCAGCTTGTGGATAAAGGTAATGGCGATCCTCCTTAAAACGGGACTGAGTGATTCCAGGAACCTCACAGGGAAATAGTACAGCGTCAGACTTCCCCACCGGTGGTACTTCCACAAACGGAAGAAGAGCCTGCCTCTTTCCTGCTCGATATTGACATTCAGCTCATCCCCCACAAGCGCGTCCATCTCGTCGTACAGCCTGGCTATGCCCTCCCCGATACTGTTTCCCGGTGTGTGCGCCGCTTCCTTTTGCAGCAACAGGGCATACTTGAAAAAGGAATCACGCAGGAACTCATAGTTTTCCCGCGTGATTACATTGATGCTGCCGCATTGAAGTCCGTCGTATGTCTCCACGACAAGGCTTTTCAGGGCAACCGGTGCAAGCGCCGTGCTCAGAAAAGAATTACGGCCCCGCTTGGAGCCGCAATCCGTTCTTTCCTGTCCACCCCGTATCGGGTTTCCCTCCGTGTCTGCCCGATGATGAGCCTTGCCAGCTGTTCCTGCCGGTGTTCGTCCAATGGTACACATGGTTTCTTGTTTTTCTTTTTCCTGTTCTTCCTCATATATCCTATCCTTTGGTTCCGACAGTGGTCTTGAACTCGTACACGGCCTTGTCATCCTTGAGTACCGGACCGTGTACCGTCGCGGTTGTCAGTTCAGGATAAAAGTTGGAGTAATAATTCATGACCATTTCCGGGCTGTCCGACGGGTTCGGATCGTCGAGCGTGACCATTCCGCTGCCTTTCTTGAACGTGAATGAACGTGTCATTCCTGTGATTTCGAGTGCCATAGTCTTAAACTGTTTGATAGGGTGAATACTTGGGTTCTAACATGGATTGGGGAAAATCGGGATATTCCTCGTAATCCTTGGGATTGTAATTGATTTCTTCGTCTGCGGGGTATTGCATCCGGTAGTCTTCAGGCGTGAATTCCGGTTCCTGCCAGTGCGTGACTTCCTGACCGCCATAGTTTTGCGGTTGTACGGAAGGCTGCTGTGCGTATTGCGGTTGTGGTGGGGTCTGGTGTTGAACCGGTCTGTGCGGCGGTTGCTGAGGTGGCCACATCGAAGGCTGTTGCGGTTGTCCGGCCATGGATCCCGGTACCTGAGGCTGTGGCGGATAGGGCGGTTGCTGTACGGAAACTGCCATAGGTTGTGGCTGCGGTTGCTGTCGCTGTTGTGCCGTTGCCGCCATAGGTTGCGGTCGTGGCTGCGACTGGGCTTGCGGCACCGGTTCATCCATCAGTTCGAACAGGCTGCCCTTGTTCATCGCCTTTTTCTGCTGCTCCATCATTTCGTCAATCTTCTTCTGGTCCTGTGGCTTGGCATGGAGGCGTGCCTGAGAGAGTGCGGTGACGGCATCCTTATGGTTCTTGGCCGCGATCAGCTCCTCCGCTTTCTTGAGGTGTTTCTCGTATTTCTCCCGCCTCTCCTTCTCCTCTTTCGTCTCCTTGGCCTTTGCATCCTTCGCCGCCTTACTTTCGGATGCGGCCTTCTCCGCCTGCACCTCGAATTGAGCCATGTTGGTGATTAGTCCCACCGCTTTCTGTATCGGGCGTGCGACGGTTTGCAGGAATCCCGCGTCCAGTTCCTCGGGCTTCCCGTTGACCGTCAAGGGTACGATGTGGTTCTGAGCCTCGTCCTTCAGCCCGTTCGACTTCGGCAGCGTGGATACTGCCAGTTGTCCGTTTGCTTTACGGATGACCAGCGTAAGGTCCACGCCTTCGGTCATCATCTGGTTGATTGCTGTAAAAAACATAATTGTATGAATTAAAGTGTGAATAACCGTATTCTTTCTATCTGTTGAAGAACTCCGCCAGCAGCCTGTTCCGGTCGGGATGGCTGCATATCTCCAGTACCGGGTCCAGCAGCGTGGAGATGTGTACGGGTCCGCTTCTTTCCCGTGGGGGGAATTTGACGGTCGGTTCCGGGACAGGATACTTCCTTCTTGCCGGTATCGGCACTGGTATCTGTACCGGTGCCATCGGCGGTCTTGAGATGATTGCTTGATTCATGACTCTATAATTTTAATTGTGAATACCTGGGCTTTGGCAGCCCGTTGAACTACAAGGGCTTTACGGCAAACGCTTCCGGAAAGGCAAGGCTTTCGGGAAAAATACCGCAAGCCCTCCGGGCGAGGATGATTTTTCCCCGAAACCCGGAGGGCCCGGCCTTGCCATCCGAAAAGAGGCGTTTGCCAACTTTGCCCGGTAGTTCTCCGGTCTGTCAATGGCTGTATATGCCTCCCTTTCCTTTCCGAACGTGTTTTCATTATCCCTGTTTCCATAAGGCATGGAACACAAAAAGAGCCGTCCTCCGTGAGGACAGCCCTGTCCTGCAAGGTATTGCAGCGGTTTATATGCCGTATTTGTTCCATCTTCCTATATTTTATGCCGGTGGAATCAGAATACCAGGTAGCTGAGGATACAAAAAAGTATCGCCGCTGCCACCAGGAAGCAGGCTACCTTATAGAGAAACCTGAAGAATCCCCTGAAACAGACGATGGCGACTGCCGTCCACACGGGCGACACGCCTCTTGAATACAGATAACCGAACACGATGAAGGCCGCGATGGCCAATACTGTCATCCTTGTCCATTTGCCTGTTGTCAGTTTTCCGATATATTCCCTCGTTTTCATGACCGTATATTGTTAATGGGTGAAACATGTCATTTCCAATTTCGGGGGCCGGAGAGCGGACCGCCTCCACAGGCAAGGTTTTCGGGGAAAATACCGGAGCGGGGCGAGGATGATTTTCCCCGAAACCTGCAAGGCCCGACCTTGCAGGTGGAAACGGGCGGTTCCGCTACCTTTGCCCGCAGAATTGGAATGGCGGGATCATTTGCCTTTTGCACCTTTGGGCTTGGGAAAAGAAAGTTTCAGGTTAAAACTGTCGTCAAAGGTGAGTGCCGCATCGAAAGAACATCCTTTCTTACCCTTGAAACCCTTGATAAGCCGGGTGGAGCCGGATGAGAAAAGCTGTTCAAGATGCCGGTCGGTCAGTTCCTTGTTCAGGAAACGGCGGAACACCAGCAGCCCGCATCCTTCACGGTCGCATTTCGCGACCTTGGACTTCACCACCACGTTGCCGGCCTTGCACTTGGGGCAGGTAAAGGCGTGTGATGACGGTTCCGGGAATTTGAGGCGCAATATCTCGCCGGTTACTTTTCCGGTGTATTCCCTGATGGAGAGCATGAAGCTGTCCGGATCGAGGGTACGTCCCTCTATCCGTGCCAGTGCCCTTTCCCATGTGCCGGTCAGCTCTGCGTCGGCCACCATCATGTCCTTCACCGATTCGTAGAGGTACAGCCCCTTTTCCGTCGGCAGGATACTCTTGCCGGAACGCTCGACATAGTTACGTTTGAACAGGGTCGTGATGATGGCGGCACGGGTGGCGGGTGTGCCGATACCCGAATCCTTGACAGTCTCACGTGCCTCTCCGTCCGTGATATCCTTTCCGCAGTTCTCCATGGCGGCAAGCAGCGTGGCTTCCGTGTAAAGCGGCCTGGGCAGGGTCTTCTTCTGCGACAGTCCGCGACCCGAGAGCGGAACCAGCCCGCCTTCGGCAAACAAGGCCGTTCCTCCGCCATCTTCCGGCTCGTCCTTTTCCCGGTCCTCCTTCCGGGCGAATACCGCCCGCCAGCCCGTGTTGACGATGAAGGCGGAGCGGGAGCGGAAATCCATGCCCCCGCACATACACTCCATGAGCAGCCGCTCCTTCTCGCAGGGCGGGGAGAAGGCTTCCAGCATCCTGCCGGCTATCAGGGTGTAGACGGCGGATTCCGCCTCGGACAACTCTTCGGGAGCGACACCCGTGATGATCAGGGCATGGTGGTCGGTCACTTTCGTGGTATCCACGCTCCGGGTGTTCAGAGCGGAAAAATCGAAAGTGCGTCCGTACTCCCTGAACAGAGGCATGGCAATGATTTTTTCCAGCAAGGCGGGTATATTCGCCATGATATCTTCGGGTATGTACCGGCTGCCCGTTCTCGGGTACGAGACCAGTTTCTTCTCGTACAGGGACTGGGCGATGGAAAGAGTCTTGTCCGCCGTAAGGTCGTGGTGGATGTTGCAGTCCTTCTGAAGGGAGGTCAGGTCATACAGAAGTGGGGCCTGCTGGAAAACCGTACCACGCTCCACTTTGGTGATTGTCACCGCCGAGCCGGGAATGATGCGTCCGTATGCCGTTTCCGCCGCTTTCTTGTCCCCGAAGTGCTCCGGATGGATGAACAGCCGGTGCGCCTCTCCCTGCTTCAGCGTGATATGAAGCTGCCAGTATGGTGTGGAGACGAAGTTGCGGTTCTCCTTGAAGCGCGCGCATATCATGGCGAGGGTCGGGGTCTGTACCCGTCCGATGGAGTTGTTCGCCGAACCGGAGACTGCCGCCAACGCGCGGCTGGCGTTCATGCCCACCAGCCAGTCCGCCTTCGCCCTGCTGTCCGCGGCCGCATAGAGGCTGTCGTATTCATATCCTTCCCTGAGGTCTGCCATCCCCTTTCGGATGGCCTCATCGGTAAGCGAGGAGAACCACAGGCGTTTGAAAGGCTTGGTACAGCCCAGGTGGGAATATATCCACCGGAAGATGAGTTCCCCCTCACGCCCGGCATCGGTCGCCACGATGATGCTGTCACATTCGGAGAACACCCCGTCGATGACCTTGAGCTGCCTGCCGGCGGCGATGTCCGTCACCATGCCCCTGTCCGTACGTATCTGTCGTTCCACAAGACGGAACGGTTCGGGAAGCATCGGAAGGTCTTCGGCGGTGGTTCTCGTGTAGCCGTATGTTCCCGGCAATGCCAGTGATACTAAATGTCCCAGCGCCCATGTCACCATGTAGCCGTTTCCTGTTATGTAGCCGTCCTTTTTCTCTGTAGCCCCGACCACACGGGCTATCTCCTGACCGACACTCGGTTTTTCTGCTATGATTGCTATCATGATTCGGATAAGAATTAAGCCGTTTCCCGCTTGCCGGCGTACGGAGGGACGGGAAACGGCGGTTATACATTCGGTTTACATAATTATAAAGGTGGAGTTACTCTCCCACGGACTTGATGCCGAGGATTTCGAGCAGCGGGTCACCGTCCTTGCGTACCAGCTGGAGTGTGGCGTCCATCACCACGTCCACACCGAGGAGCACGAGGCTGAGCGGCATCACTTTTGTTTTCTCTCCCCTGAGCAGCGTGTCAAGTTCTCCCGATATCTCCAGCTCGTCCTTCAGGATGCCGATGCCTGCCAACTCGTCCCAGTTCACGTCCTCCGCCTTGAAAGGCGTGTTGTTTTCCTTGTTCATTTCCATGTTCTGATTCTTTAGGATTTCACATTCGTTTTACTTTTACTTTGACCGTCAGGCTATGCTCGCGCCCCTGGATTGGCGGTTTTCCTCTCCCTGTCTTTGTGCGGCGGACACCACGTTGCGCTGCGAGGCGTCGCGTCTGCGGTCGGGGTTCTCGTTGTAGAAGTCCAGCCGTCCCTGGTTGAAGTTCGCCTTGACGTACTGCGAGATGGTCTTGCCGTCATACCCCTTGATGCCCTCGACCAGTACCGCCTTGCCGCTTTGGAGGTCGGCACGCTGCTTGCGGGTAAGCTCCACGTCCCATACCTTGGCCGGTATCTTGAACTCCTCGCGCTGGTCGAAACCGTCCGGTGTGCGCGAATAGCTCAGACGGCCCGTTTCGAGGTCCGCCTTGATGAATGAGGAGAATTCCTCGCCCCTGCGGTTCACCATGCCGTTAAGGAAGATGGGCCGCCCTTCACGCAGCTCTTTCTGCTCCTCGGGAGTGACCTTCACGCCGCCTATTTCATTCGGGATGTAGATTTCCCGTGCGCCTTCAGGGGAGTCGGGATTGTAGCGGGTGTAGGACGGGCGGCCTGTCGCTTCGTCGAGCTTCACGTAGGAGGAGAACAGTTCCCCGTCCTTGCGTTTCATGCCCTCCACGAAAATGGCCTTACCCCCGTTCAAATCATCGATCTGTTTCTTGGTCAGTTCCACGCCTCCCAGATACTGCCGGTTGAAGAGCTTGTCGTTCTCGAAGATGAACTCCACGCCCCTGCGCTCGGCATTGACCTGGATGTGGGCATCGAACGGATTGCCCGATCTGGCCGTCATTCCTTCGATGAATATTTTCTTTCCTTCACGCAGGTCGTTCTGTTCCTGTTCGGTCAGTTTCACCCCGCTGATTTCACGTGGTATGAAGACATTCTCGGCTTTCATCGCCACCACCTCGTTGGTCAGCTTGTCGATGCTGACGAAAGAGGGGACATACTCGCCGTTGCGGTTTTTCAGTTCCACGACACGCCCCATGTTGCCCGTCTCAAGCAGGTTCTTCTTGTCCTCGTCAGAGAAGATATGTCCGAAGTAGGGACGGTCGAGGTCGGGTTTCTGCCGGATACCGTGGATGCCCAGTACGATGTCCCCAGCCCGGGACTGCTGGAACGAGAGCCTCGCGTCGGTACGTAATACGGCGGAGCCGAAGTTCATGCTGATGGGCACTACCTGGTTGGTCTTGTAGCCTCTGAGCATCTGGTCGAGCAGCCCCCGTTCCTGAAGTTCCTCACGGGAGAGCCCGAAGTTCTTTAGCTGTTCCCAGTTGATCATGGACTCGTTGTAGCGGTACTGGGGCTGTTGCTGCGTGCCTCCGCCTTGGTCGGCCTGCTGCTGTGTTTCATTTTCTTTTGCCATTTCTTCTTGATTTTGATGGTTGATACTTTGGTTTTCCTTGTCGCGGGGGACAATCTCGTACTGTTTGAGGAATTCTTCCACCGCGTCTGTCTTTTTTCCGGCGGCGAGGTCTTCGATGGCCTGCCTCACTTTCGGGTCGTCCAGTGCTTTCTCCTTGACGGAGAGGATGCCGAAGCGTGTCGGGTCCTTGAGCTGGCTCCAGAAATTCTTCAGGAAATTCTCGAACATACTGGCGTAGCGGTCGATTTTCAGAAAGGAGTTTGTATGCTCCTTGTCTGCCGGAACCGTCTTGTACCTGCCGTCCTTGTCAATTTGGGACACTGCCTGTAAAATCAGTTCCATCTTGTCGAGGATAAGGATGATGTCGCTCATCTGTTCGTTCTCGGCGACTTGCGGTTTAGGGGGATCGTCCCTTCCATTTTTCTTTGCCATAACTTTGTTTTTTTAGGGTTGATAACTATGATTGTCAGTGCAAATATATAGGATGATTTCTGATATATGATTGATTTACAATACGTTGTACTATATGTTTCATCGTTTGTCATCCTGTTTCACCGCGGGAGGAAAAGCGGGAGGCGGAAAAACGGGAAAGTCAGAGGAAAAAGCAAGGAAAAGCACCGGATTAAAAAGGCGGAAAAGGGCGGGCACACACGAATGGCAAGCCCCAGGGCAAGAAAAAACGGCAGGAACGCCACGAAACCGACAAGGAGAAAACCGTATTATGCAGAGTTGCGAGCGAGCTGTCTTTAGTCCCCGCTTCCTTGTGCCGCTCTATAAGACAGGAAGAAGATTTTATATGGGAGATGTGTTGACGGCGTAATCCATTGGGACATCAAGCACGGCAAAATACTGCCGTCAGATTGTTTTTTATCTTGTCCTATGCGTCGTAGGTCGCTTCGCTTGCTAAGTCCCGGCCGTCTCCACAACTCGGACGGCGATACCGGAACGTTTTTTCGGGTGAAAAATTACCGCAGGGAATTTTTTGCCCGAAAACCGGAGGCCTGAACGTGGAAGGTATCGTCCTCCGGGTTACCTTCTTGAAGGGACTTGACAAGCGAAGCGTGCTTATGATGGATTTTCATGGAGGAATATGGAAAAATGCACATTTAGTCTAAGAAAATTGCAATCATTTTGCGTAAGTAATCAGAAAATGATTACTCTTGCAGAACGATAATACATAAAAAATGTTTTTTGTTCGCTCATTTATGGTTGTTCATTTTTAATGAATGCGGGCAAATAATGAACAAGGATTCGCTTACACCCGCCCTCTATTGGAGAAAATTGGTATTTTTCCCATTTTTCTCCAATAGAATGGCTGCAATATTGATAATTTTCACTACTTTTGCAACATGATTATACCAAGGGATAAATATTTACAGGAGCTGAAAAGTGTGATGCACAACGGGATGATTAAGATCATTACCGGTGTACGCCGTTGTGGAAAATCGTATCTTCTATTTGAATTGTTCAAACAATCATTACTTGAAAACGGTGTGAATGAAGAGCACATTATTCAGGTTGATTTGGAAGACCGACGTAGTAAACACCTCAGAGAGCCGGACATATTATTGGATTACATCGATGGGCATATCACAGATAACGATATGTATTACATCCTATTGGATGAAATACAACTTGTTCCTGAGTTTGAAGATGTACTCAACAGCTATCTGAAAATTAAAAATGCGGACGTATACGTGACAGGAAGCAATAGCCGGATGTTGTCCAGTGATGTAAAAACTGAATTTCGTGGCCGAGGGTATGAAATCAGAGTCCATCCGCTGAGTTTTTCGGAATTTCTCAAGGCAGGACAGTACACAAATGAACTTTCTGCCCTACAGGATTATATGATTTATGGAGGAATGCCACAGGTCGTATCTTTTTCAAATAAAAAAGAAAAAGAAAATTATCTCAAATCCTTGTTCCAAGGAACTTATATACGCGATATAAAAGAGCGTTACAACATTAGGAACGATGATGATTTGAGTGAGCTTATAGATATTATCGCTTCCAATATAGGCTGCCTGACCAATCCGACAAACCTTGAAAATACATTCAAGTCCGTAAAAGGCCATAGTATTTCAGATACAACCATACAGAGTTATCTTGGAATGTTACAGGATGCTTTTATGTTGGAAAAAGCCATTCGATATGACATTAAAGGAAAGCATTACATCAACACGCCTTCAAAATACTATTTTGAAGATGTAGGACTACGTAATGCCCGTCTGAACTACCGTCAGATTGATGGTGGACATCTGATGGAAAATATCATATATAACGAGCTGCGCATCAGAGGGTATTCAGTTGATATAGGGCAAGTTGAGGTAAGAATAACAAATGATGATGGAAGGAAAATGCGAAAACTGCTGGAAGTGGATTTCATTTGCAACAGTGGGGACAAACGTGTGTACATACAGTCTGCACTTGATATGCCCACTCAAGAAAAAATCGACCAGGAAACCAATTCCCTTCGTCATATCAAAGATGGATTTCCTAAAATAGTCATTGTGGGAGGTTTGACCCCTTCTCATGTGAATGCGGATGGCATATCAATCATTAATGTAATAGATTTCCTTAAAGATACTGAAGGAAATCTATTATAAATCTAACATAATATATGGTATAATAATGCGTGAAAATGGTGCAAAAGTAATCGGATGTTGATTACCTCTGCACTTTTTTCGCGCAATCACGGATTAACTTGTGGAGTGGAATTTTTTACGTATGTATGCTCCATCCGTGGAACGGACCTCCAATCATCACGGCAAAGGACTCATCCGGTCTGCCGTGGTAGAGCAATCCACCTACGATACCGTTCCGCCCGTCCGGCGTCCTTTCCGCGAATCCGAATGAATACGGCGCAAAATCCCAATAGAACTCAATCTCATACCTGCCGTTGGAGTTTTTCTCCCATTGCTTGAGGCGTCCGATGCAATTCTGAAAGGTCGTGTCGCCAATGCTCTTGGCATATTCTGCCACCTTGTCGTAGTGTTCCTGACATCTGATTTTCATATCCGATCATTTTAAGTTGTTTGCAACAGTTCTTCGTATATCCCGAAACCGAGGCATCCGGCAACGGTAAAATCCTCCCCGCCTTTGTCCGCCAACGATTTCAAATCGTCCAAACTGTCGCAGTAAAAGAATATTTCGTCATCCTTCTCCGTATCGGAATCCATGGCCAAAGCAATCCTTGCCTCTTCCGTTTCCAGCGTGTCACGCCATCGGATGACGCAATCCGCGTAATGAGGATCGCGCCCTTGCCCGCTGTAGAATTTCAAATAATGGCATCCTATTTCCTGCCTGACCTCATCCGTTTTTTTCCATGAGCTGTCATCCACGATTTCAAACCCCATTCCTTCAACCAGCAGGCACGTGCCGTTGTCATATGCCATCATGGTACGTTTGCCGATATGTTTTTCGCGTAAATCCGCCCAATCCGGCAAGTCCCAACGTTCGACAGTCCAAATCCCGCGATAGTCTTCCGGGATGGCGTTGTATTCGCTCAACGTTATCTTTCTCATATTATTATTCTTTGGGTATTACAAAAGTGACCTTGTAGGTCTTACATGCTTTCCCGAAAGCGGGATTGGTGTCAAATTCCTTGTATGACTCCCAATCCACCGACATGGTGTAGCCGTTCGGAAAGTTTTCAGCGATGAACTTGGTTATCATTTTCTTGTCCTCATCAGACAGGAACAGTTCCTCCCGGGTGCCGTACTCCAATGCAAAAATCGCCCATTCGGGAATGTTGTCCCAAACGAGCGTCTTGCTGTTATTGCCATTCATAATCCTGCTGTTTATTGCTGTGATACCATAAGCTCTTTGATAATGTTGTCGAGCTCTGTTTCCCACTTGTCCGTTCCGTCAATCAGCGAGGGATAGGTAAGCTGTTTCCACTGCCGGTAATCGAAGAGTTTCATACGCAGCGGATAGTAGTCGAAAAGTTTCCGGCCTTCGGAAAATACTCTCAGGTGGTTTGTCCCGACTTCCATCAGCCTCAGACCATAACGTCCAATGATTTCGTGGAACCTTTTCATCGGGGTGAAGTTGCTTCTGCTCATACCTTTTTATTTTTGAGTTAAACATTTCACGGCTCGTGAGCCGGTATTTTATTTCTTGCCTGCCTCGCTGTCCCGTGCCGGATTGTGCAAGGCTTTCCGGAAAAATACCGCAAGCGGAGCGCGGAAGATTTTTGCGGAAACCCATAAGGGCTCGGCCTTGCTCAATCCTGACAGGCACGGGGCGACCTTTGCAGGCTGAAATAAAACAGCGGTATCCTATTCCTCCTTCCTGTCGCTGTCTTCTTTGGGTATCAGGTGCTGTAAATCAGGATCGGTCTTGATGCGTTGCATTTCATCTTCAATTATTTGCAGCACGTCCGCCTTGATACGTGAATAGTTACGCTCTATCTGCTGCTGCATGATGTCGTTGCCGTCCGCATCCTTGAACTCGTTGATGACGGGTATCTTCTTGTAGGCTTTCGTTTCCGCCGCTACTTTCTCGTTGTCAACTATGATACGGGCATGGAAAATCTTCTGGTCTATCTCTTCCCCGAAGTTGTCCGCCACACTGCCCACGAATGTGCCCTGCGAGAGGTTGGCTATCTTGGATGCCGGTATCAGCGAGTCCAGCTGCGTGTTGATGGAGGTGGATGTGTCCTGCCTGTTGATGGAGATGGACTGCCGTTGCTGGAGAATCTTGCCGAAACGTTCCGAAAGGCTTTTGGCCGTTTCCCCGACCACCTGCCCGGAGAAGATATTCCCGACTGTATTTTGGATCACTTTCGCCTCTTTTTCACCGTAGTCACGGGTCAGCTGGGAGAAGTCCTGGAAACCGAGACAGACAGCCACCTTGTTGCTTCGGGCGGTGGCTATCAGGTTGTCGATACCACGGAAATAGATGGTCGGAAGCTCGTCTATGATGATGGAACTCTTGAGTTGCCCTTTCTTGTTTACCAGCTTTACAATGCGGCTGTTGTACAGTCCCAATGCCGCCGAATAGATGTTCTGTCTGTCCGGATTATTTCCCACGCAAAGGATTTTCGGGTGTTCGGGATTGTTCAGGTCCAATGTAAAATCATCGCCGGTCATTACCCAGTATAGCTGCGGTGAAATCATCCTTGAAAGCGGGATTTTTGCGCTCGCTATCTGGCCCTGTAACTGGTCCTGTGCGCCTCCTTGCCAGGCATCCATAAAGGGAGAGAGGTAGTTTTCGAGGGACGGGTATGAGGTCAGGATTGTAAATATATCTGCGTACGGTTTATTCAGAAACTCTATTGCGTGAGGGAAGGTACAGTATTTGCCATCCTTGTAAATCCGCAAATACCAGATAATGGCTGCGAGCAGGATAATCGGAGATTCCACAAAGAAGTCACCCTGTTTCTGAATCCAGGTCTTGTTCAGATTCAAGAGTATGGTGTAGGCCGATTCGTAAGCGTCGGATATGTCCGCCATGAATTTCGGGTTGATGGGATTACAGCGGTGGCTGCGTCTCGGGTCATCAAAATTTATCACGTAGAATTCCGGTCTGACCCTGTACTTGTCAATGTTTTTAAGCAGTTCGTTATAGGCAATGACCGAGAGGTCATCAAATTTGTAATCGTACAAATATAAAGCGAATCCCTTGGAAATCATCTGTTTGATGTAGTTGTTCACCACCGCGTAGGACTTCCCGCTGCCAGGCGTTCCAAGCACGATGGACGCACGAAAAACGTTTACAACGTTGATCCATCCCCCATTCCTTGCCCTGATACACGAACTTGGTCGGCAAATTTACAGAATACTCGTTTTCCATCAAGTGTGTCTCCTGCATGAAACTCTCGTTGGCGGTATTGAACACGTCCTCCATCAGGTTGTGTTTCAGCATACGGCTTATCCATACGCCCGACATCAAAAGAAGGATGTACCCGGCGGTCAGCGTTACCGTGTAAATGGCGGCGTCAACTGTCGGACTGAACGGCAGATCGAACATCCACCAGTTCATGAAGAACAATACAAGCCCCGAAAGGAAGGCGGTATATATTTTCCGCCAGGTCATCTTCTGGTTTTTCACGCCCTTCGTGCCCAAACATGACAGCGCAAGGAATATGACGGCGAACACTTTTGTCACCAGCAGGTTGCTGAAAAGCCCCGCCGTCCTCTGGAAATTCAGTAGTATCTTATCGACCACTCCGATATTGATACCCGCATCCACGAATGCCCGGTAACAGAACCAATAGACGTGGATGACAACAAACACGATGGATATGGCACGCATGAATTCCATGACCTTTGCCAGTCCTCTCAAATCATCTTCCTGTTGCATAACGATATAATTTTAATGGTGAATGAATATTGTTTTTAGGAGATGCCCCGTGAGCGGCGTTTCTTTTTCTTCTTGTGATACAGCCTGCGTGCAAGAGCCTCTTCCTGCGGGTCGGGACCGTTTGCTTCAAAGTCGAAGATCCCGAAAGCCTGTTCTATGGCACTTTCCATGTCGGAGGAGAATCCGCTTTGCAGACCGGTGTCCGGCATGGGCGCATCCAGATTCGGGATATTGCCCGGATTATTAAAGAGGCGCTCAAAGGCATTTGCCGAGAACTCCTTTCCGAGCCGCGAGCCGTTATAGACCTCCCTGTTCCTGTGGTCGATGAAGGTCGCGCCGTAAATGCGTCCTTCCCCGTTCTCCCGGAACACCACGTCTATTCCCCGGCCGTTCAAGAGGCGGATGAAATCCTCCCGGTTGCCACGGCATCCATGCATGGCGAGTGCAATATCGTTCCGTATTTTGGGCTGCCGTTTTTTGTTCTTGTATTCACGGGTATTGTAACCAATACGCTTTTCCAGTCCTTCATAACCGAAGCGTTTTCCGATAAGGGAGGACTTGATGGGCGTACATACCGGTTTGCCTGTATTGTCTGTCATGGTATAGACAATGCCGTTGTAAGGTGTCCCTTCAAATTCGCCCCTAACCTGTTTCGCCTCGATGTTGAAGCAGGACAGCAACGCGCTGTACTCTCCGAATGACTGGAAACGGTAAGTGGAGAACACGCTTTTAAGGATGTTGGAAACCTGTTGCTTTACATCGCCATTCTGATAGTCCGCTTTCTTCAGATATGGTTCCAGCAGTTCCCTGCGTTTGTCCTCCACCTGTTTCAGACCGAATTTTCTTTCCAGTTCCCGACAGGCCTTCATCGAGCGGTTCCATTCGTAGGCATCGTCAATCTTTTCCCCTTTCTCGTTCACGCAGGTGGAAACGATATGGATATGCCTGCGGCCGATGTCCTCGTGAATATATACAATGTAAGGCTGGTCGCCGTAGCCCATGCGTTGCATATACTCCCTTGCCAAATCCGCAAATTGGGAATCGGTGAGACGGTCATCCACCGAAGGATTGAGCGATATGTGTAGCACCGGCTTCTCCGTGTTCCTGTTGGCAAGCAGGTAATTTTCGAATGCCCAGAGCGTGTTCCTCATGACCTGTTCCGGATTGCCCGTGACATCGGCAATCATGCGGTTTCCCGAAATGATGCGTGCCGTTGACTCGTTCACTTTCTGCTGGTTGTAGATGACAGCCCCGTAGAGCGACGCGCCCCTGTTGATTTTTGCCACCATGTCATTCCTCCTCCCTCTGTTTTTTGATAAGGTAGGTTTCTTCAAACTCACGGGTTAGCATGATGATCCGCTTGCTCAGCACCACCAGATCTATGGTCACCTTTTCCAGATTGCGAAGCAGGGCGTATGCCCGTTTCTCCCCGAAATTGGTCTTGATTGCCTTTACCGCCTGGTTGTAGTTGTTGCCTACGGCCTGGAACTGATGGTAGAAATTGGTAAGACGGACGTAGTAGTCCATTGCTGCCTTGTCGATTCTGACCACCTTGATTTCCTTGTTCAGAAGTACCGATTTAATAAACCTCGCACGGTAAGCCATACCCGATTTCTGGAATGAGAGTTCAAATTGCGCGTTCTCCCGTGAATTGAATTTGATACCGTAGCGGTACACGGCAGGGTCGGATTTTGATTTCCGCCCTACACCTTTTCTTGCTTTTCTGTTCTTGTTTTCTTCCATACGCATTGAGTTTTTTCAGTTTCTGATCTTCCGTCATGGATTTCCGACTTTGGAGGAAATCCCTCCCGAGCCGTCAGGCGAGCGGCAAGTTGTTTTGGGTTGCCCGAAATATTTCGGGCTGCCGAAAACACAACTTGCTATTACCGCTTGGTAATGAATTTTCCTTCGTCAAATTGTGTTTTGACCTTCAGCCTCATTCTTCGGCTTCGGAAAGCCCTCGCAGCCGTATCCGTTCCGTTGTCGGTGCAAAGTTATGGCAGTTTATTCTGTTGTAAAATAGCAAGTTATATGTAACATGATGACATATGGTGACACAGGTCGTCACCTCCCTTGAAACATGGTGGAAGTATGGGAAAATACCATTTTATTTGCAGCGTGAACGGTAAAACAAACCAATAGTCAAGTAACTGTCCGTTGTATTGCCGGTTAGCGAAAGCACTTGTTGTAACAGGCGGGTAATGATTGGATGCTTGCTTTGTTAAGGCAGAGAACTATCGGTTGGTCGGTTTGCCGGTTGGTGAGCACAAAGCAACCGTATCACTAACAAACCATGTCACAAAGCAAACAACAGACAAGTAAAACAATAGTATAATAAACCATTAAAAAAGTTCAGTTATGAAGAAGAATCCGTTATTCGTTGCGGTCAGCAATCAAAAGGGTGGGGTCGGCAAAAGTACCATGTTGATAACGCTTGCCAGTCTCCTGAATTATTCGATGGGCAAGAATGTGGCCATCGTTGATTGTGACTCCACCCAGCGTAGCCTGTTCAATCTGAGGGAACGGGACATGGAGATGGTGGAGATAAACAAGAAGTACATGGTGTTGCTGGAGGAACAGAGACTCAGGGGATGTAGGATTTATCCTATCAGGCAGGCAAAACCGGAGAATGCACGCCAGGTGGCCGGAGAGTTGGCGGCAAAAGCAGATTTTGATATCGTTTTCATAGATCTGCCGGGATCTATGGACATATCCGGCGTTTTGCAGACCATTTTCAATGTGGATTATGTATTGACCCCCATTGCCGCTGACAATTTTGTCATGGACAGCAGTTTTGTCTTTGCCAAAAGCGTCATGAAGTGTGCGGAAAACCGGAATAACATTCCCTTAAAAGACGTGTTCCTGTTCTGGACCAAGGTCAAGAAAAGAAGCAACACCGAGGTGCTTGACAACTATATGGCACTGATGAAGAAACAGGGGTTGAAAATTCTGGATTCAATGATTCCCGATCTCTGCCGCTATGACAAGGAACTGTCATCCCGGACACGCACCTATTTCCGCTGTTCGCTCCTTCCACCGCCGGCAGGACAGCTTAAAGGCAGCGGATTGCAGGAACTGGCAAACGAACTGATTGTAAAATTTAACCTGTAATTGAGATATGGCAAAGAAAATTGTAAAAGTGAATGAAGAAAAAATCAGGGGGTATATGGTCGGTGACATTCCTGATGCCATCGAGAACGAGGATATCATAGTGGTTGAGGTTCCGGAAGAGGGAAACAATGAAAGGCAGGATACGGAAAAAGAAACTGCCCGGAAAAATTCCAAATCTTGCAATATGCCTAAAAGTGACAGTAACTTTCGTCAAAAGTATCTGGTGAATACCCCCATGCCCGGACGTATCCAGGTGTACCTGAACCGCAAGCTGTACGACGAGATAAAGAATTATCTCAATGTGATAGCTCCCGAAGTAAGTATTGCGAGCTATATCAGTAACATCATAGCCGAGCATATAGAACTCAACATCGAGGAAATCACCCGAATGTATAAAGACCGTTTTTCACCCCCTAAAATTCAATAGTCATGGAAACAACATTAATTTATTTTTCAGTAAAAGCCGTGTCGGCAACTTATATATTATATAAGGTATGGATGTTTATATTCAGTCCGAAAGTTTATAAATTCTGGAACAATCAGCTTCGTTATATGCGCATTGCACGTATCCGGTTATGGAAATCACGCAAAAAACGGATGGCGGAAAAAGCAAGGAAAGCCCGGTATAGGGCAAGACTGGACAAGGCTGAAGCATGGATCGCACAAGCGGAGAACGATATCCTTAAAGTCGGGCATGAAAAGAATACCGAAACGCAGCCGAATCCCCTGAACGAGTACAATGAAGTAATCGGCAAGACGAAGATAGTCTATCTTGAAGACCCGGAAGTGGCGAGAAAAACTCCCACACGTTCTGAGCCTATGAAAAAGGAACCCATAGAGGAGGATGAGGATATAAATCCGGATGACGTGATTGATGACTTTACTCCCAAAAAAGGACTGACAGAATCGGAAAAACGGGAACTTATGTCAAATGACGGGTGCGTTCCTGACCCGGATTTTTCAAGGGCATTGACTTTTGAGGAACTGGACAATGTCGCTGATGTGCTTATTTCGGGGACGGATGACAGAAAGAAAATCCGAAATGCTGCCGAAACCTTGTACCAACTTCAGGATACAGACCTGTTCAGGTTCTTTTCAACCGAATTGAGTACTCAAAGCCAATTGGAAAAACTGCTTAGGGAAAATATGCCAAATGGAAAAGAGACATCAAAACAGTCTTTGGAACAGATTGGAATTGATTGGAATAAATACATGTAAATATGGAATCGAATGAGAAAAACAAAAAAACAACAAGCAATGCCGAAGTCAGAAGCAGAATCTTTTGGCATAAAAAGAAATCCTGCAATTCGTGCCCCACGCATCTATCTATCTGAAGAAGAAGTCATCAGAATTATGCGGAAAGAAGCCGCTATCAAAAAGAAGATAGGAAATCTTATTGATAGTATGCTTTGTGATGATTCACAAATTTCAGCAATGGATAATATAAAAAATAAGACAGAGGCATTCGATATAGATGAATTCGTTTAATTGTTTCTTTTTGCTGTCATAGTTTCAGAAGGCATGTCGATGTGATATCGGTGTGCTTTCTCTATGTCAGATTCCTTTTCCGGTTCTGAGGTGTAGACAATGTATAAAACGTGTAAAATGAACAGAAGCGAAGTGTGAAAGCCGGCTTTCACACTTCGCTTTTCCATTCCAATACAGACAGCCGCTATTTCATCCTTTCATAAAGATTGAGACCGGTTTGCCGCTTTCAAACGCCTTGCTCACCGTGTAGTATGTTCCCCCTTTCGGCTAAAGATTCCCAATAGGCTATGACTGTATCCGCTTTACGCACCATGTATTCATTCCTGCGAAAGTAGCCGCGGAAACGGGGCTGCCTTTGCCGGAAGGAATGAAATTCCACTTTCTTCTTATCCCTGTTTTTCTGTTTAACATTGATGGAAAAGCCCTTTTTGAACAGCTCAAAATCTTTTTCCGATGTAACGTGATGTCATACGGTGTCACATATCGTATAGTCTGTAAATCAATAAATTAAGCATTATATATTCGCAGTCGAAATCATTTTTTGTTTCACCAATTAAAAGTTTCGACACATGAAAAAAAGATTCTTTTTGGCAGCCATGACGCTGCTGGTTTCAATGGGGGCATCCGCCCAGGGCAACGGTATCGGTGGAATTACGGAAGCTACCAATATGGTCACTTCGTATTTCGATCCCGGCACCAAGCTGATTTACGCCATCGGTGCCGTTATCGGCCTTATCGGAGGCGTGAAAGTCTATTCCAAGTTCTCGTCAGGTGACCCGGACACCTCAAAGACTGCCGCCAGCTGGTTCGGTGCGTGTATCTTCCTGATTGTCGCTGCCACCATCTTACGCTCATTCTTCCTGTAATATGGCGGAATTCAATGTCAACAAGGGGATTGGGCGCAGCCCGGAGTTCAAGGGACTCAAGAGCCAGTACCTGTTCATCTTTGCGGGAGGATTGCTCGCGTTGTTCGTAATCTTCGTCGTCATGTACATGGCAGGTATCGACCAGTGGGTCTGCATCGGTTTCGGGGTCGTTTCCGCATCGGTGCTGGTCTGGGGCACTTTCAGGATGAATTCGAAATACGGTGAATGGGGCCTTATGAAACTCCATGCGCTGCGCAGCCATCCCCGCTACATCATCAGCCGGAGAAAGTTCCTCCGGTTGTTTTCTCCAACCATTAAAAACAGAAAAGCATGAAAAACGTAATGAAAACAGCCACGCTGGAAAGCAAGTTTCCGCTGTTGGCCGTGGAGAACGGCTGCATCATCAGCAAGGATGCGGACATCACCGTGGCATACCGGGTGGAACTGCCGGAACTGTTCACGCTGACACGTGCCGAGTACGAGTCCATGCACTCCACCTGGGCAAAAGCGGTAAAGGTCTTGCCGAACTACAGCATCGTACACAAGCAGGACTTCTTCATCGAAGAGGGATATAAGCCGGATATCTGCAAGGAAGACCTGAGCTTTCTGAGCCGCAGTTTCGAACGCCATTTCAACGAGCGGCCGTATTTGCAGCATACCTGTTACCTGTTCCTTACGAAAACCACGAAGGAACACAGCCGGACAACCAGCAGTTTCAATGCACTTACAAGGGGATTCATTATCCCCAAGGAAATGCAGGACAAGGAAACCGTCACCCGGTTCATGGAGTGCTGCGGACAATTCGAACGCATCGTAAACGACAGCGGCCTGCTACGTATCATCCGCCTGACGGATGAGGAGATCATCGGGAGCAACAATTCCGCCGGCATCATCGAGAAGTATTTTTCCATGTCGCAGGAAGATGCTACCTGCTTGCAGGATCTGTCACTCGGTGCCGGAGAAATGAAGGTGGGCGACAACTACCTGTGCCTTCATACGCTTTCCGATCCGGAAGACCTGCCGTCGAACGTGTCAACCGATTGCCGGTATGAAAGGCTCTCGACAGACCGGAGCGACTGCCGGCTGTCCTTTGCCGCACCGATAGGCATCCTGCTTACCTGCAACCATGTGGTGAACCAGTATCTCTTCATTGATGATTCGGCTGAAATTCTCAGGAAATTCGAGCAGACCGCACGGAACATGCACTCGCTTTCCCGTTACAGCCGTTCCAACCAGATCAACCGCGAATGGATTGAGGAGTACCTGAACGAGGCACACAGCAAAGGGCTGGTTTCCATCCGTGCGCACTGCAATGTCATGGCATGGAGCGATGACCGGGAAAAGTTGAAGCGCATCAAGAACGATGTGGGCAGCCAGCTGGCGTTGATGGAAGCCAAACCGCGCCACAACACGGTGGATGTGCCGACCCTCTTCTGGGCGGCAATACCCGGCAATGCCGGAGATTTCCCGTCCGAGGAGAGTTTCCACACCTTTATCGAGCAGGCCCTGTGCCTGTTCATCGGGGAAACCTCCTACAAGGACTCGCTCTCCCCGTTTGGCATCCGTATGGTGGACCGCCTGACCGGAAAACCCGTCCATCTGGATATTTCCGACCTGCCGATGAAGAACGGCACAATCACGAACCGGAACAAATTCATCCTCGGACCTTCGGGCAGCGGGAAATCTTTTTTCACCAACCACATGGTACGCCAGTATTACGAGCAGGGTGCGCATGTGCTGTTGGTGGATACCGGAAACTCCTATCAGGGACTGTGCAGCCTTATCCATGCCAGGACACACGGCGAGGACGGGATTTATTTTACTTATGAAGAAAAAGATCCGATAGCTTTCAATCCTTTTTACGTGGAAGACGGGATTTTCGATATCGAGAAGAAAGAATCCGTCAAGACGCTTATCCTTACCCTGTGGAAGCGTGACGACGAGCCGCCGACACGTGCCGAGGAGGTGGCGCTATCCAATGCGGTCAATCTCTTTCTGGAGAAAATCCGCAGGGACAGCAGCATAAAACCCTCCTTCAATACCTTCTATGAGTTTATCCGTGACGAGTATCAGGATATCCTAAAAGAGAAGCGAACCCGTGAGAAGGATTTTGACGTATGGGGATTCCTCAATGTATTGGAGCCTTACTACAAAGGTGGCGAGTATGACTACCTGCTTAACTCTGACAAACAGCTTGATTTACAGAGTAAACGCTTCATAGTTTTTGAATTGGACAATATCAAGGACAATAAAGTACTCTTCCCGATAGTCACCATTATCATCATGGAAACCTTCATCAACAAAATGAGAAAGTTGAAAGGAATCCGCAAGATGATATTATTGGAAGAAGCCTGGAAAGCCATTAGCAAGGAGGGTATGGCGGAATATCTTCGGTACCTCTTCAAGACCGTCAGAAAGTTTTTCGGTGAGGCCGTGGTCGTGACCCAGGAAGTGGAGGACATCATTTCTTCCCCGATTGTCAAGGGTACCATCATTAATAATAGTGACTGTAAGATTCTCCTTGACCAGCGCAAGTATATGAACAAGTTCGATGAGATCCAAGCGTTGCTCGGTCTGACCGACAAGGAGCGGGCGCAGATACTTTCCATCAACATGGCAAACAATCCTTCCCGAAAGTACAAGGAAGTGTGGATTGGTCTTGGAGGCTCACAGTCAGCAGTCTATGCCACCGAGGTGTCGCTTGAAGAATATATGGTGCGCCCGTAAAGGGAATTTGACGAATGTCGCTTTGGCAAGCGACTGGGCAAGTGTTTAAAATGCCCATTAACAACCGCTAACCGGAGGGGAAAACCCCACAAGGGAACATAGCACGTTGGTAAAG
>OIXX01000496.1_pt1 | contig 23093 bp, 19 predicted proteins | sample 1588161 | NCBI WGS metagenome assembly OIXX01 (sample SAMN03283274) | human gut metagenome | biome: human-associated habitat; material: feces | host: Homo sapiens | place: Peru | collected 2012
TGTAGCCCTCCTTGCCCAGCTGGTCGATGAGCATCTGCTTGAGGGGCTCGGTGGCGGTGATGATGTCCTGCGGGTCCTTGGAGGGGACGAAGGCGACGTTGAGGGTGTCGATCGTCTTGCCGTCGCCGGTAGACGCAGCCTGGGTGGACGAATTGCCGCAGGCAGTCAGGCCGAGGGCAGCCGTGCAGGCGAGAAGGGCGCTCGACCTCAGAAACGAGCGACGGGTGATCCTGACCTTCGTGATGGAATTGGGCGTGGTGTTGACAGACATGAATGCCTCTTTCGCGTTGGCGGCCAGGGCCCTCGTGACAGACCCCAAGGACATGACCGTGCTAGGGACACCTTGCGGCACCCTTCTTTGCGTGTATCTACATACCTTTTTCGACAATAGGAACGAGAGGTCATGAAAGCGTGCCGGTACTGTAAGGCAAATAACATGTGTTGTAAGGCACCTATCATGACCTGAGAGCACTGTTGACAGAGACATTACGTTCGAGGAATAAGGGAGACGCACGCCCAGGACGTCACGCCGCGAGCACACCGCAGACACCGCCCCTCCACATATGCCGAAAAGGGCGTGGCCTCGTCTCGGGCGGCCCCTCCGTCACCTACACTGGACGAGTTGTGCGTCTTCACGTTGCCGCACCCGCACGCACGCATGCGCACGCCCCTGCCCCAACCGACAGGAGACCCATGGAAGCAGCGTTCCTCTCGTTCATCGACCAGTTTGGCTACGTGGCCATCGCGGCCCTCATCCTCTTCGAGAACGTGTTCCCGCCCATCCCAAGTGAGCTCATCCTGCCCATGGGAGGGTTCCTCGTGCACCAGACGGACATGGAACTCGTGGGCGTCATCGTGGCCGCCACGGTCGGCAGCGTGCTGGGGGCCTACATCCTCTACGGCGTTGGTCGGCTGCTCACGCCCGAGCGCCTCGAGGGCTTCTTCGACACCAAGCCCATGCGCCTGCTGGGCTTCAAGGGCTCCGACGTCTCGAGCGCCATTGGATGGTTCGACCGCAAGGGTCAGGTCACGGTGCTCATCTGCCGCTGCATCCCCGTGGTGCGCAGCCTCATCTCCATCCCCGCCGGCACGGCCAAGATGGGCATGGCGAAGTTCGCCCTTTACACGCTCGTGGGCTCGGCCGTGTGGAACGCCGTGCTGTGCTCGCTGGGATTTGGCGCGGGCTCGGCCTGGCACACGGTCGTTGCCGAGGCGGAGTGGATCTCGGACGTCGTGAAGTACGTCATCCTCGCCCTCATCGTCGTCGCCGCCATCTTCTGGATCGTCAAGCGCGTGATTCCCAACCTGCGTGGGAGCGGACAGGAGCACTAAGGGCCCCGGCGCAGCATCCCCTCACCGACGGCCAACAAAAAGCCGCCCGGACGCAACGGCGACCTGGGCGGCTTTCTTGTGAACGCACTTCGCGACGAGCGGAAACGCGCTCCTACTCCTCCACGCTCACCAGCTCGATCTCGAAGTTGAGGGGCTTGCCGGCCAACTCGTGATTGGCGTCCACCACGATCTTGGAGGGCGTCACACGGGCCACCGTCACGGGGATGGGCTGGCCCATGGCGCCGCGCAGCGCCACCTTGTCGCCCATCTTGAGGCTCTCCATACCAGGCGCGTTCTCGCGCGGAATCTCGATGACGAGGTTCTCCTGGCGCTCGCCATAGGCCTCGGACGGCTCCAGATGCACGGTCTTCTTCTCGCCGGGCTTCATGTCCTTCACGGCCTCGTCAAAGCCGGCGATCATCTGGCCGGCGCCACAGGTGAACTCAAGCGGCTCGCCCCGGTCGTAGCTGCTGTCGAACTGCGTACCGTCATCAAGCGTTCCGCGATAGTGCGCGCGAACCTTCTTGCCCTCGTTGGACATGGGAACTCCTTCGTATTCGTACGTGACAGTGGGACAAGCCGCCCGACGGCAGCCGCCCCGCACAAAAGCCTACCCTACCGGCGCGCCAGCTGCCGCTCGCGCGCGTCGGCCCACTCGCCGCAGAGCCGCTGAATGGTGGCGATAACCGGTACGGAGAACAGCACGCCCGTGAGCCCAAAGAGGCTGCCGCCCACAAACACGGTTACGAGCACCCACACGCTCGAGACGCCAGTGGCCGCGCCCACGACGTTGGGGTACACGAAGTGGCCGTCGAGCTGCTGCAGCACGACAAGAAACACGAGGAACCACACGGCCTGCATGGGCTCCACCGAGAAGACGATGAGCGCGCCGATGGCGCCCGCCAGCCACGCGCCAACGTACGGGACAAGCGCGCCCACGCCCACGACAAGACCAACCGTGGCGGCATAGGGCATGCGCAGCACGGCCATGCCGATGGCGCAAAGGCATCCCAGCACCACGGCCTCGACGCACTGGCCAAAGATGAAGTTGGAGAAGCACTCGTTGGCAACGGCCATGACATGCGCCGCGAGCTTGTAGACGTCGGGGGGAAGCACGAGGCGCGCCGCACGGTCAAAGCCGCCGATGGCGGCCTCCTTGCCCGCAAGCAGGTACAGCGAGAACACGATGGCGATGATCACACCGAGAAGGCCGCTCACGAACTTGCCGCCCCAGCCAAAGAGCGACGTGGCCACCGCGTCAAACCCACCCGTCTGCTGCACGAAGCCCATGAGCGTGTCCTGCCAGTTGCCTGCGGGGTCCGCAAACGACCAGATGGCGCTGAAGATGCCCGGCGTCTGTGCGGCACCGGCGGCGTCGAGCGCCTCGTCTGCCGTATGGGCGGCTGCCAGCACGCCCCGCCAGAGCGCCACGATCGCGTCGCTCAGCTCCTTATGAACGAGCAGCACGACGATGGCCACCACGGCAGCCACGCTCGCGAGCGACAGCACGAGGCAGACGGGGCGGCGCAGCACCGCAAGGGGGCCCGCCGTGGTGCCCGGGAACCAGAGGCGCTCCCAGCGCTCCATGACGAGATTGAGCACGTAGGCGATGGCCGCACCCAGAAGCAGCGGCCCCGCGATGTCCCATAGCACGCCCAGCGCAACCAGCACGTCGTCGAAACGCAGCACGGCAAGGGCGGCAAGCGCCGCCATGGCGCACCACGTCGCGACAAGCCGTACGGGCGGGTAGCGCCTCTTGGTCTGAAGCCGTTCGTCTCGGGGCATGGGCTCTCCTCGTCCGCGGTCCAATTCGCCGGAAGACACCACTGTACCCGCGGCGCGGCGAAAGCGGCCCGTTGGGGCATAATCTCGCTATAAATCCCAACCGTGAGGCATCCATGTACGAAACTCTCCTGCTCGCCGGGGTGGTCGTCACCGTCTGCGTGCTCACCAACCGCGTCGCGGACAAGCTCCCCGTCCCCTCGCTCATCGTGTTCATAGCCCTGGGCATGATCTGCGGCTCGGACGGGCCGGCCCACATTCAGTTCGGCGACTACGCGCTCACCGAGGCCGCCTGCTGCTCGGGTCTGCTGTTCATCATGTTCTACGGCGGCTTCAACGCCAACGTACGCGAGGCCAGGCCCGTGGCGGCGCAGGCCATCACGCTCTCGACCCTCGGCGTGCTCGTGTGCGCGGGGCTCGTGGGCGCCTTCTGCCACTTCGCCCTGGGCGTGGGCTGGCTCGAGGGCATGCTCGTAGGCTCGGTCATCGCCTCCACCGACGCGGCGAGCGTCTTCAACGTGCTGCGCTCGGCCAAGCTCTCCCTGCGCGATGGCACCGACTCGCTGCTCGAGATCGAGTCGGGCTCCAACGATCCCATGGCTTACATGCTCACGGCCATCCTCACGGCTATCATCCTTGGCCGGCAGGTCTCCGTCCCGCTCATGGTAGCCGAGGAGGTCGTCATCGGCCTAGCCTTCGGCGTGGGCATCGGCAGGCTCGCCGAGCTCGCGCTCGAGCGCGTGGAGTTCACGATGGACCAGGGCGAGACGATCCTGCTCGTGGGTGTCGCCGTCATCTCCTATGCGCTGCCAAGCGTGCTGCACGGCAACGGGTTCCTCTCCGTCTACCTCTGCGGCATGTGGCTCGGCAACGCCGACATCCCCCACAAGCGCGCCATGGCGCAGACCTTCGACGTCATCACCGAGATCTGCCAGATGGGCATCTTCTTCCTGCTGGGCCTGCTCGTGGCCCCGAGCCGCCTGCCTCAGGTGCTCGTGCCGGCGCTCGCGGTCTTCGCCTTCATCACGGTGGTGGGCAGGCCGCTCTCCACGTTTGTCGTGCTGCGCCCGTTCGGGGCGAGCATGGCCAAGATCGGCCTCACGTCGTGGTCGGGCCTGCGCGGTGCGGCATCGGTCGTGTTTGCCCTCTACGCCGTGACGGCGGGCGTGAGCATGCCCGCGGGCGCGGGCGGAGCACTTGCCGGCGCGGCGCGCACTACGCTGCCGTTCAACCTCTTCGATCTCGTGTTCGTAGTCGTCCTGCTCTCGCTCACGGTGCAGGGAGGGCTGCTGCCGTGGGTGGCGAAGCGCCTCGACATGATTGACCCCAACGCCAACGTCATGCGCACGTTCAACGACTTCCAGGAGGAGAGCGACCTCTCCCTCATCAAGATCAAGGTGGACGACGAGCACCCCTGGGCTGGCCGTGCCCTGCGCGACGTTCCCACACCACGCGACCTCATCGTGGTGCTGGTGCTGCGCCACGGCAACGAACGCGTGGTGCCGGGTGGCAACACCGTGCTCGAGAAGGGCGACCTGCTCGTCTACGCCGCCCCCACCTTCGAGGCGCGTGACGACTTCAAGCTGCGTGAGGTGCACATGGGCGAGCACCATCGCTGGGCAGGCAAGCTCCTGCGCGAGCTGCCTGACACGAGCCGCATGGTCATCGTGATGCTCAAGCGCGGGGACAAGTCGATCATCCCCAACGGCGACACGCGCATCGAGCCCGGCGACCTCGCGTTCGTGGCGGGCACGACGACGGTGGCGGCGGCAGCGCCTACACGCTGAGCAGGCCTTCAGGCTGCTATATAGGCAGAGGTCGCACGTTAGAGCTCGCGAGCAAGGAGATGGGCACAGGGTTCTTCTGCCTGATGGGCATAGCGGGCCGACTCCCGCCCGGCCGCTCATCGGGCTTCTCGTCCTTGAGCGCCACCATGCGGGTACCCTATAGAGGCAACGAACACGCGGCGCACATGCGCCCAGGCAAGGGAGGGGCCATGTCCCAGGCTCGCAAGCAACTCAAAATCGTCAGCTTCGTCCAGGTGGCGTGTACGCTCCTCGCCGTCGTCACGGGCATTGTCTGCGTCGTCTCCGCGTCCGGCTCCCAGACGTCCATCCTTGGCATGGAGCCCGTCACCTCCGTCATGCTGCTCGGCGTCCTCTGCATTGCGGCGGGCATCGCGGCGTTCCTCGCCGCCGCCCAGGGCATCAAGGGCGCCAACGTACCCAGCAGGCTGGGGCCCCATGCACAGACCTGCGCCGCAAGCCTGCTCTTATCCGCCGTGGCGGCCGTCCTGGCCGGCGTGGGTGGCGAGGCAATCGCCGTCGTGCCTTGCCTCGTGCTCGTTGCCGACGTCGTCGCGATCACGCGCGGCTCGGCGGTGCGCAAGGAGCTCGACCGATAGCGGGCGTAGAGGGCGTGGCTTCCAGGTCGGACGCCGCGCGCACGCCGCTCGCCGTCCTCCGCGACGTCTTCGGCTACCCGATGTTTCGTCCCCACCAGGAGGAGATCGCGCAAGCGGCCCTCGCCGGACGCGACGTCCTCGCCGTGATGCCCACGAGCGCCGGCAAGTCCATCTGCTACCAGGTGCCCGCCCTTGTCGCGGACGGCCTTACCGTAGTGGTGTCCCCGCTCATCTCGCTCATGGCCGATCAAGTGGGAGCCCTACGTCAGCTGGGCGTAGACGCAGCATGCCTCAACAGCTCCCTCACACCCTCCGAGCGCGACGAGGTGCTCGCGGACGCGGCGGCAGGACGGCTCCGCTTGCTCTACGTCGCCCCGGAGCGCCTGGACGAGCCCGCCTTTCTCGGCCTCGTCTGCACGCGGGGCCTGGCGCTGCTCGCCGTGGACGAGGCACACTGCATCTCGCAGTGGGGCAACGACTTCCGTCCCAGCTACCAGCGCATCCGCGCGTTCATCGACGCGCTGCCAGCCCGGCCTCCCGTGATGGCGCTCACGGCAACCGCCACGCGCCAGGTGCGCGAGGACATCGAAAGCTCGCTTGGCCTGCGCGACCCGCTGCGCGTGGTGGCGAGCTTCGACCGCCCCAACCTCACCCTCCTCGTCGAGCGCCCGCAGGGACGGGCCGGCAAGAACCGCGCACTGCTTGGCTTTGTGCGCGAACGCGCAGAGCGCTCGGGCATCGTGTACTGCTCGAGTCGGCGTGCCGTGGAGGAGGTCTGCGACCTGCTATGCGAGCGCGGCCTCGCCGCCACGCGCTACCACGCAGGGCTCACGCCCGAGGAACGCGCTGCCAACCAGGACGACTTCCTCTTCGACCGCAAGACCGTGATGGTGGCCACCAACGCCTTTGGCATGGGCATCGACAAGAGCAACGTGAGCTACGTCGTCCACTACAACCTGCCAACGTCACTCGAGAACTACTACCAGGAGGCCGGCCGCGCCGGGCGCGACGGCACGAAGGCCGAATGTCTGCTGCTCTATTCGGCATCCGACGTCCATACCGCCGAGTTTCTCCTCGAGAAGACCGAGCGTGACGACCTCACGTCCGAGCAGCTGGCGGAGATTCGTGCGCGCGACGCCGAGCGCCTGCGCCAGATGGTCTTCTACGCCACCACGACCGACTGCCTGCGGGGACGCATCCTGCGCTACTTTGGCGAGGAAGCACCAGCCTGGTGCGGCAACTGCACGAATTGCCTCGCGGACTTCGAGGAACGGGACGAGCGCACCAACGCCCTCAAGGTCGTGAGCTGCGTGGCCCGCGTGCGACAGCGAGCCCGCCAGACCGGCGCCTTCACGGAGGCCGTGGGCGCGGGCGCCATCGTGGACATCCTGCGCGGATCAAGAAGCGAGCGCGTGCTGGGACGCGGTTGGGACACCCTGTCGACCTACGGCATCATGGCCAACGTGCCGGTCACGGAGATCCGCATGCTCGTGGACGAGCTCGTGGTGCGCGGCGTGCTCGCACGCGGGGGCGGCCGCTATCCGGTAGTGTCGCTCGGCGTGGGCGCGAAGGCCTTCCTCACCGACGACGAACCGTTCACGGTCAAGGTCGCGAGGGGTCGCACGCACAAGAAGCGGCGGACCTGGGCCGGTGGTTCGTCTCGCCCGTCAGGCGCCCTCGCGAAGGGTGCGCCCTCCGACGCGACGGCGACGGACGCCTTCGAGCCTTCCCCCGACGACGAGGCCCTCTTTGCCGAGCTACGGGCGCTGCGGGGCGAGCTCGCCCGCGAGCAGCAGGTGCCACCGTACTTCATCTTCTCCAACGCCACCCTTGAGGCGCTCTGCCGCGCCCGGCCCACCACGCCCGAGGAGCTGCTGGAGATACCCGGCGTAGGCGCCAAGAAGGCCGAACGCTACGGCGGGGCCTTCCTCGAGAAGATCGTGGCGCACAGCTAGCGCCAGACGTTGCCGCATCGAGCTGCGCCACGTCTCGCCGCGCCGCCACGCGACGATCTGCGCCATGCCGAGTCGCGCAGCGCCGTGCCACGCCGAGCCGCGCCGAGCTAGGTGAATATGGACAGAACTAACTCCTCACATGCCGGAAAACGTCCAAAAACACCGAGCTCGGCGGATGGCAGGTCGTGCGTCGGGTGCGGCCTGCGGTTCCTGGCTTGACACGGGAGGTTCGACAGGGCCGCCGCCGGAAGCGGCATCGGGAACGGTGCCCGAAGCGACGCCGGATCCATTGGAGGGGGGGGCACCGGATGGCCGCAATTGGTGTAAAACCTGCTGCCCGCAGAGAGAGGTGCGCCGCACTGGATGCAATAGCCGGCGGTGGCAGGGGCGGGCACGTCGGGCGTCGGCTCGACAGGCTCGGGGCAGACGTCCTTCTCGACACCATTTACCGACGACGAAGGTTCGGGACGCGGCTCCACCTCATGTCGCGTTTGCACGATTATCAATCTTTCGATCAGCCACAAAGCTGTTCGTGGCCTGAACGGGCATACCTTTTTCAATAGCTTACCGTTACATGGCATGACGCCCGGGGAGGCGTCGGCCACACGCGGGCGCGGGGACGCCCGTCAAAGGAGGCACGAATGTCTGACATCTACGAGAGGTTCGGGCTCGTGAGGAGCACCCTCATCAAGGACACCACGCGCGAGCAGCGCGAGGAGATCATCCGCAAGTCGCTCTCAGGCTGCGGGGAGGGCAGCTGCGAGAACTGCGGCTCATGCAGCTTGGGCGCAGGAGACCCGTATGTCATCTATCAGCCCTATATCGACGGCGTGAAGGAGATCCGCGAAATCAACGCCGAGCTTGCCGCCGAGCGGATCGCGCGCATGGAGCGCGGCTAACAACCCATATGGCACGCCCCAGACGACGACCTTGTCCAGACGGCCCGCGCAGACGTGCGGGACTCCTCTACAATCGAGCGAGCACAACGACCGGATAACGGACGCAACCAAAGGAGACCCCCATGCGCACCGTGAACATCGGCATCATCGGCCTCGGCACCGTTGGCGGCGGCGTCGCCCGCCTCGTGCTCTCCCACCACGATGACTATGTGGCCAGCTACGGCATCGACCTCAACGTCAAGCGCGGATGCGCCCTCGACACTGCGGCCGGCGAGGCTTGCGGCATCACCGGGGATGCGTTCACCACCGACTGGCGCGACATCGTGAACGATCCCGACATCGACATCGTGGTCGAGCTCATCGGCGGCGAGCACCCCGCCACCGAGATCTACGAGGCCGCCTTCGCAAACGGCAAGCACGTGGTCACGGCCAATAAGGCGCTGCTCGGCAGGCACGTGGAGCGTCTCGCCGGCCTGGCGCGCGAGGCGGGCGTGCAGCTGCGGTGCGAGGCCGCGGCGGCCGGTGGCATCCCGGTGGTGGAGGCCCTCGAGCACAGCTTCATGGGCAACCGCATCCTCACCATCGCCGGCATCATGAACGGCACCACCAACTACATCCTCTCGCGCATGACGGCCGAGGGGTCCAACTTCGCCGACGTCCTCGCTGACGCGCAGCGCCTGGGCTACGCCGAGGCCGACCCCACGGCCGACGTGGACGGCTTCGACGCCGCGAGCAAGACGGCCATCCTCGCGAGCATCAGCTTCCACACGCGCGTCACCACTGACGACGTCTACCAGCAGGGCATCCGCAAGATCTCCGCCGAGGACATCGCCGTGGCCCGCGAGCTTGGCTACACCATCAAGCTGCTCGGCATCGCCCGGAACACCCCTGAGGGCGTGGAGGCACGCGTGCACCCCACGATGATCCCGAGCACCCACCAGCTGGCCGCCGTGTCCGGCGCCATGAACGCCGTATACGTGGTGGGCGACGCCGTGGGCGAGACGATGTTCTACGGCGCGGGTGCCGGCTCCTTCCCCACCGCAAGCGCCGTCGTGGGCGACATATTCGCCCTGGCCGAGCCCCTGAGCCGCGGCGAGAAGCCGCTCGCGGAGGCCAAGCCCTACGACCACGTGCTGCCGGTGCTGCCCATCGAGAAGCTCTCCAACAGCTTCTACGTGCGTCTGCGCATTGCCGACGAGGTAGGAGCGCTTGCCCCCGTGGTGGCCGCGTTCGCCGAGGCAGGCATCTCCATCTCGCAGATCAACCAGCTTGAGACCGAGACCGACGGCGCCTGCTCGGTCGTCTTCATCACGCACGAGGCGAGCGAGGCCGACATGGAGAAGGCCGAGGCCGCACTCACGGCGCTACCCGGCGTGCGCGAGGTGGCCAACGTCATCCGCATCGAGAACATCGCCCGCTGGACCGAGGGCGTCTTCGCCAACTAGCAGCAGGCAGCAGACATTCACTCGAGGCATCGGCCCCGTCGACAAGAGGCGGCCTGCCGCAAACCGGAGCGCGGGGCTGGGGACTTGCGAAGCAAGTGACCCCGCGCGGAGGTTTGTGGCAGGCCGCCGTCATGTTCGCCCAGGCCGCTACCTCGAGATGAGCTGCGAAATCTGGTCATCCCGCCGCGCGATCTGCTCGTCCTTCTCAGCAAGCTGCTTGGCGGCGAGGTCGTCCTTCTCGGCGAGCCGGTCTTTGAGGTAGGCGACCATATCACGAAGCTCGGCGATGAGCTCCCCGGTCTCTGCGGAAGGGCAAGAAGGTGCCGCCGTCTCGGCGCCGTCCCTGGCACCCTGAGTGCTTCGTGCCGGGCGCTCACGCGGCTGGTAGTGCTCGGAAAACGCAGAGACCGCCTTGTCGTCAATGAGGTAGCGACGGCCCTCCTTGACGGCGTGACCCTCCCACATGCCGAGGGCCTCCAGACGCGCCTTTGCGGTCACCTTAGTGATTCCATACGTATCTGAGAGTTCAGTAAGCGTTGATGACATCCGTCAACCTCCATCGATACCTGCGTACAATCACACATCTGCATATATAATATGCATTCACTTAACAAGTTTACGATTGTAACTGAGCGTTAATTCGATGAATTAGCAAAGCACTGCGCTTACATCACGCCTTTGTCCGCAAGTCCAGTACAGCCATCGTGCCTTCGTCTTGCATCTACGGCGGCATCGACTGACCCCGAGGTCCCGCCCAGCACGTCGCACACCGAAGCCATGGCGTGTAGCGCCTCGCCCTCCGACACATGCCGGGCGTCAACGATGAGACGGCTCACCCCCGCCCGCACGAGCTCGGGTACATAGCCGAGCAGGTCGACCGGTTCGTCAAGATAGACGCGCGACCTGCCCCGTGCGTCCGTGTCCACGGGGAGATGACGTCCGTCGATGTTCACGAGCCAGTGACGTAGCTTCCGATACGGGCACGAGGCATGGTTGCGATCACAGTCATAGGCCACCTGCAGCACGCAATGCTCCAGGGTCATGAGCCTCGGCCGACCAAAGATGACGATGCCGAGGTCAAGTGGGCTTTCCAGCGCCCGATTCAGCGTTGCCAGCGCGCATGCCTCCTTGATCGAGAGCTCGGGCGACAGCCATGCCGCTCGTACGCCCAGACGCGCGAGAAGCCCAAGCGTGGCGGCATTGTGCACGGGCACGTCCGCCGTGACCTCCGGGACGGCACCCTTGGTGCGGGCAAGCGCCAGCTCCGCAAGATTTGCCGCGGCGACCGGCTCCCCGCCGCGAATCCACCGGTCGTTTCGCGCGTGATCACACTCGCGGCACACTTCGTCCAAGACGGGAATGAGGCCAGCTGCGCACGCCGCCGCCTGTGACATCTCGTTCCGCGCCCCGCTCGCAACGTCGAGATAGACGCGGCGGGCACCAGCAAGCCGCAGGCCAGTCGCATCCTCGACGCGCCCCACGAGCGCGCATGGCTCCGGCGCGAGCGGCCGCGTAAGAGCGGATGTGGCCGCTGGCCCCGGCTGTGCTGTCATGCAAGGGAGAGACTTCCCGTCACCTCGCGACGTCCCTGCGGCCTCAATTGCCTCGAGCTCTCCCTCCATCTCCACGACGGCAGCCTGGGCGGCCCGCTCGAGCACCACGCTCCTAGTGACACGCGCATCGGAACCCTCACGCATGGGGCGGGGCACGGCAAGACGCAGCGTCTCCCCCGCCGCCACCGTACACGGGGCTTCCACCACGAGGAAGCGCGTCGGCTCCTCGGGATGCCGCAGCTCCACCGCGTCGCCCGCGCCCACCGGAGCCACAAGCCGGACGAGCGCCGTACCCCGAAGCTGCTGACCATCGCGCGGCACAAAGCCGGGCTCCGGCTCGAAGCCAACGACCTCCCCTACGAGCTCGCCGCGGTTGCCCGAGCGTTCGTAGCTCATGAGCTCGTTGCCGGACGCGCCATGCAGGTAGGCGTCCGTGAGCCCCCTGTTGAAGCTGCGTTTGAGGCCGCGACTCACGTCCTCGACGCACGCCCCGTCCAACACGGAGCGCCACGCGCTCGTCACCGTGTGCACGTAGGCAGCGGGCTTCATCCTGCCCTCGAGCTTGAGCGAGGCCACCCCGGCGGCCGCCAGCGCCCGTGCATCCCCGATCGCGCAGTTGTCGTGCGTGCAGAGCGGACGCTCGCGCTCGGCGGGCTGAAGGTGCACGCCCTCCTCTCCCACGAGGTCAAACGGCAGGCGACACGGCTGCGCGCAGAGTCCCCGGTTGGGAGAGCGCCCCTCGCGCAGAAAGCTCGACAGCATGCAGAGGCCTGAGTAGCTGGGACAGATGGCCCCGTGCGCAAAGACCTCGAGTTCACAGGGGGCAGCGCCAAGCCTGGCAGCAGCCGCGTGCTCCTCCGCCGCAATGGCCGCGATCTCTGTCAGCGGCAGCTCGCGCGAGAGCGTCACCCGGCTCGCGCCCAGCTCCCGACACAGCGCCACGCCCCGGGCGTCGTGGACGTTGGCCTGCGTGGAAACGTGGATCTCGGCAGTGGGACATGCATGGCGCACCTCGGCAAGAAACCCGAGGTCTTGGATGATGAGCGCGTCGGCACCAGCCGCAAGGTAGCGCCACGCCGCCCCCACCGCGCTCGCCAGCTCCTCCTGCTTCACCACGATGTTGGCCGTCACGTACACGCGCGCGCCGTGGTCATGCGCCAGGTGGCAGAGTGCCGACAGCTGACCCTCGGGAATGCCTGGGGCCTTCCGCCGGGCGTTGAGCCCACCGGCAACGCCGCAATAGATGGCGTCGGCCCCGGCCGCCACCGCGGCAAGGAACGCCTCGCGGTCTCGTGCGGGGGCAAGGAGCTCAGGCGTGTTGGCAGGCGGTTTGCCGGCCCTGGAAGGCGACGACACATGGACAGCGGAGATAGGCATGCGCACGAGTGTAGCGCACTGCGCCAGGCACCGTCTGCCACCCAGCCCTCCGCCCGAGCACCACCCCGCCCGCCGAAGCACGCCCGTGCGCTCGCCCAAAACAACCGGGCGGCTCCTGCGCGGTACCCATCATGGAATGGGCATCAAGGGACAGGTGCCGCACGCCCGTGCGGCCAGGCAGAAAGAGGGAGACACATGAACCTGCGCGAGAAGTACGGCGAGTGGGGCATCGTCCTGGGAGCGACCGAGGGCGTGGGCGAGGCATTCTGCAAGAAGCTCGCCGAGGGCGGCATGAACCTCGTCATGGTGGGCCGCCGCGAGGAGCTGCTGCACGAGAAGGGCGAGCACTTCAAGGCCACCTACGGCGTGGAGTACAAGGTGGTCAAGGCCGATCTCTCCGAGCCCGACGACGCCTGCGAGAAGATCTTCTCCGCCACCGAGGGTCTCGACATGGGCTTCATGAGCTACGTGGCGTGCCTGCACCACTTCGGGCGCTTCCAGAACACCGACCTCGCCTGGCACGAGAAGTGCCTGAACGTGAACGTCATCACCTTCCTGCGCGTCTTCCACCACTACATGCGCGAGTTCGCCGCCAAGGATCGCGGAGCCGTCATCAACGTCTCGTCCATGACGGGCATCTCGAGCTCGCCCTACAACGCCGAGTACGGTGCTGGCAAGGCCTACATCCTCAAGCTCACCGAGGCCGTCGCGTGCGAGTGCGAGAACACCGGCGTCGACGTTGAGGTGGCAACCCTGGGCACCACGCTCACGCCCACGGCCATGAAGAACCTGCCGGGCGGCCCGCAGGGCGAGGCCGTGGTGAAGCTCGCCCTCACCCCCGACCAGGTCGCCGACGAGGCGTTCGAGAAGCTCGGCAAGGAGCTCTCCATCATCACCGGCGAGCGCAACAAGAAGAGTGTCCACGACTGGAAGGCCAACCACACCGAGGACGAGTACATCCGCTACATGGGCTCGTTCTTCACGGACAAGGCGTAGCGCCCGGCCACAAGCACCTCACGCGAAACGGGGCGCGGGACGGCAGAAACCACCGCGCCCCGCATTGTCAATCGGCTCGGATGCCATCCCGAGTAAGCTCAAGCGAGCCCCGTGTGTAAAAACTTGAGTTGTGCACGACATTTTTGAACTAGCCGGGTAGCACCCTTTCGCCACAATGCGTCTACCTGCAGCTTTAGAACTCTGAAGAGCTGGCTCTACTTGGAGCCCCGGAAAAACACGCGCACAAGTCGACTTTTTACACAAGCCTCAACAACCTCGTGGCTAACGAGACCCTCAGCGCCCGCAATCGAGACTAAATCCAACGCCCCGGCGGATTGGGCACCTGATGGCGCCCCGCCCCTCGCGTTCGCGGCATAATAGGAAGTTGCGAGCAAGGCCGCCCAGCTGTGCCCTGCCCAGCAATCGCTCAAACAAGCACGCGGACGACCCAGGAAGGGCAGGACGTATGGTCTCACGCATCTACGTGGAGAAGAAGCAGGGCTTCGACGTTGAGGCACAGCAGCTGCTAGCTGAGCTGCGCACCACCCTTGGCGTCAAGGAACTCACGGGCCTGCGCCTCATCAACCGCTACGACGTCGAGGGCATCGACGCCGAACTCTTCGAGCGCTGCGTGCCCGTCGTGTTCAGCGAGCCGCAGGTCGACGTGGCCACCGCCGAGCTGCCCGTGGCGTCGCTCCACCTGAACGAGAAGGGCTTCGTGGACGCAGCCCCTGCGGGCACCCGCGTCTTCGCCGTCGAGTACCTGCCCGGGCAGTTCGACCAGCGCGCCGACTCCGCGAGCGAGTGCGTGCAGCTCGTGAGCGCGGGCGAGCGGCCCGACGTGCGCTCCGCCAAGGTCTACGTACTCACGGGCAAGCTCACGGACGAGGACGTCGCCGCCATCAAGCACTACGTCATCAACCCGGTCGAGGCCCGCGAGGCGTCGCTCGCCCCCAAAGCCACGCTCAAGATGGATGTGGCCACGCCCCAGCCCGTCGAGGTGCTCGACGGCTTCCGCGAGCTTGACGAGGCGGGCCTCGAGGCGTTCATCGCCGAGCGCGGCCTGGCCATGGACCTCGCTGACATCAAGTTCTGCCAGGACTACTTCGCCGGCGAGCGGCGCGACCCCACCATCACCGAGATCCGCGTGATCGACACCTACTGGTCCGACCACTGCCGCCACACCACCTTCGGCACCGAGCTCGAGAACGTGCAGATCGACGACGCCACGGTCAAGGCCGCCTTTGACAGGTACCTCGAGGTGCGCCACGAGCTGGGCCGCGACGCCAAGCCCGTCTGCCTCATGGACATGGGCACCATCGGCGCCAAGTGGCTCAAGCACACGGGCCAGCTCACGAACCTCGACGAGTCCGAGGAGATCAACGCCTGTACCGTCAAGGTCAAGGTCGACGTCGACGGGGAGGACCAGGACTGGCTCTTCCTCTTCAAGAACGAGACCCACAACCACCCCACCGAGATCGAGCCGTTCGGCGGCGCGGCCACCTGCATCGGCGGCGCCATCCGCGACCCGCTCTCGGGCCGTAGCTACGTCTACCAGGCCATGCGCGTCACCGGTGCGGCCGACCCCACCCGCCCCGTGTCCGAGACGCTTCCCGGCAAGCTCCCACAGCGCAAGCTCGTGACCACCGCCGCGGCCGGCTACTCCAGCTACGGCAACCAGATCGGCCTCGCCACCGGCCAGGTGAGCGAGCTCTACCACCCCGGCTACATGGCCAAGCGCATGGAGGTGGGTGCCGTCGTGGGCGCCACGCCGGCCGACCACGTGCGCCGCGAGTGCCCCGCGCCGGGCGACAAGATCGTGCTGCTCGGCGGCCGCACCGGCCGTGACGGCATCGGCGGCGCCACCGGCAGCTCCAAGACCCAGAACGTCGAGAGCCTCGAGGAGTGCGGCGCCGAGGTCCAGAAGGGCAACGCCCCCATCGAGCGCAAGCTCCAGCGCCTCTTCCGCCGGGGTGACGCCTGCCGCCTCATCAAGCGCTGCAACGACTTCGGCGCCGGCGGCGTGAGCGTGGCCGTGGGCGAGCTGGCCGACGGCCTCGACATCGACCTGGACAAGGTCACCAAGAAGTACGAGGGCCTCGACGGCACCGAGCTCGCCATCTCCGAGAGCCAGGAGCGCATGGCCGTGGCCCTGGCCGCCGCCGACGTCGATGAGTTCCTGCGCTACGCGCGCGAGGAGAACCTCGAGGCCACGGTCATCGCCACCGTCACGGAGGAGCCGCGCGTGCGCCTCTCGTGGCAGGGCAGCCCCATCGTCGACCTCTCCCGCGAGTTCCTCGCCAGCAACGGCGCCCCCAAGCACACGGACGTTCACGTGGGCGAGCAGGGCCACTGGGAGCCCAGCTGGGTCGGCGACACCCTCGCCGAGCGCATGACCTCGCTCGTGACCGACCTCAACGTGGCCTCCAACAAGGGCCTCTCCGAGCGCTTCGACTCCACCATCGGCGCGGCCACGGTGCTCATGCCGTTTGGCGGGCGCAGGCAGCTCACGCCGAGCGAGGCCATGGTGGCCAAGTTCCCCGTCGACGGCGAGACCACCACGGCAAGCGCCATGGCCTGGGGCTTCAACCCCTACCTCATGGAGCAGGACCAGTTCGCGGGTGCCTACCTCTCCGTGGTGGAGAGCGTGGCCAAGCTCGTGGCCGCCGGCTTTGGCCACGAGGACGCCTACCTCTCGTTCCAGGAGTACTTCGAGCGCCTGCGCGACGTGCCCGAGCGCTGGGGCCAGCCCACGGCGGCGGTGCTCGGCGCCCTCATGGCGCAGATGGACCTGGGTGTGGGCGCCATCGGCGGCAAGGACTCGATGAGCGGCAGCTTCGAGGAGGAGGGCACCGAGCTCAACGTCCCGCCGACGTTCATCAGCTTCGCCGTTGCCGTGGGCAAGGCCGCCCGCGCCACCTCGCCCGAGTTCAAGGGGGCCGGCCACCGCGTCGTCTGCGTTGATCCGGCCGAGTACGGCGACGACTGGCGCCCGGGCGTGGAGGGGCTGCTCGAGGCGTTCAAGCTCGTCGAAGGGCTCGTCGAGCGCGGCGAGGCGCTCGCGGTGAGCACTCCGGGCTATGGCGGCGATGCCGAGGCCCTGTTCAAGATGTGCGTGGGCAACGGCATCGGTGTGGCGCTCGACGCGAGCGTCCCGGCCGACAGCCTCTTCCAGCCGGCCTACGGCAGCTTCATCGTGGAGCTCGCCGACGGCGCGGAGCTGCCTACGCACACGGACGCCGTGAACGTCGACGTCATCGGCCACACGACCGAGGCCTACGAGTTCGCGGCCGAGGGCGAGCGCGTCGACCTGGCGAGGCTGCAGGAGGCCTGGGAGAGCGGCATCGAGGGCGTCTTCCCCTACCGCACGGCCGCCGACGCCAAGCTGCCCGAGGTTCCCACGGAGACCTGGCTCGCCGAAGCGCACGGCAAGGCCCCCGCGGTGTTCTCGGGTGCCAAGATCACCCGCCCGCGCGTCATCATCCCGGTCTTCCCGGGCAACAACTGCGAGTACGACTCCGCGCGCGCCTTCGAGGCGGCAGGCGCCGAAGCCGACGTCTTCGTCATCAACAACCTCACGCCCGAGGCCGTGGCCGAGAGCACCGCGGAGCTCGCGCGCCGTATCCGCAAGAGCCAGATCGTGATGATCCCCGGCGGCTTCTCCGGCGGCGACGAACCTGACGGCTCGGCCAAGTTCATCACGGCGTTCTTCCGCGCGCCCGAAGTCACCGAGGCGGTCCGCGACCTGCTTCAGGCCCGCGACGGCCTCATGCTTGGCATCTGCAACGGCTTCCAGGCCCTCATCAAGCTGGGACTCGTGCCCTACGGCGACATCGTGGACGCCACGACCGCCGCACCCACGCTCACGTTCAACACCATCGGCCGCCACCAGAGCCGCCTCGTGCGCACCCGCGTGGCGAGCGACCTCTCCCCGTGGATGAGCGCCTGCAAGCCCGGTGACGTCTACACCGTGGCCATCTCCCACGGCGAGGGCCGCTTCGTGGCGAGCGACCACGTGCTCGACCAGCTGCGCGCCGGCGGCCAGATCGCCACGCAGTACGTGGGCGAGGACGGAAGGCCGAGCATGGACCTCTCGGTGAACCCCAACGGCTCGCTCGACTGCATCGAGGGCATCACGAGCCCCGACGGCCGTGTGTTCGGCAAGATGGGCCACGTGGAGCGTCGCGGGGACGGCCTCTACGCCAACGTGCCAGGCGATAAGTTCATGCCCGTCTTCGAGAGTGGTGTGGCCTACTTCGCATAGGCTCTCCAGAACTTAGCACGCACCTTGACGGGACCTGGGCAGGTGCCTGGGTCCCGTTTTCATGGCTTCACGAAGCCCCTCACCGAGCACCCTGCCAGCCCGCTCATGAGTCACTCTGCCAGCTCATTTGACTCGTTTTCCCGAAAGGGGCCCACGAGGTGCGAGGGTGTCATGCCCAGACCCCACTTGCACCGTGACCCAACCAATTGACGGCCAACCTGCGGGGATATAGGATTTCGGGGCATTCGTGGTCGCTCGGGCCGCGTCCGGGCACAACCCAAGTGGAGCAATCGATGTCCTCCAGCCAAACGCCCTCTACCGCGACGCGCCGCCATGGCTCGGCCCTGCGCGTCGCCTTCCCGCTCACGGTTCCCATCCTCGCGGGCTTCCTGCTCACGGGCGCCACCTGCGGCATCTATGCCACGTCACTGGGACTTCCCTGGCGGGCGCCCACCTTCATGGCCGTCGCCATCTTTGCCGGCTCGGCCGAGTTCATCGTGGCGTCGATGCTCGTCGAGCCATTCAATCCCCTTGCCACCTTCGTGACCATCTTCGCCGTGAACGCGCGCCACCTCTTCTACGGCCTCTCCATGCTCGACAAGTACGCGCACGTCAAGCGCCGTCCCTACCTCATCTACGCCATGTGCGACGAGACCTTCTCGGTGAACTTTTCCGCCGAATGCCCCGAGGACGTGAACGAGAGCGACTTCCACTTCTGGATCAGCTTCCTCAACCAGGCCTACTGGGTCATCGGATGCGCGCTGGGCGGCATCTTCGGTAGCGCCCGCGCCGTGAGCATCCCCGGCATCTCGTTTGCCCTCACCGCCCTGTTCGCGGTCATCTTCCTCGACCAGTGGCTCAAGGACGCCAGCCATGTGAGCTCGGTCATCGGGTTTGTCGCGGGTGTCATCGCGTTGCTCGCCTTTGGGCCGAGCAACTTCATGGTGTCGGCGCTCGTGGTCTACTGCCTCAAGGACGTCAACCCGCTTGTGGGGTCGCACGGAGCACCGGAGACGATCGCTGTCGCACTCGTTGTGGCAACCTACCTGTGGCGACGCAACATGCTCGTGAGCATCTTTGCGGGCACGGCGTTCTACATGGCGCTCGTCAACCTCGTGTTCGTGTAGGGGTGCGCCATGTCAGGACTCGGGACGCTCATCAACGTCGCGTGCATCATTGGCGGCGGGCTCGTGGGGCTTGTCGCAAGCTCGCTCGTGACCAAACAGCTGCAGGACGCCCTCATGAAGGCAAGCGGCCTGGCTGTGTTGTTCGTTGGCATAGCGGGAGCACTCGAGAAGACGCTCGCGGCATCCGTAGGAGCGGACGGCGCCATTGCGCTCTCTAGCCAAGGTTCGATGATGATCGTCATCTCGCTTGCCCTCGGAACCGTCGTGGGCGAGGCGGCGGACATAGACGGTCGCTTCGAGCGGCTCGGCGTCTGGCTGCGCGACAAGAGCGGAAACTCCGGAGACTCGGCGTTCGTCGACGGCTTCGTCACGGCCTCACTGACGGTCTGCATTGGGGCGATGGCCGTCGTCGGGTCGATTCAGGACGGCCTCGTGGGCAACTGGTCCACGTTGGCGCTCAAGGGCGTCATGGACGCCATCATCGTATGCGCCATGTCCGCGAGCATGGGCAAGGGGTGCCTCTTCGCGGCACTGCCGGTGGGCGTGTTTCAGGGATGCATAACGACGCTCGCCCGGCTCCTGCAGCCAATCATGACCAATGCGGCCCTCAGCAACCTGTCGCTTGTGGGTTCCATGCTCATCTTCTGCGTCGGCGTGAACCTCATCTGGCCCCGTACGTTCAAGGTGGCCAATATGCTGCCCGCCGTGGCGTTCGCCGCAGCGTTCGCGTTCGTTATGTAGGACGAATCAGCAGGAGGCGCGCCAACAAAATCGTGAGTGTCTGGTTGCACAAGACCGCCGCCGACACCACAGAGACGAGCAGCACAGCGCAAAACACCAGCATTATGCACGCCTCGAGCCCCATGGCACTCCCTAATCCGCCATCGATCTTCTGTCAGCGCGAGAAGAACGTGTAGGCCCGGCCGAGTTCCGTCCCAACCGGCAGTACCCGTACGCGGAAGGCCGACTCGATGGCCGCAAGCACGCGCTCGTCGCCCGGCTCCCCGCATGCCGAAACGCCGCCGCCACCCATCACGACGATGCGGTCGCAGAACCTCAGCGCGAGGTCAAGGTCGTGCACGACGGCGACCACCGTACGGCCGGGGCGCTCCGCAAGCTTCCGCGTCAGCGCCATCGTCTCCTGAGCGGCGCGAACGTCAAGATACGTCGTGGGCTCGTCAAGCAGCAGCAGCCCCGCGTCCTGGGCAACCGCCATGGCGAGAAAGGCCCGCTGCCGCTCGCCGCCGGAAAGGGAGCGCGCCAGCTTTGCCGCCAGTCGGGAGATGCCCACCTCGGCGAGGGCGGCATCGACAGCCCGCTCGTCCTCGGCAGAAGGCCTGCCAAACACACCCATATGCGCGTAACGGCCGCACATCACGAGCTTCCGCACGCTCATCGACGGCGTGCGGTGCACCTGTGGAAGCAGCGCCACAAGTCGCGCACGCTCTCGGGAGCCGAGCCGCGCCACGGGCCTACCGGCAACACGCACCTCGCCCGAAGTAGGTGCGAGCAGAGCGTCGGCGAGCTTGAGCAGCGTTGACTTCCCGCAGCCGTTGGGCCCCACGATACCCGTGACCCCGCCAGAGGGGACGGAGAGCGAGAGGCCGGAAAGCACCGGGGCATCGCCGTAGGAGAACGAGACGCCTCGAAGCTCAAGCGCGGGAACGACCTGCTCACTCATCCCGATACCCCCTCCCCCGCATGATGAGGTGGATGAAGAACGGCCCGCCGAGCAGCGCCAGGGGAATGCCTACGGGAATCTCATACGGGGCGAACGCCGTGCGTGCGAAGGTGTCACACGCAACCGTGAACGCCGCGCCCCAGATGACGCAGAGCGGCGCGAGTCGGCGAACGTCCGTCCCGAAGACCCGTCGCACCAGGTGGGGAACGACAAGCCCCACGAAGCCGAGCAGCCCGGCGAAGCTCACCGCGCTCGCAGCCAGCAGCGACGCCGACGCAAGCGCCACGATGCGCACCGTCCGCACGTTTACACCGAGGGCATGCGCGCCCTCGTCCCCCAGCGCCAGCAGGTTGAGCGTCGGCGCAAGCGCGAGCGCGACGGCAAGGCCCACGGCCGAGAGGGCCGCCGGAGCGACAAGGTCGCCCGCGAGCACGCCCGAGAATCCGCCGACGAGAAACGACGACGTGCCCACGTAGACGTTGGGCACCACCGTGAGCACGGCGTTCTGACCGGCGCCAAACACGGCATTGAGCGCCACGCCCGCGAGCACCACCGTGAGCCTCGAGACCCCGGCCCTGGCCGAGACGGCGAACACCGCCAGCGCCGCCAGCGCCGCGCCCCCAAACGCCGCAAGCGCAAGACGGGCCGGGTCGCCCGCAGCGCCGAGGGCCGGCACCGCCGAGACCAGCAGCACGGCCAGTCCCGCACCCGAGTTGACGCCCATGATGCTGGGGCTTGCCAGCGGGTTGTCGAGCACCGTCTGGATGAGCAGGCCCGAAAGCGCCAGCGAGGCACCCGCGAGCAACCCCGCCGCAACGCGCGGAATGCGCATGTTGACGAGGATGTTGCGCGCCACGGGGCTCAGGTCACCGCCCGCAAGATAGCTCAGCAGCTCGGACGGGCCCACGCTGCTGGCCCCCACCATCAGCGAGACGGCAGCGACCAGCACGAGGCATGTGGCCGACGCCGCGAGCACCCCGGCGACCGGCCTTCTCGACAGCACGGTCCTCATATGTCGATACCCGCCTCCCCCATCGGGCGTCACTCGCCCTTGAGCGCCTTGCCAAGCGTCACGTACGCCTGGTCCCATTCGGCGTTGGGCTTGCGGAAGAAGTGCTCGATGTCGAGGACGGTCACGTCACCGCGCCGCACGGCGCCGACGCCCTGCCACGCCGCGTTGCCCTCGACGGCCTGTTCGTAGTTGCGCCGGGCCGTCTCGTTGTCCTTGGCGGCGGGCAGCACGAAGATGTAGTCGGGGTCCAGCTCGGCCACGGCCTCCATGCTGAAGTCCGTGAGCAGGCTCGGGTTCTCCTCGGTAAGGAGACTCGCGCCGAGCTGCTTGACCATGAGGCTCGCCATGTGGCCGGGGGCCTGGGCCTTCACGCCCTTGGACGAGGCGGTCATCACGAGCACCGTGGGCTTCTTCGCCGAGACGTCGTAGGTGGCGAGCGCCTCGTCAACACGCTGCTTGACCCCCTCGCCATACTGCTGGTAGAGGTCCGCACGACCGGTGATGTCGGTAAAGGTCTTGAGCGTGCGCAGATAGTCGTCGAAGGTGTCGACCTTGAAGAAGGCCACCGTCACGCCAGAGGCCTCGAGCGACTGGCGCAGCTCATCCTGGCTGGGCCCCTTGTTGGAGCTGTCGTCGTCGGCGTTACCGGAGAGGATCACGAAGTCCGGGTCGAGGGAGAGGATCTTCTCGATGCTGAGCTGCGTGTGGTCCCCGATACTCGCCACCTGAGATTCGTCGAAGCCGAAGTTACGGAAGGCGTCGTCGGACACGCCGGCAAACGACCCGCCGGCATCACGCCAGATATCGGCGAGGCTGCCCATGCCAACTACCACACGCTGCGGGTTATTGACGGTGACGTCCCGACCCGTGTCATCAGTAAAGGTGACGGCACCCGTCTGGGAGGCCTCGGTGGTCGCCGCATCCGTCTGAGACGGCTGCGTTCCGGGCGCAGTGGCGCCGCATCCCACGAGCGTCAGGGCAAGCAGGGACGCGGCAACGAATGCGAGGCGGCGGCCGGTGGTAGTACGAGCGTGCATGCGAATCTCCTTCTGGATGAGGGGCGTCAAGTATACGGGCAGACGGGCCGGACGGCTATGGGCGAGAGGTGACGCGCCGGGCCGAGACGTGGGGGCACATCCAGCACGAGGCCAAGCGCGGCTTCGGCCTCAGGCGAGCGCCTCCAACACGGCATCCACGAGCGCGTCGACCGTAGCCTCCTTCGCGACGGCGGGCCTGCCTCCAAGGGCCGCAGCGGACGAGGCGGTT
>OIXX01000500.1_pt1 | contig 23055 bp, 17 predicted proteins | sample 1588161 | NCBI WGS metagenome assembly OIXX01 (sample SAMN03283274) | human gut metagenome | biome: human-associated habitat; material: feces | host: Homo sapiens | place: Peru | collected 2012
GAAAGACAGCTGGGATAAGGTTTCCCGGTCACTCCTATGAGAGCTGCAAGTCCCCCGCGGCAGATGGAACGCGAAAATGAGATGATCGTTATTTCACATCGCCTTTTCGATTGAGAGAAGAGGTTCAGGGTTAGCCCGGGGGCGTGCTGCCCCTTGATTGTCTGCAAAAGAAGGGGGCGGGTTCTGCAGGTTCAGAGGGCTTGGCGGGAGTGGTACGGCGCATTTCGTCATCCTGAGCGGCGAGAGACGTCATATGTGAGATAACGAATGCCAGAACAACTGAGACCTGAGCTTTCGATCGCGGCGAAGCCGCCACCTTCATTCCTAATTCCTAATTCCTAATTTGAGCAAAGATTTCATTCAGGGCAAGGGGCAGCACGCCATAGAGGCTGACCCTGATCCCTATGAAATGGCTCCGCTATTTCATTTCTCTATCTTGCTAAAAGGGTGAAATCAGTGTATGATAACTCTATATGACACTGGTTTTATAAGGAGTATTTTATGGATTACATTCTTCGCATCCTGCCGAATATGTTTGCCGGGCTGGGCGTATCGGCGCAGATCTTTCTGATCACCATCGTGCTCTCGCTGCCGATCGGTATCCTGCTGGCACTGGTCCGCATTTCCAAAGTCGCTGTTTTCCGCAAGCTCGCGGAGATCTATATTTACGTCATGCGCGGCACGCCGCTCATGCTGCAGATCATGTTCATCTACTACGGGCTGCCGCTCATGCTGAATGTGCAGATCAGTGATTTCCCGGCGGCGATCCTTGCCTTCGTGGCGAACTATGCGGCTTATTTTGCGGAAATTTTCAGAGGCGGCATCCAGTCTATCCCGAAGGGGCAGTATGAAGGAGCAAAGGTCTTGGGCTTCACCTACAGGCAGACCATGTGGCATATCGTGCTGCCGCAGGTCGTGAAGCGTGTCATCCCGCCGCTCGGCAATGAGACCATCACCCTTCTGAAGGATACCTCGCTCGTCTACATTCTGGCGATGAATGACCTCATGCGTGTCACCCGCGCCTTCGTGCAGCGTGACTTCGATACCATGCCGTTCCTTGTGGCAGCCGTTTTCTACCTCGTATGCACCGCGATCCTGACGAAGATCCTGACGTATGTGGAAAAACGCTATGCGGTCTATGAAGAATAAGGAGGACGGACATGAGTTTTATTGAAATGAAAAATATCCGGAAGGATTTCGGCAAGCTCACCATCCTTCACGGCGTTGATATGACACTGGAAAAGGGCGAAGTCATCTCCATCATCGGGCCTTCAGGGGCCGGCAAGAGTACGCTTTTGCGCTGCCTGAACCATCTGGAAACCATCCAGGGCGGCTCGATCGCAGTCGATGGAGAATTTCTTGCCGAGGACAAAGACGGCAAGGTCACCTACGCGAGCGAAGCCAAGACGAAGGAGATCCTTGCCAAGATGGGCATGGTCTTCCAGTCCTTCAACCTTTTCCCGCACATGACCGTGCTGGATAACATCATGGCCGCTCCCATCTACGTGAAGGGCATGAAGAGGGAAGAGATCCAGCCGATCGCGGAAGATCTTTTAAGCAAGGTCGGCCTGCTCAATAAAAAAGACATGTATCCCGGCAGTCTTTCCGGCGGGCAGAAGCAGCGTGTCGCCATCGCGCGGGCGCTCGCGATGAGTCCGGAGATCATGCTCTTCGATGAACCGACCTCCGCGCTCGATCCGGAGCTGACGGGCGAGGTCTTGAAGACCATCCAGCAGCTGGCGGATGAGAATATGACCATGGCGATCGTGACGCATGAAATGGCTTTTGCCAAGTCTGTCTCAGACAAGATCCTCTTCATGGTTGATGGCCGCGTCGAGGAAGAAGGGACGAGTGAAGAAGTCTTCGATCACCCGAAGAGCGAACGAACCAAGGCCTTCCTGAAGTCGATATTGAGAGCCTGATAAAAAAGGATGCACCAAGAAATGCAAAAGCATTTCTTGGTGCATCCTTTTTCTTTTACAGCCCGAACGCGATCCCGCAGACAGCGCTGATCGCGATATAGAGCACAGGGTGCTTTTTGTATTTCTTAAGACCGAAGTAGATCGCTATGGCAAGGAGAATGGCCGGCCACTGGAAGAGGGAGAGAAGCGAGCCGCTCTTTTCATACAGTGCGGTATCTAAGAGAGACACCTTCGCGACGCCAAGACCCGCGGCAGCGATGAGCGCAGTGGAGGCAGGACGCAGGCCGTAGAAAATCCGCTTCACGGCGTCCGATTCGTGGAAGCGCGTCAGCATCGCATAGATGATCGTGATGACGATGAGCGCGGGCGCTGTGAGGGAGAGCGTCGTGAAGATGCCGCCCGGGATGCCAAGCACCTGAAAACCGGCGTAGGTCGCCATATTGACGCCCAAAGGCCCGGGGGTGGACTCTGATATCGCGATCATATTCGCGATGTCTTCTGCGCTGAACCATCCAGTGCGTGCAGAAATATCATAGAGAAAGGGAAGCGTTGCGAGCCCTCCGCCGACGGCGAAGAGACCGGCCTTGAAGAATTCCCAAAACATGGAAAGCCAGATCATGATGGATGCTCCTTTGGGTGACTGGTGACTAGGGACTAGGGATTGGATTAGGGGGAGTTGGAAGTGAGGAGTGAAGGTGCGGCGTCTCTCGTCATCCTGAGCGGAGAAAAACGTCGTATGTTAGAAAATATGGATCATCTGAAAATATGAGAACTGAGTCGAAGGATCTAAGGAAACGCTGATTAAATCTGACAGCGATTGAATCAGGCTTCCCTAAGCGCCGCGGAGTTTTATACAAATGCCAAATAAGCTGCATGATATCGTGAGGGGATGTGGGGGCACTTTATGAATGGTGCGCCACATCCGCCACTTCTCACTTCGCGCTCCTCGGCATCAGATAGTATCCTGCGATGCCGGCGAGGACGACAGAGAAGACAGGCGAGAAGGGCGCGAAGAGGGCGATGAGAAGGATGCCGATGAAGATAGCGGCTGTGCGCTTATCCTTGATCGATTTCTTGCCGAGCTTCACGACGGCGTCCAGAATGAGGACGCAGACACAGGCACGGATGCCGGCGAAGGCGTGAATGACATAGGGATTCTCTTCGAACTGGGTGAGAAAGAGCGCGATCACCGTGATGATGATCATGGACGGGGTGATGACGCCGAGCGTCGCGAAGACGCCGCCCCAGAAGCCTTTCAGCTTGCAGCCGATGAAGGTTGCGACATTCACCGCGATCATGCCGGGCGTGACCTGCCCCAAGGCATAGTAATCCATCAGCTCTTCCTCGCTGCCCCAGTGCTTGTTTTCTACGATCTCGCGCTGGAGGATAGGCAGCATCGCGTACCCGCCGCCAAAGGTGACGGCGCCCATTTTGGCAAAGACAAGAAATAATTCGAGCAGCAGCTTCATGGAAGGAGGACTCCTTTTCAATGAGAGATGAGGGCTTCGCGGTAGCTTACGGGGCATGCCGTCCCTTGCATGCGCGGGAAAGCCTCGATGTAATTTCCTCTATCATACTGTCAGAGATAGAGAAAAGCAATCAAGAGAAGGTAAAATTTGTATTTTCGAAGCAAGTGTGGTAGAATATATCTTGCGATTTAGCGTATTTTGTAAAAATAAAAGATGGTTCAATATTGTCGGAAAAACCGACTTAAGGAGGAATAATTTTTATGAACGTAAAAGTAGAGGCACTGGATCAGCACAAGGTATCTCTCGCCATTGAACTGCCGGCAGAAGCTGTACAGAAAGGATTCCAGCAGGCTGTAGCTCGCATTGCAAATCAGGTCAGAATCCCGGGATTCCGCAAAGGCAAGGCAAACCGCAAGGTACTGGAAATGCATTTCGGCAAAGAAGCTGTCGTCGCTGAAGCGAAAGATATCGTCATCAATGGCGCTCTCACCGAAGCTATGAAGCAGGAAAAGATCATCCCGATCACCCAGGCGGATGTGAAGGAAGATCTCTTCTCTGAAACCGAAGGTGCAAAGTTCACCGCTACTTTTGTAAAACGTCCGGAAGTAGAACTGGGCGAATACAAAGGCCTCGAAGCAGCCCATGAAGAACCGGAAGTTTCCGATGCACAGGTCGAAGCTGAACTGAAAAAAGCAGCTGAACAGAGCGCACGCCTCGAAAAGGCAGAAGAAGGCGCTGTCCTTGCCAAAGGCGACTACGCTGTCATCGATTTCAAAGGCTTCGTAGACGGCAAACCGTTCGAAGGCGGCGAAGGCAAGACCTATCCGCTGGAAATCGGCTCCCAGAGCTTCATCCCGGGCTTTGAAGAACAGCTCGAAGGCCATAAAGCAGGCGATGATGTAGAAGTCAAGGTCACCTTCCCGGAAACCTACTTCGTCGATGCTCTCAAAGGCAAAGAAGCAGAATTCAAAGTTCATATCAATGATGTAAAACGCAAACAGCTGCCGGCTCTCGATGATGCTTTCGCAAAATCCATCAGCCAGTTCGATAAGATGGACGACCTGAAGGCTTCTGTCAAACAGCAGATGCAGCTGCAGGCTATCCAGCAGGCAGAAGAAGCCTACCATGAAGCTCTCGTAGCACAGGCTGTAGCCAATGCCAAAGTCGACATCCCGCAGGAAATGGTCGAACAGCGCATCGATGAAATCGTCGAAGAAATCTCCATGAACCTCGAATCCAGAGACATGAAGCTCGCTGACTACCTGAAGAACATCGGCCAGACCGAAGAACAGCTCCGCAAGAACTACGAAAAGACCGCTGAAGAACAGGTTCGTCAGGGCCTTGTCCTCGAAACCATCGCAGAAAAAGAAGAACTCGATGTAACGAACCAGGATCTCTCCATGGAAGTCTACAGCATGGCTCATCAGTTCAACGCTGACCCGAAAGATGTCATGAAGATCATCAAAGAAGAAGGCCGCGTGAACATGCTGATCAACTCCGTTCTTCGCAAGAAAGCAGCTGCTTTCATCTACGGTGCTGCTAAAAAAGCAGAAACAGATAAGAAAGAAGCAGAAGAAGCTCCGGCTGCAGAAGCAGCAGCTCCGAAGACCGAAGAAGACTTCAATGCTATGACCGTCAAGGATCTCAAGGCTTACGCACAGGAAAAAGGCATCGCCATCGAATCCAAAGCGAAAAAAGCTGAAATCATCGACACCATCATGGCTGCTGAAAAGGAATAATCCTTTAGAAAATTGAATGAGTACTGCTGCGGCAGTGTGTATTGGAAGAGACGCGGGGATGACCGGCGTCTCTTTCGAACATATGGGAAAATTGGGGAAAGGCTTGATCCCGATCTCGATTTTATGAATTGACATAGGGGTAGCCCGTGGCTAGATTGTGTATGAAAGCTCTGCTCTTGAGTGAGGCGTGAGAAGTGCCGGTGCGGCGCATTTCGTCATCCTGAGCGGAGAAAAACGTCGTATGTTAGAAAATATAGCTTATCTGAAAATATGAGAACTGAGTCGAAGGATCTAAGCGCTGCAGAGTATAGATGGCGGCGATGTCCTTAGTCACCAGTCACTTTCAATTTCTAATCCCTAGTCCCTGGCTACCAGTCACTACCTATTATTCAACCAAAAGAAAGGGTGTTACCACATGGCATATGTACCGATTGTTGTCGAACAGACCGCTCGCGGAGAGCGCTCCTATGATATTTATTCCCGACTTTTGAAGGACCGCATCATATTCCTTGACGGCCAGATTGAAGACCATATGGCCAATGTCATCATTGCACAGCTTCTCTTCCTGGAAGCCGAAGACCCTTCCAAAGATATCCACCTCTACATCAACAGCCCCGGCGGCGTCGTGACCGCCGGCCTTGCGATCTATGATACGATGCAGTATATCCGTCCGGACGTCTCCACCATCTGCATCGGCTCCTGCGCCAGCATGGCGGCCGTCCTTCTGACCGCCGGTGCGAAGGGCAAACGCTATGCCCTCCCGCATGCGAATGTCATGATCCACCAGCCTCTGGGCGGCGTACAGGGACAGGCGACCGAGATCGAGATCCATGCGAGAGAAATCCTCCGCCTGCGCGAAGAACTGAACGGCATCCTTGCCAAGCACAGCGGACAGTCCCTCGAAACCATCAAAAACGACACCGAACGCGATAATTTCATGACAGCCCAGATGGCGAAGGACTATGGTCTCATCGACCACATCCTCACCCGCAATGAGCTGGCGAAAGTGACACAGAAATAAAGGAGAAAGACCGTGAACGGAGAAGATAAAGAACCGAAAATCTGCAGCTTCTGCGGCCGATCCAGCGACGAAGTCGAAAACATGGTCACCGGCCCCGGCGTCTACATCTGCAGCGAATGCATTGACATCTGTCATAACATTCTTCTGGAAGAGCGGAAAAACAAAGCAAAGCAGGGCAAAGAACCTGCTGACACCAAGGTGCCGACACCGGAAGAGATCAAAGAATATATCGATCAGTACGTCATCGAGCAGGACAATGCCAAGATCGCTCTGGCCGTCGCCGTGTACAATCACTACAAACGCCTCTTTTTCAAAGGCGAAGATGACGGCGTAGAGCTGCAGAAATCCAATATCATCCTGCTTGGGCCGACCGGCAGCGGCAAGACCCTCCTTGCCCAGACCCTCGCCCGCTACCTCGATGTGCCCTTTGCGATTTCTGATGCCACCACCCTCACACAGGCCGGCTATGTCGGAGATGACGTCGAGAACATCCTCCTCCGCCTCATTCAGGCTGCGGACTATGACATCGAGAAAGCCCAGCGCGGCATCATCTACATCGATGAAATTGACAAGATCGCCAAAAAGACCGAGAACGTCTCCATCACCCGCGACGTCTCCGGCGAAGGCGTCCAGCAGGCTCTCCTGAAGATCCTGGAAGGCACCGTGGCGAACGTGCCGCCGCAGGGCGGACGCAAGCATCCGAATCAGGAAATGATCCAGATCGACACCAGCAACATCCTCTTCATCTGCGGCGGCGCCTTCGCCGGCCTCGATAAAGTCATCGACAGCCGTCTCACCAAAAGCGTCATGGGCTTCGGTGCCGATATCGAGAAAGCAGAAGACAAAGACATGGACGAGCTCCTCCAGCAGGTCCAGCCGGAAGACCTCCTGAAATTCGGCCTCATCCCCGAATTCATCGGCCGTCTCCCTGTCATCGTCGCCCTTCACCCGCTGAAGGAAGAAGCCCTCGTCAAAATCCTGACCGAACCGAAGAATGCCCTCGTCAAGCAGTACAAGAAGCTGCTGGCCATGGACGGCGTAGAGCTCGTCATCGAAGACGCTGCCATCCACGCTATCGCCCGCCAGGCTATTGAGCGCAATACTGGCGCCCGCGGCCTTCGCGCGATCATCGAGAAGATCATGCAGAAAGTCATGTACGAGATCCCCGGCATGAAGGACGTCGTGAAATGCACCATCACGGAAGACAACGTGGTGAACCACACCGATCCGCTGCTGGAACGGAAAGCGGCAGAAAAATAAACAACACCTCCCTGTGGACTGATATGATCCCCCTAAAGCAGACAAGGTAAATAACCAAACTGCTTTAGGGGGATTTTTAATGGCTAAAATTGCCCAATGGAAGGGTTCTGGAGAATTGTAAAGGCAGAGATGTATTCCCTGAATAAGTTCAATTGCGGCGGCGAGCTGCATTCGGCTATCGACCAATACGTCCATTTTTACAATTACGAACGTTTTCAGGAACGATTTGGAGTAAGGACGCCAATGGAATTCGCATAGCAGCTCTGAACGCGAAGATCCCGGAACAGTTCCCGATTGCCGAAAACAAACGGATTCAGAAATACAAAGCGAAATTCGCGGCATAACAAAATGCCGCAAATCCCATGCTGATACGAAAACACCAACATGAAACTTACGGCTATAATTTTTTAGATATTTGCTATGTCTACCTTGACAGGGGCTGATCAGGTCAGAATGACTTTGGTTTTGAATTCAGCGGTATACTTTTTCTTTGGCATGATGGTGATCTCCTATTTGATCTAATTATGCCATAGATCCGCGCTTAAAATCCAAGGGGCTGGTCTGAATCCCTGGGTCCATTATAGGGAACCCTCGGATAACTTATATTAATCCATTTTAGCAATAAACTGATATAAAAATACCACAATCAAAAACATAATAACTTCAATAGCAATCAAAAAGTTTCTACGTTGTATATTTACTCTATACATTTTGCCTAAATCCTGTTTGTGATATACATAATTTAACTCAGCCTCTTTTTTTATTACTTGTAAAATCCCAACACTCGATGCACCAATAGCTAGGCAAAGATAGGAAAACAATCGCTCTTCTTCTATTTGAAAAATTCTAGCAATCATCTCAATTTTCAATAAAACCAGAAAACTTATTATCAAGCTTAAATAGCTTATCACATACTCCAACAAGTAAAATTTTTCTGAAGTGTATTCTTTAGGAAACCTTTTGAAGCATTTATATGTCATACGACAAATTTCGAGAAAGAATATTATTTTAATTAAATCCATTTCAGTCATAATCAATTACCTGCTTTCTGAAATCGATTTAATTTTTCCATGTGTTCTTTTTCTTTATCAGTTTTGGTATTTTTTACTTATATTTCAATACAAGAGCATCAATAGAACGATTAGCTATAGCTGATACTCCTACGGATGCAATACCACTACTGAGAGATAACGTTCCAACAAAAGTGCTAATACCGATAGAATCCTTTGCCACAAATTTGGAATTTATCTCCTGAATGTTTTTTCTTAAACCTGTCATTTGTTCTATTGCACTCCTAAAAGAGAATACTTTAAAGCAATGACAATAGCTATCATTATGGCTTCTATAACTATTAAAAAATTTCTACGAATTATATTATTCTTGTATTCATTTTCCAGCTTTATTCCATAATTCTTATAATCTAAGATTGCCTTTTTTTTGATTGCTTCCAAAATACCAATTCCCGATACTCCTAACATCAGACAAATTCCTAGAAACATATTAAATTCAACAATATGTAAAATTACAGAAATCTTCGTTATAAAGAGTAAGACTAAAAAACTAATTATAAAACATGAATATGAAAAAGTGTACAGTAAAAAGTAGCTTGTTTCGTGAAAATATTCCTGTGGAAACTTATGAAAGCATTTCCAAATCATACGAAAAACACCAAAGAGTAGAATAACTCGAATTAAATCAATTTCAGTCATAGTTTGTCACCTTCTTTCTGAAATCGATTCAGTTTTTCCAAATTATTCTTTTCTTTATCAGTTTTCGTATACTGTAATTTGTACTTTAGGACATTAGAATCAATATACCGATTAGCTGCAATTGACAGTCCTATAGTAGTAATACCACCGCCAAGTGGTATAGTTCCCACAACAACTCCACCTAATAGTCCCACGGAATCTATGCCAAGAGCCAAATACCTATCTTTTCCACTATAATCTCTAAAATCCTGGGTAATATTCATAGTTCCGTTTGCAACAGAACCTATAACACTATATTTCCCAAGTGCCTTTGCCCATGCAGGTGCATATTGCTGATCTTTAACCAATTCCCATGGTAATCCAGCACTTTCCGCAATTACCCAATTTCGCACAGAGGCCCATCCATCAAAAGCTCCCATTCCCTTGTAGTCATAGTAGTCTTTTCCCATTACTTCATTTACTTTATCCCGTGCTTGATCTTCTAATGTTTTTTTGACATCCAATGGGATATTCGGACTAAAAGTAGGTATGCCAGAAGCATCAACACCTAGTAACGTAAATGGATTATTATCAACTTTTCCTACATCAGGATGGACTTTTTCATAATCTGATAAAAGTTCATTTGTATAATCATCTTGTAATTGGCTCTTCTTTCTGTAATATTCAGCCTCATCGGTATTCCCATCATTTTCTGCCTGTTTTATTTTTTCGTCATAATCTTCTGCATCTTTATGATTAATCCAGTTGAACTTTGTTCCACTCCATGCTGTAGCAGATCCTACGTAACCATCTCCACCAAAGAGCTTCCCTGTCGCATATCCGAAAATGCTAGCGACTTCTTCTCGCATATCCGGATGGTCTTTCAGGAAATTGTCCAGTAATGGCTGCAAACTTTCCATACCACCTTCTGCCATGACACCAGACAGTACATTGTTCCCGCCTAGTTTAGCTGTGATACCACCTAAAAGCCCATGGAGCAAGGTTCTTCTGGTATCATTCTTGTCCCAGCCTTTTTCTTTGGCAATATCACCAATCTTTTCGGCTCCCAGTTTGGCAAATTCGTTAGCCAGTGCTTGTCGTTCTTGTACCTTCTCTTTGTCAAAAATCTTTTCCAACTGATTCAAGGTATTCTTTGTATCTCGATTAAGGTCAGAAATATCCTGTTTCTGGTGTTCTTTATCTGTGATGGTAATCGCCCCTTCTGAAACAGCAGATTTTGTTGTGCTTTCTGCTTTGCCCTTGACCGGTTGTGATTTAACCGGACTAGTACCACCGGTCAAACCGCCGACCTTCTTATCACCGACAGTTTCTTTCGGAGACCAGCTGGCACCATAGTTTCTGCCGCTCGCGGTTGCTTTATAGTCTGTCTTGTTCTCTATATCTTCCCATACTAATGTACCTGTGGTAAGGGTGTTTTTGTCTTGGCTTGCATGGCTATCTATCAAGCCACCCTTGAGATGGGTAGTATCTTTGACAGAGACCTCATAGCCTTGGCTGCCGGCAGTGATGCCAGCTTGGTTTGTCACGCTTTCATAGGTGGAATCTATGTTGCTCTTGGACGTACCAACAGCCAAGCCACCTTTTAGACTGGATTTCATTTTGTTATTATCGATTGTCTTCTTCATACTGCCAATGCTCAATCCCATGCCTTTACTTTCATTATGAGATGTATAGCTGTCCTTATCCTGTACACTTTCAATGGCCAGATTTCCGCCCGCCTTGATGGTCACTTTATCTCCATAGGCATTGCTGCCACGTAAGGTTGTATCTTTTCCGCTTTCGGTGGTCAGATCCTTTCTGGTAATGACTTGGCTGCTGGTATGGGTGAAGATCCCTTCTGTTTCATTGCCCTGTCCTTTGCTTGCATTGGCATAGAAGCTATTTCCTGTAGGTGCAAAATTCATGCCTGCTTGGCTACTCTTACTGCTTTGTTTCGTGTCACTAGAGCTTCTATTTTCTGCTGCACTGAGGGTGATATTTTCTCCCGCATTCATAGAAACATTATCACCAATAATCTGTGATCCTTTCATCTCGATGTCTTTCTTGGCGGTGATATGAATGTCTTTATTCGCCAATAGATTGCTTCCTACCGCTTCTGTAGTTTCTGTGTGTGTTTCCACTTTAAAAGAGCTGGTTCCGATTCCTACGCTGACACCGGGCATTCCTTTCCCTGACAGATCTTTCAAGACATCTTTCCCTTTTGCTATTGTCTGGTAGACTTCTGCGCCATAAAGTGCTTTCAGCTGTTTATCTCTAGCATTGGAAGCCTTCTTTGCATAATCAATGGTGTTTGTTAGTATGTCAGCAGCTCCACCATTAGCAGAGACAGTGAGCCCACTCTTTTTATACTCGTGCTTTTCCTCGCTATGATACACATTGTCTTTGCTGGAAATCTGTACATTTTCGCCTGTGATAGAAATATCCTTCCCCGCGAGTACGGCTGATGCGCCGATTTCTACCTTGTTGCCTGATTCGATCGACACATTGCCACTGGTGCCTCCCACGGTCGATGCTTTCTGCAGAAGGTCAGCATCGCTATACTGATCTTTCCGTTTCTCCGTTCCGAGGGTGAAGCCGAGTCCGCCACCCGAGAGCAGGCCGCTCTTCTTGACCTGCTTGGCGTAGTCATGCCGTTCGTACTCTTCTGCGCTGGAAATGGAAGTATCTTTGCCGGAAGAAATCGCGACGTCATGTGTGCCGATGACTTGGGATCCAGTCATATTCGTATTCCCGCCCGCGGTGATCTGCACGGCATCTCCCGAAAGGGTCGAGGCTGTCACGGTCTTGCTTTCATCATGGCTCTTGATCGTTGTGGTCTTGCTCGAGAGGAGCCCGCGTTCCTTGTATTTCAGGCCGTAGTCGTCCCTGGACTCATTATAGCCGTTTTCCAGGTTCACGTCACCCTTGGCGGCAACCGTTATTTGACCGTTTTCTGAAAGTACCGTTGTATTTCTGGCACTCAAATTCTCACCCGCCGCGAGGGTGATGGTTTTCCCGGCTGCGAGTGTGTTTGTCGTCTCTGTTTTTCTATAGGTGCGGATATAGTTGTCACTATTCTCAGTCATGTCTTTCTTGGCTTCCAGACTATCCGTATCCATAGTGAGATTGTGCCCAGCAGAGAGGATCATAGAGCCATTTTCGCCGAGTGCTGCTAGCGTAGCACCCGTCATGGTGATGTCTTGTCCTGCTTGCATGAGAAGTACACCTTCTTTCCCTTTGACGGCGATGCCGGCGGTGGTATCCAGTATGTCCTGGTTCTTTCCATGCTGGATGGTGTTTTTCATGGTAATGTTTCTGCCCGCATCTAGGGAGATTCTATCTTCTCCTTCGATGATACCACTCTGCAATATGTCTTGGCTTGCTTTGAGGGAGAGGTCATTTCCGAAAATGGTACCGGTATTAACGATATTTTTAGACTTCACGACGATGGTATTTCCTTTGAGTGTGCCTTGGTTCGTCAAAGTACCCTTGGTATCTGTAATCAAGGTATTGGCACTGATGAGGCTGCCGTCTTCGGTGAGGGCTTTTGCTGTGCTGGCTTTGAGATACACATGAGGATAAAGAACCGTGTATGTCTTGCCATTCACGGTGACGGTGGTGGTCTCGAGCCAGACCATGTCGCTGGTGAGGCTTGCCATTTGTTCTTTGGTGAGAGAAATGCCTGGTTTCAGATTATATCCTTTCGCATAGGCGATACCTGCATCCATGAGGGCTTTGTATTCTTCTTCGTCATTGGTGTAGCCATTGAGGTAGCGCATGCCGGTGAGCTGGGTCACTTGGTTCCGGATGAGTTCTTGTTCATAGAATCCGTCACCGAGCCGTTTATTTACTTTGTCGTTATCCCAAAGAAGCTGGTTGTACATGTAATCAGACGAGAGAAATGTCTTTTTGTTGGTAAAGGCCGGATCGGTCTCAATGAGATACTTTGCCTTCTCTTCTGGATGGAGCTTGTAGAGAGAGCTATCTGGGATAAAAGACAGCGTGCCACCTGTTTCTTTTCCAGCTGTACTGCCTGGATTGGTTTCTTTCCCAGTAGCAAATGGATTCAAATTCTGCTGGACGTTATCTCGCATGGTCTGGGTAATGTCTTCTTTGGTTGGGTTCTTTCCTGTATGTCCTTCATAGGTGCCTACGTCAAGGGATGTAGGATTATCCAATTCTTTCTGTGGTGTCATGAAGATTGGGTCGCGATAATGCCGTCTCCATGCCTTATGGGGTCTATGTTTTCTTTTAGTGTAGCTTTCTTGTGTGGTACCGAAGGTGATTTTCTGCACTTGATTCTTTTCGGCAATGTTGTCCAATGTGCCACTGTTTGCCGTGAGGGTACTCCCAGCGGTGATACGGCTGTTTTCATTGGTCACGTTGCCAGAGAGGATCATATCTTTCCCACTGGAAATGTTGCCCGCTTTCGTTTCCTGCACTTGTTTTTCTGACGTGTGGGTGGTGGTGCGAATGATGGTGTAGTATTTGATGGCTTTACTTTCGATAGCACCGATGGAATCATTGTAAGCCTTGGCTTCTTCGTTGTAGGCTTTTATCTTTTCATTGAGTTGATTCAATATTTCTTTATACTGCTTGTCCCAATCGGCTTGCTTTGGATCATCATAGCCGGGGCGTGGAGTATCCATGGATTTGACACCCAGTTCTTTAAAAATGGGATCATTGTAGTCATAGTTTGGTGCTTCTTTGCCTACTAAATCGTCGGGAACCGGTGCTTCGCCGTCTTTCCGTTCTTCCTCGGTAATTTGTTCTATCTTGTCATAACCGGCTTCTTCGTAGAGTGTTTTCGGGGTGATACCTTTGTTATGGTACGCCCCATAGCCGCTATCCAGAGCAGAAAATTCATCTCTGGTGAAAGATTGCCCTTTTTCTGGATGTCCATTTTCATCAATACGGATAAGGTCAGGATTAGTGACTTCGCTTGTCCATACACGTTTTGCCGAGAAGGCCTCATTGGCATTGGTGATGGTAGGAGCTGTGAGAGACATATTTCCCTGTGCTTTGATGTCAGCTCCTTGGTTAGTGATGTCTTTGGCTTCGGAAATAGCCATGTCGCCACCGGCATAGAGCAGAGAAGAGGCACTATTCAGCAAGGTATCCCCTGTAATGATCATGTCATTCCGTGCAACGATAGTGGCAGACTTCACCTGTGCCATATCTGCTAAAATAGCATCGACAGCCTCTTTGGAAGCAGCATAGGCCGCTTGCTTATTTTCTATTTCTTTGAAATAGTTTTCTTTTTCACTATCGCTCTTGAAAGCGGTCACGTCGATGGCGAAGGCGTCATCCAGATCTTTTTCTTTCTGCTTTAAATCTTTCATAGCAGCAGCCAGTTTTTCTTCCAGTACTTTGTCTTTTCTATTTTCCAGCGTCTTAGCATGAAGGGTAATGTCTTCACCATAGATACGACCGGTAGCTATATTCTGCAATATATCTGTGGTGATTGTACTTGCTTGGTCAGCACTCACTAAACCACGGTTTGTCAGAGTCGTGGACGTGATAGAAACACTGCCACCGTTGATCTCACCACTTTCTTTATTGGAAATATCTTTGGCATTGAGTGTAAGTGTCCCTTTGGATTCCAGTTTCTTGCTGTTAGTCAGGTTACCTTTGGCGGAAATGGTCAGATTTCCATCTGCCTGGGTGATACCGTAGTTTTCTTTCGCACTGTCATTGGTGATGTCATGATCTGTGGTGATAGTCAGATTATTACCTGCTGCCAATTTCCCATCCAGCTGAATATCTTTCGTTGTGATAGTTTCATTCTGCCCAGCCGTGATGGTTCCTTGGGCATTATGAATCAGATCAGATGAAATAGAAATATTCTCATTGGCAGCGATTAGACCTTGTTCATTTTCTAGTTTGCCTGATACAGAAATGGTATTGCTCCCATAAGCAGTTAGTTTCCCTTGAGAGTTATTTAGTGTTTTTCCTTGGATAGACAAGGTACTGCCAGAAGCGATATTACCATTCAGGTTGTCCGTATGACTGGCTTGGATAGTCACATTTCCATTGGCAAGGATTTCACTATTGGAATTGTCCAGCGCATTTTCTTCTTCACTGGTTGTGGTAATGGACAAGTCTTTTTCAGAAGCAATGGTCTTGTGATTGGTGACTTGGTTGGCAGTGATTGCCATATTTCCAACGCTTCCCATGATTTTATCATTGGTGATCTGTCCATCGGCCTGCAGCCTCATATTTTCATATAGTTTCCCTCCCTTACATGTGGGGCTTTTCTTCTTCTTGATTACTCATTCTAGCATTAACAATAAGTATTTGCAAAACCTTATGATAACCTTTCCTTAATAAAAGCTGATCTATTTAGGGTCATAATGGCCGTGAAAAAAATGAGCCACATTTGGCTGACATCCCATATAATAGGAAGTTCATTGCAGTAATTTTCCTCTTGGGTGGATGAAAGCAGATTAAGCAATACAGGGATAAAGATGAAACTATCGGTCCAGCCCCGTGTCAACAGAGTAAATCCTTTGCAGTATTTTCCTGTAACATGATCATAAGTACGTGCTAAAAGATCAGCCTTTTTGTTTCGATCCCGGTGAATTGTAGAATCATCTATGACAAAGAGTCCGCAGCGAGAAGGATTGCACAGGCTCTGGAAGTAAGAGGTCACTTTAGCCGACAGCAGGAAAAGCAGCCGGGGCCAGTTGAAAGAGTCATTTTCCAGAAAACGGTAGTACGTATTCTTTGAATGAATATTTTCGCCCATATTTTTCTTCAAAAACTTTTTTCTTCTTTAATCGAAGAAATGTCTAGATTTTATCGAGAGTTAGCCAGTTTTTTCAGGTATGAAAGTTGAGAGAAAACATGAAAGGTCTGATATTTCGATCAGTTGCTCGGACGCTCGTAGAACAATTCAGACTGTAGAATCGGTTCATCAGAATAGCTCTTTGAATTCTTAATTTTTTCTAAAATTAACCGTTCTCCTCTTTTCAAAGACGCATCCTCATTATATAATTAGATAATTTTGTGCGTCTTTCGCACTATATGATTTTCAGGGTCATTGTCTGCACAAGATCAGACACGCAGGGGAGGTATTATGTCGGAAAAATCTTTGGAAGAATTGGAATTTGAGGAAACTGGCGTCACCCGGAAGGAACGATGGAAGGTCATGTGGGCTTCGATCGTCGGGTATGCGATGGATGGACTGGACGTTTTGATCCTGTCCTTTGCCATGGCAGCGATCGTTGCGGAGTTTGGTCTGGCGCTCGGGGAGGGCGGGCTGATCGCGACGTACACGCTGATCGGTACGGTCCTTGGCGGATATCTCTTCGGTGTCTTTGCGGATTACTTCGGCCGTGTGCATACCTTTGCACTGACCATCATCATTTTCTCGATCTTCACCGGGGCCTGCGCTTTTGCAGACAATGTCATGCATCTCAATATCCTTCGTTTCCTGGCAGGGCTCGGCCTTGGCGGGGAATACGGGATCGGCATGACGCTTGTCACGGAGACCTGGCCGGCAGCGAAGCGCGCGCGTGCTACGGCGGGCGTGGCGATGGGCTGGCAGGCGGGGGCTGTACTCGCTGCGATCCTGGCGGCTGTCGTTCTTCCTGATTACGGATGGAGAGGCCTTTTCCTTGTGGGCGTTATCCCGGCGCTGCTGGCGGCATGGGCGCGCCATGGCTTGAAGGAACCACCGATGTGGCTGAAGCGTAAAGAGCTGAAGGAGCAGCTGAAGGCAAGAAAGGCGGCTGGAGAGACGCTGACGGCGGAAGAAGAGGAAGAGCTCGAGGAAGCAAGCAAGTTCCCTCTCGCGCATCTGTTCTCCAGCCCGTCGAAGACGGTGACCACGATTTCTCTCACCATCATGACGAGTGTGCAGAATTTCGGCTATTACGGCATTATGGTGTGGCTGCCGATGATCCTTCTGAAGGAGCACGGCCTTTCCACAAAGTCGATGTCCGGCTGGATGGTTGTCACGGTCATCGGTATGATCGCAGGCATTTATGTTTTCGGTTATCTCTCGGACCGTTTCGGCCGTAAGAAACCGTACCTGCTTTTCTACGTGTGCGCGGCAGCGATGGTGTATGTGTATGTCAATCTGGGAACGCCGCTCCTCTTGCTCTTCGGCGGTGCGATGCTCGGCTTCTTCTGCAACGGTATGATGGCCGGCTATGGTACGCTGCTTTCTGAAAACTATACGACGGATGCGCGCTCGACGGCGCAGAATTTCATCTTCAATACGGGCCGTGCGGTCGGCGGTTTTGCCCCGGCGATCATCGGTGCGCTGGCACAGACGAATGGCTTCTCTGCGGCTTTCGCTCTGCTGTCCTGCGTGTACCTCGCGGCAGCACTCAATGTCCTTTTCTTCATCAAGGATACCAAGGGTGTGACGATCAAATAGTCGCTGGCGACTGGGCAATAAAAAAGACTCGTGAGATCTCACGGGTCTTTTTTTATTGTCTTATATGTCTTATAACCCCAGCGCTTCTTCGCAGGTGGTTGGCATTTCCGGTACGGGCGTCTTGAACCATTTTTCGTGGAGCTCATTCAGGGTACCCTTCTGTTTCAGGTCGGCGATGGCTTTATTGACCTGCTGCTGCAGTTCTTTGTTGTCTTTATTGAAGCCAAAGGCGAAGTACTGGACTTTGGAGTCCGGCACATCGACCACGCGGAAATTGTCCTTGCCGTCTGTCGCGACGAAGTAGTCTGCGGCCGGTTTGTCGAGGATGCCCGACTTCGCACCGCCTGCTTTGAGTTCCATCACGATATCCGATGCATGGTCGAAGCCGCGGATCTTCATGCCCTTATCCTGGGCATAGTACGCCGCTGTCGTACCCATCTGTACGGCGACTTCGGCGCCGTCCTGCATGTCTTCGACAGAGTGGATCGGGCTGTCCTTCGGGGTCACGACCGCAAGCTTCGTCGCATAGAAGGGGGCGGCGAAGAGGATCTTGCCGGCTCTTTCTTTCGTGGCTGTCATGCCGGAAGCCGTCATGTCGACTTCATGCGACTGCAGAGACGGGATGAGTCCGTCAAATGCAATGTTCTTGAATTCAACATCGCGTCCCAGTTCTTTCGCTACCGCGCGCACTACGTCGATCTCATAGCCGGTATAGTCTTTTCCATCTTTGGATTTAAATTCAAAAGGCACATACGTCGCATTCGTAGCGACTTTCAGCGGGGCTTTGCCCGATGCCGAGTCCGCCTTCTTCTCGCTGCCACAGCCGGATGCAAGTCCAAGTGCGAGCACGGCCGCTGCGGCCAGTGCCAATCCCTTTTTCCAAGTTTTCATTCTTATCGCCTCTTCTAAAATGTATAATCATAAAATGATGTACATATTATATAAAGCGGTATGCGATTTGTCCACGAGAAATCACAGAGGGAGTTTTGAGACTGGTGTTTTCTATTGCAAATCTAGGGAAACGCTGATTCAATCGCAGAGTCGGATTTCATATGGATTTTTATACATAGCCTCGTCATCATCTTCCTTAAATAGCTTGCTATTCGCGTCAAATGATTCCTCGCTCTATATAAAAATCCAAGAATGAAATCTGACAACGATTTAATCAGTGTTTCCCTAGGGAAACACTGATTAAAGGCGGGCGATGCTCGAAGGTGAGCGGGTAGCAGGTTTCCCGTTTGAGTTTGTCTGATGGGAGCCGTTTGAACGAGAATGACAAAGATTTCTCGCTTCGCTCGAAATGACGATACGAGAGAGACTGATGTCTTCTAGTCTCTTAGTCTTCCCTGCACTTGAGATTCCTAATCCCTAGCTACCAGTCACCAGTCATGAGTCACTCGTCCCCCGTCTCCCATCGCGCTACTTCGATCTCTTTCCCGAAGGTGAAGGACCAGAGGTAGAGGTGCTTGACGGGCTTTCCCAGCAATTTCTCGGCGGATTCGCCGTAGACCTGGAGCTGGATCTTGTAATGGGCTTTCAGCTCTTCTTCGGTCATGGTGCGGTCAGTCTTGTAGTCGATGATGGTGAGGCCGTCTGCTTCTTCCACGAGGCAGTCCATGATGCCTTGCAGGAAGAGGGTCTCGCCCTCTTCGCACTGCGGGTAGAAGGAACGGGCGGGAAGGAGGATGGAGAAGGGCATTTCCTTCCTTACGGCAGCGGCTCTTCGCATCAAAGCGGCGAGGGGGCTTTGGGCAAAGGTGAGGAGGGCTTCTACGGGATTGCGATCTTTTCGATGGGAGAGGAGGACCTTCGTCTCCTCTTCGGTGAAGACGTGCTTATCAGAAAGGGCGCGGATGTGTTTTCTGAGGGCGTCTTCGGTGGGGAAAAGGGCGGTGAAGTCGATCATTTCCATCGCCTTGTGCATGAGGGTGCCGAAGGAGGTGCCGCTATACAGGGGGGCGTCCTCGCTTAGGAAGGCGGGCGGCGTGCTGTAGTCAGCAGGAAGATCTTCTGTCTTTGCTGCGCTCTCGAGGTCGCCCGCAAGGATAGAGGAGGCGTAGGGCGCCTCGCCTCCGGCATATTCAGCCTCTTCGCGGAGCTTGACGGCGGCGGTGGCGGTGAGTTTGGCCGGGGTCGCTGTCGCGCCGGGGAAGGCGTAGTGCCAGGTGAGCTGTCGCGAGAGCCAGTCAGGGACGGTTTCCGGAAGATGGGCGAGGAAGGCCTCTCTATCGAAGGCGGGGGATGTGTCCTTTTCTTCCTTCGTTGTTTCCGGCTTCTCACTCTCTTCAAGGAGGGCTTTCTCGTTTTCGGTGAGCAGGTCTTTCTGGGAGATGATGCGGAAATCAAAGTGGGAGTGGTCGCCCGCAGCATCGCCTTGGAAGGAGGGGATCTTCTCGAGGCGGTTCCAGACAGGGGAGAGGTCTCTGTGGTGGAGCGCGGCGGGGAGGATCCAGTCCAGGTAGGAGCAGGCATGGGAGATGAGGTGCGAGGGGAGCGGGAGCGGCGTATCATTTCCGCTGCCGGCGAGCGGGGTCATGCAGGCAGCGAGGACTTTTTCCACGTCCTTGACGGAAGCGGTGAGGTAGAGGGTATCGCGGGCACGGGTCATGGCGACGTAGAGGAGGCGTGCTTCTTCGGCACGGCTTTCACGCTCGGAGGCGGCGCGGACGGCGTACCAGTAGAGGGAGGGCCAGCGCAGGCGTCTTTCGATGTCGAAGTATTGGATACCGAGGCCGAGCCCTTTGTGGCAGAGGGCGATGCCGGTCATGTCCGAGGCGTTGAAGTTTTTCGCAAGGTCGGCGAGAAAGACGACGGGAAATTCCAGCCCTTTGCTGCTGTGGATGGTCATGATACGGACGGCATCGGTAGAGACGGCGTCGGTCTTTGTCTGGAAACGGCCATCGCCCTTGAGCAGGCTCGATAGCTCTGTGAGGAAGGGGTAGAGACCGTTGTGCGTGCCTGTGTCGCGCGCGCGGGCGAGCTCATAGAAGGAAAGCAGGTGGGCGCGGCGGGCATGTCCGCCGGGAAGGCCGGAGACGTAGGTGAGGTAGTCGGTGTCCTCCCAGATCTCCTGAAGGAGTGGTGCGATGCCGCCTTGCACGGCATGCTCGCGCCATGCGCTAAAGTGGGTGAGGAAGGCGGACAGGGCGTCGGCCTTTTCTCTGGAGAGCAGGGGCGCGGCTTTTTCGAGGAGCGGGAAGAGATGGTCTGCCTCGTTTTCTTTCATGAGGAGACGGAGACGGGCGAGGTCTGTCTCCGTGAGCCCTACGAAGAAGGAGCGGAGCACGGCGGTGAGCGGCAGGTCCTGCAGCGGGTTATCCAGGATCTGAAGGAGAGCGATGAGTGTCTGTACTTCCAGATTCTTCACATAGTCATCGTCTCTAGAGGAGACGGCAGGGATATGATGCTCCTTCAGGATCTTGAGCAGGGCGGGGCCTTTCGAGGCGATGGAGCGGAGGAGGATCACGATGTCTCCATACCGGATGGGACGGAAGGTGCCGTCCTTATTCATCACCTGCCGTCCTTCTTGGATGAGGCTTTCGATATGGCTGGCGATGAGGCGGCCTTCGGCGTCGATCGTGGAGATCTCCTTGAGCTCGGGCCGGTCCGTCTCGGCAAGTTCGCTGCCATCGATGAGCTCGATCGTGACGCGGCCGCCGACGTAGTTTTCCGGGCGCGTTTCTTCGTATCGTCCCGGGTAGAGGGCTTCGGCGTCGCCGTAGGTGAGCTCCAGATTTTTCTCTGTCATGAGCTGCCGGAAAAGATAGTTGATGGAGGAGAGGACGGTGGCATCGCTTCGGAAGTTGCGGTTCAGGTCGATGCGCTGGTCGCTCTCGCCTTCTTGATGGAAGCGGTGGTACTTGGATAGGAAAATCGTGGGGTCTGCCTGTCGGAAGCGGTAGATGCTCTGCTTGATGTCGCCGACAAGGAAACGGTTATGCCCGTTCGAGAGGAGGGTGGTGATGAGCTCCTGAATGCCATTCGTATCCTGATACTCGTCGATCATGACTTCCTTGTAGTTTCTTCGGATGGAGAGTGCGGCTTCGGAGGGGAAGTCTTCAGCGTGCTCGGGGGTGAAGTCAGGATCTTTTGTGTCGAGCAGAAGGGAGAGCGTATAGTGCTCGAGGTCATTGAATTCCATCACGCCCTCTTGTTTCTTCCTTGCCAGGTAGCTGCGTCCGAAGTCGAGCGCAAGTGCGGAGAGGACCTTGACTTCCGGGGCCATGGCGCGGGTCTCTTTGATCCATTGCGAGGGCGTAATGGAGAGAAAGGGGAGGAGCTTTTTCTTATAGGTATCTTTGGCCGTGTCGCGAAGAGTTTTGATCGCTTCCGATTCCGGAGATCTGTTGAAATCCGTGGACTTGATGCCGTAGGCTTTGGCTTTGGCAGCGGAGAGGCTCGGCATCTTTTGCGGGATAAAGGAGGGCATGGCATAGAGTGCCTGCCAGGTGGTGACTTGGGCGAGGGAGGAGAAGAAGGCGTACTCTTGGCTGAGCGTCTCGCCGTAGACATCGCGCGCGATGTCATGCAGATCCAGAAGGGAGAAGGTCTGCCGGTAGAGGTCGCAGATCTTTCCGGCGGTGTCGATGAGCTCGGATAGGATGGGCTGCGTCCATGGGAGGGTATCGAGCGTGGCATCCTCGGGGATCTCATAGGCGGAAGGGAGGCGCGTGAGCCAGACGTCCGGGAAGGGCATGGAGGAGGCGTAGCGGTGCATGCGCAGGATCATCTGGCGCAGGGCCTGGTCCTGATGGCCGCTTGCAAAGAGGTCGCAGGTGGTGAGGAAATCAGGATCTCCCTCCTCATACCAGCGCTCGAGGACTTCTGTCAGTACATCGTCGGCGAGAATACGCGCATCATTTTCATCGGCCATGATGCGTGTCTTCGGGTCAAGATCGAGCAGGTAGAAATATTGACGCACGAGGGACTGAAAGAAGGCGTCCAGTGTGGAGATCTGCGCGCTCGAAAGGAGCGAGATCTGTCGCTCCAGGCGGCGGACGAGCGGGAGGTCCTTGGCGGCATCTGCGGCCTCGAGTTCACGGGTAAGAGAGGCGGAAATGCGGGACTTCATCTCGCTGGCTGCGGCTTTTGTGAAGGTCAGCACCAAGAGCTCATGGATGCCTGTGTGACTTTCGGGGTCTGCCGCGAGGCGGGTGATGCGTTCCGTCAGGACGGCGGTCTTTCCGCTGCCCGCGGCGGCGGATAAGAGGAGGTTTTTATTTCGGATGCGCAGGGCCTCTTCCTGCTGGGGTGTCCAACTCATGATGGCTCCTTTTTCTAATGGGGAATGAAGTCGGCTTTGCCGCCAATATACGGGTAATGCTATTAAGTTAAAGAAATTGTTAGCACCGTAATGACTTGCTTCCCCCTTCGGGGGAAGTGCCGAAGGCAATAGGGGCATGCCAGCGGCCATCGAACAATGTTGGATATACCGTAGTGCTGCCCCCTCATCTCACTTTGCTCGAAATGGCGTCTCACTGGATTTTCGCGTCGCTTCACTCCTAAAAATCCAGTTCGCTTGCACAAGCCCTCCGGGCAGCTCCCCCGATGGGGAGCCAAGAATGTTCTAC
>OIXX01000501.1_pt1 | contig 23051 bp, 18 predicted proteins | sample 1588161 | NCBI WGS metagenome assembly OIXX01 (sample SAMN03283274) | human gut metagenome | biome: human-associated habitat; material: feces | host: Homo sapiens | place: Peru | collected 2012
CATATAGATGACGGGAGTGAGCCATATAGATGACCCGAGTCATCCATATAGACGAACTTAGTCATCCAGCCGATAAATCGTCCCTTTTCGCCTGCCAATATCAATCCCTCATCCTTCTAGTTACTATGCTTCATCCCAATATTCATAACAAAGACACCCACTATTCATTATCAAGACGCTCACTATTCCCTATCGGAGCAAGGCACATCGCCATATTTAAGCTTAGCCATCAATTACCATCTCAAAATAAAGAGATTTTTCCTTTCATACTTAACTCTCTCGTTTTCAACACAATCCGCATTCTGTGAAAGGAGATACCACTAATACTGCTGAATCTTTTCATTCGAAGATAAAGCTATTTAGGGCACAACGGCATGGGGGGCATAGAGGTCAATTTCTTCCTGTTTAGACTTACTAACATCTATGCCTAAACACAGGTTTACGCAGGTGCCCCCTAATTATCCATTGTTTTGCTATTGCTTATTCCTTAGCTCTTCTATCAAATCATTTACAATATATGTATCACTCATTAGATGCAAGCCAAGTTCTTTGTCATGTAACATACGGCAAACATCAGAGTCATAGAATATCTGTAAAGCTCTGTCGGTTGATATATGTAACGTATCGGCTAGTTGCTTTATGATACGAGCGATTTTATTCCATAATAAGAAATCCAACATAATTATATCCTTTCATGTGATTTGAATTGCAAATACTTATCAACTATCTCTTGACTTAAAATGCAAATCTGATAGTTGGGCTTGTGATAAACCAACTGGCGAAGTGTATGCTCAACATCAGCATAGCCATTGATATAGGCTTCTACTGCATCAATTACACGGTCGTCAGCCACTCCCCCTTCAATGATGTCATACCCACTCCAAGGCTGTTTTCCTTTTCTGCTGTCAACAATGAAGTTAAGCCATTCCTTATCGTAAGCACCAAATCGTTTTACCTTGCAATCTTGTGGTAGAGTGAACTCAAAGGTGTTCACTATTGCCAGTTCGGCTCGTCTGATAGTCTTGATACGGACAGCCCATTTGGAAGCTTGTTCAAACAAAGGCGTAAGATAGAAGCCTGGACCGAAATCCAAGTCCTTTCTGCCAATGCTTACTAAAGGATGCTCAACAATGACATTTGAACCATGATATAATATTTGCTTTTCCATTATTCTTTTCTTTCCCAATTTTTAAGAGCTTCGACCACATCACTTGCCACAGCTTCCCGGCTCTCGGTATGTAGAGTATCATAGCAATCTTGGATGAGACTCTTGATTAGTCCCACCTTATCCAATCGCTTTCTCATTTCAGACGGCGATATACCCATTTTTTGTGCCGAAGCCTCGATAGCCAACACCGTAAAGGCGAGGCGGTCAAACTCTGGGTCACTTTTCAGCAACAGTTCTCTATCTTCCATTCTTTACAAAATATTGTATTTAAATGCAAATTTAAAGATTTTCCCTGATATTCCACTCAATTTCGGAGTTAAATAAAGAAAAATAGTGCAAACAAATTAAAGTTTGGCGAGTTTTCTGTCAATAGGTTTGAGTCTAATAGTATATACGTATTTGCATTACCGTCAAATCTCTTTTTACCGCCCGTAAAGTCTCCGACATTTACATCGGCATTACCACCACTATTACCGCCACTTTTATATTTACACCGACAAAACAGCATCAGCCTCCAGTGTTCACAGACCAATTACAGAATTGATTACTTTCCCAAAATATCCAAAAGTGTCTAAAGCGATTATCACCCAATAAAAAGCGTGGGTGTTTCAATCCACACACCCATACAGGGTGTGACACACAATTCCTTAGTATCTACATCAAACCACAACCTCCTATTGGTGAGGATTACAGCACGATGTAGTATATCTTTTGACTCCTACATCAAACCACAACACGTTCTCGATGTCTCTCTATTCCAATGCGTTGTATATTTTTTGACTCCTACATCAAACCACAACGTTGCGCCGTTCACTGCCGAATAATAGAAGTTGTATATCTTTTGACTCCTACATCAAACCACAACAAGAGGAATTCCATGCAGTTTTGATACGTGTTGTATATCTTTTGACTCCTACATCAAACCACAACCTGTAGCCTTGGCTTTTGTATGTCGCTTTAGTTGTATATCTTTTGACTCCTACATCAAACCACAACTCATTAACACCCAATCTCAATGATGCGTGGTTGTATATCTTTTGACTCCTACATCAAACCACAACAAGTGCTTATCCAGATACTCCTCTGGAACGTTGTATATCTTTTGACTCCTACATCAAACCACAACGCGGTGCCGGAAGAACTGGCAGCGGGAGGGTTGTATATCTTTTGACTCCTACATCAAACCACAACACAACACACACCAACAATTTCTGCATTGCGTTGTATATCTTTTGACTCCTACATCAAACCACAACAAATCGTCATTCGCACAATGCAAAGATAGGTTGTATATCTTTTGACTCCTACATCAAACCACAACCATATGCCGATGGGCTTATTGCAACTTGCGTTGTATATCTTTTGACTCCTACATCAAACCACAACAATTATTGATAAGAAAAAATTTTGGGAAAGTTGTATATCTTTTGACTCCTACATCAAACCACAACGTTCTCCTGCTCTATCAAGGGGAGAATGCGTTGTATATCTTTTGACTCCTACATCAAACCACAACGTTATTGGTATTTACCGTATTACTCCTCAGTTGTATATCTTTTGACTCCTACATCAAACCACAACTGATTCCGCTGTGGTTCGGGTTAATGTGCGTTGTATATCTTTTGACTCCTACATCAAATCACAACTAAACCGCCCTGGTTGTTTGTGCGGTGTCGTTGTATATCTTTTGACTCCTACATCAAACCACAACGACGAGATGCCCACCGCCTGAACTCATCAGTTGTATATCTTTTGACTCCTACATCAAACCACAACAAAGAAGTTTTTGCTTATGGAATATCCGAGTTGTATATCTTTTGACTCCTACATCAAACCACAACCTATGCTAAGATTGGTTCATCGGGCGACTAGTTGTATATCTTTTGACTCCTACATCAAACCACAACGCGAATGCGATGCGTATTATCACGGCAAAGGTTGTATATCTTTTGACTCCTACATCAAACCACAACAACCTTTTCAAATGGTATGTTATGAAACTGTTGTATATCTTTTGACTCCTACATCAAACCACAACTTACTGTGTCGTAATAGACTGTAATCTAAGTTGTATATCTTTTGACTCCTACATCAAACCACAACCTATAGATTTGAAAACACTGAATTCCAGCGCATAACATTCACTTTTTCTAATAAGAAATGGTGAGTAGGATATATATTCCAGTGCAAAAGTACTAAAAAAACTCCAATTGAATAGGCTCACTGATAACTTTTTTCGATATTTTACTCTTATTAATACTTTTTGGTTTACCCCAAAAGTTATAGATATCTCCATATTGCTTATCTGTCACACTTAACAAACTTACTTTTCCTATCTCCGGAAGCAAAGATTTAACCCTTTTAATATGCACTTCCAAACTTTCCCTTGATGCACAATGACGGATATAGACAGAAAATTGCATCATGGAGAAACCATCTTTCTCCAAGTTCTTGCGGAAGAGAGAAGCTGCCTTCATCTCTTTTTTCGTTGTAACAGGCAAATCGAAAAATACAAATAACCACATTATATGATACGCATTTAGTCTATCTTCTGTCATGTCATAATAGGTAAGGAAAGTTTCTTGATTTCTCCAGAATAATATTTCACAAGAGAGGCAGTTGTGATGGTCAATGCAATCTGCAAAGGTCGCTTAACCTTTCCTATGTTAACATCACTATTCAACACACGCATTATCTCAGACTTTGATTCTTTATTCAGTTCTGTAATTCCATTTCCATAAAGCCGATAAACGATTTCATCAACAAATGGCCGATATGGTTCCATTACATCATCAGCTAAAGGAAAAGCATTATATCTGCTTTTATGAAAGATGCCCAAATTCGGGAGCAAACCAGAACCAAGCAAAGCACGTGCTACGGCTGCACGCAATATGGCATAACCATAATTTAAAAGAGCATTAGGTGGACATCCTTCTCTTTCTCTTTTAAAGGAGTTACAGAAAAGGCTATTCCAATACACCTTTGCCGCCAATCCTTCTCTATTGTCAGAATCTCCACTCTTTACATTATTATAATAAGGCTTGAGAATATCTTTATTCTTACCAGCAAGAGCCAAGACTGCGGCTTGATTTTCTATCTTTGACTCTATAATCTGTTTCCAAGCCTGCTTTTTCATTGGCTCAGTAACAGCAAGCTGAAATTTTAAACTTTCAGCTTGCGTAGTATTAGCATCTAAGCTTTGCAACATAGATGTTGGCATCATCTTGTTATCACATAAGATAACAGCAACATTATTCTTTACCAACTCGTTGAGAAGCGGTAAAGTAATGCTTATCATTTGATTTTCCAAGACTACACACCCTATGTCTTCAATAGGGCGTGTAATCTTGTCGTCACTATCTTTCCAAGAGATTACGATCTGGCAATTCTTAAGTGAAAGGCAAACTGGAGTTGAAAAGAACAATGTCTGCTTAATCATATCATTTTTATCTTAATCTTTTAATTTCACCTAATTCATTAATCTCGAAATCATAGCCTTGAACCAGTATCTTTGCAGAAGCCAAACCGACTCTTATCTTAGGCTTTATATCTGATGTGTCAGAAGCATTTCGAGGAAGTTCTTCGTCTCGTCTCGCTTCTTGATGATACTTAAACGTTACCCTACCATCGGATTCTATCCCGGATACGTAGTAAAGGTTTCTGACTGTCTCTTTTTGAGAATAATCCCATACCTCCTCTTTTGTTTCTTTATAAAAGATAACCATAGTTCCTTTTTTTAGGATAAAAGCCAACTGACAATCATCTTTTTCAAGTGGCACTATATTATGTCCAACAACAGACTTATCATTACTCGGCTTATAATAACCAGCAGCTTCCATCATATTCACAAATTCATAAAATGTCTTTCTTTTGCCAGTTTTTGTAGAACCAACATATAATGCAACTATATAATTACCCTTAGTGGTAACATAATAGTTTCTTTTATATTCTTTATCCGACAAATCTCGTTGTTTTTTCTTATCGAAAGATATTGGATTTTTTATCGAAGTATAGCATCTTACTTTTTTAATAGGAATTTGCTTTTCTTCATTCATCCATATAGTTCCAGCCATAGCTTCTTTAAAGCCCTTTTCTCTGATAGCAACCTCTACAATACCTCTAACAGCATCATCAACGATATTTTTAACATCGGTCACCTTCATAGAAGCCAAATTTATACGCTTAACGTATCTTACCACGCCATCGTTCTCTATAGCACCATAGTATGTATCGCTATGCAATAAACCTCTTGCTGCATCACCCTTACAAAGGACCTTCTTTTTCTTTTTGATTCCATCAACTTCTACATCAAGAAGTATTTTACGACGTCCTTGCTTAGGCATATTGTCTGGAGTATAATGATAAACCAAAATTTCATCTTGCACATTCTTTAAATCCTCAACAAATGTAGGCCATGGCTTTTTAAAATAAGCCTTTGACATGCCATACCATTTATGATTTTCTTCATTATGATAGTATGCACTTAACTTATCATATTCGTCTCGGCTGATACATGCAACAACGATAGCATCAATACAATGATGAACATGATTTACACGCTCTTTCTTACCATATACATCTTGAACACCCCAAATCTTTCTAAAATCAGAAGTAGCAATACCTTTTACTGTATAGACATGCGTAAAAAGAGATTCCAAGTAAAGACGAGCATACTTAGAAATCACACTGATATCAGTACCTTGACGACGACTAAATCCTTCAGGTACACTCTCCATAGTGAAACGCATATACTTACCTCGCCAATAATCGCGTTGCAATTCCAAAAAATGACGTTTACGAATGACAGCATCCTTTTGATCTTTAGTAGTTGCCCCCTTTGAAAGTTTCTTTTGTCTACGTATTTGTTTATCAAGAGACTCATACTTTTCTTTCCAGACATTTATACGTGCCATAATCTCATCATGATTAGGTAACTCTGTTGGCAACTTGGTTTTCTTGACTTCTCTATTGAAACGACTATCACAGAGAGTCAAATTCATTCTTGTACTGTCACCACCAACACTACGAGGAATCGTATGCTCTTTATCAAACTTTTGACTTGTTCCTACAAAGTCAGAAATAGCAATCTGCCTACCTGTATATAAGCAAATATGTCCCTGCTCTTCCCAAAGCACATATTTCAAGACATCATCATCCTTTGGTTCTATATCTTTTCCAGTTTCATCTTTAAAGAGTTCTTTTATTTTCTTGCGAGCCTCATCATTCGTTTTTTGATTCTCTTTCGTATATGCTGCTATAGCATGACGTTTGTTAGCATCATTCAATTCACGAGCAAACTCTATATGAATTTCAGTATTTTGATCTATCTTCCCCTCTTCCAACAAACGATTTACCAATTTACGTAATCTGAACATAGAACGCATAGCCATTGGATTACGCACGCTATCAATTCGAGGTGAATCAAGCTGATAAATACCATGGTTGTTGGTGCGCTGCACTCTAGGATATACCTCCATCATAGAAGGATGGTATAACTTCTTAAGTTTCTCTTCAGATACATGATACTGCTCCTTCAGATACTCCTTAATACAAACCTCGAAAGTACGTGCATCTTTAGAATCAATCTGATTCATTTCGTGGATAATATGCTTAATAGCAGCATTACGCATTTCTTCTATATCCCATTCATATTGCGGCATCACTTCACATAAGTTACCCAAGAATACGGCATGAGAATAAATCAAACCTCTTCTAAGATAAGGAAGAATCTTACAGATAGCCTTCAAACTTAAAGACGCATAATCACCCGGCAAAGAAATCTTACAAAACTTCTTTACTTCTTCATCATTCAATTGCAGACGATTCTTAGCAAACTCAGCAAGTTTTGTATCATCTGTATAGAAGAACAATACATGCCAAATATCATTAACTACATTCAAACGACTTTTACCCTCAGCAAGAGTATAGGTTTCGCAAAGAGCATCGATCCAATTCTCTCCAAATATATCTTGCAGAGCAGCAGTTACAGGACAACCTGAAACAGATGTATCCATAGGGAAATTGAAAAGATATGGCATTTCGATATCAGTGCTCTTCTTATAAAAGCCGTATTGTTTCTTCGGTGCCAGTTTCTTAGCAATATCTTCAAAATCAAACTGCTTCTTTTTTATAATCAACTTACGGAAGAACAATGGCATAATGAGTACTCGCTCCTCTGAAGACAGAGGGCGTAAGACATCATCATTTGGAGTCTGAATCTTTATGTCATTGATAAAAGAGAGCATTCTAAGCTCTTCATACATAGGATGTGAAGAAGGACATCTTGTCTTGTTTTTCTCAAACACGCATTTACCAACTTGTCCTTTTTGCGACTTTAATGGTCGCTGGTAGAAAATGGCTTTTTCTATTTGATGTACCACTTCATGACCAAGATTCTTATCTAACTCCTGCTTTTCACAAATAGCCTTAAACTCTGCCAGATAATGCTCATTGCGTGCAGTATAATGATTACGGATCTTCTCTCCTTTATTATAGAGAGAATAAAAATAATCACCAAGATACTCATAACCAGCATCATGCATCTCTTGAGTAAGGTTACTGATACTTTCTTTTACCATTCCTGTATCATCACCACTCTGATCTTTACGATTACTTAAAAAGCCACGTCGCTGAATCATGTGATAAAAAGCACGACCCAGAATATGCCTATCAGTTATACTACTGAAGTCCAAACTTTCATGAAGGCATTTGTGTCGATAAGCGTATGGTGTCTTTTCTGATTCATCATCAGTACTTTGCCATTGCATAAACAATTCATTCTTAGGATACTCCTTCTTGAGTCTCCAGGCAGAAAGTTCTACCTTAGAAAGTGGTGGACACAAATGTGCATCACTTAAAATACGAAGCAAACGTATCTTACGTAATTTAATACGATAGTTTCTTACTCTTGCAGCTTTATGAGCTGTACGCTCAGCAGCTTTAGAATATTCTTTGCCTTTTTCTGTTTTTAAAACACCTTCCTGGAAGATGTCCACACCTTTATCAAGCAAATGATATTCATCTGCCTGTTTTTCTACAATAGCCCATCCGTGACTATTGGTTCCGGTATCAATTCCAAGTATTTTTGTCATATTGTATAATTTTATATACTTAATTATTAATTTTCTGTAAAATTACAACCTTTTTATTGGATAAACAAATATTTTATATTATATTTGCAGCAGAAAATAAGATTTCCTACATCTTATCACAATAAGGCAGAAATGCCGAAGGGTAAAACCTATAGTCCCGCTTCGGTGGGATTTATTTTTTTATGTATCTTCCATCTTTTCCCATAACATCCCCCTTACCTTATCAGCAATCTCCCTTGCCTCCTGATAGCACCCATCAATTTCTTCATAGGTGTATGCATTCCGAGCCTCAGCAATACTTTCGGTTGCAACCTCTTCAAACATATCGAAGACGATTTGCTCATTATTATTTTGCTTCATATCGAACACGATTAAGAATTAGTATTTCCTATTTTAAATATCATCAAATGCTGACATTTACACCGACATTCAACATTCACGAATCTACTATTGAATTGATTCTCTTCTCTCTTCCCAATGTCTCGGGAAATGCATAGTGACCATTACCTATTTCACGGGGATTAGGCTCTATATGCTCGGCATACCATGCCCGTTTATACTCGGTAGTAATGATGCCGTAATCTCTGGCGGCAATGATGGAAGCGGCGAGAGAGGCGCCATATAGCTCCTTGATGTCTATCATCTCTTCCAGCGTAATCTTCTCACGTTTCTTGGAACCCAACTCTTCGATAAGCGCCAATTTGGGAAGAAGGAAGAAACTGGCAAAGAGATCACAGCGCTTCTCCAGTTTCAACGGACTGTCTTCCGGGAAGAGGAGAAGAAGATGGGCTAACTCATGAACTGCTGTGAAACGAAGTTTCTCTACGCTACTCTTTTCCGGATTAAAATCGAGAATCATCAGCGGATGCTTCTTATCTGCCCAGGTACTCATTCCGAAAACATAATCCGGGAGAGTTGCAGCAAGTATCATGATGCCTTTTCTTTCCAAGAGTCTCAGGATGCTGGCGATGGAACCATCACCGCAATGCCACTTTTCACGAAGAAGACTGGATGCCTGGATGGCATCTTCCAGCGTTGATACCCTGGTGCCTTTTATCGGATTCTTGAATTGGGTAGGAAAACCCGCTTCTTTCTCCTTGACTAGATACTGCTCCGCCCAAAACGAGAGTTTTGCTTCCAGGGCTTGCAACTCGTCTTCGGATAACTTACCATTGGAGGTGGTGCGGAGCATCGGAACATCTATCTTGAGATTGGTACCATTGAAATATGCCTCGCTAATATTGAGGGCTTTGGCTATGGCTTGCAGGGCATCACGCTTGGGGCGCATGATGCCTTTCTCATAACGGGATATACTCTGCTTGGTGATGGCTCCGTTGGTCCGCTCTACGAGTTTATCCATACTGAGCCCCATCATCAGGCGCGCTTCCCGCAATCTTATAGAAAATGAGTCATTAGTCATAATTGTCAGCCCTTTAATTTGTTGACAAATATAATAAGAATATCTGATATTGTCACTAAATAGCAGATAGATTTAACATAAAAAAGCACTTGAATATAGGAAGAACTAGAAGATTTAAGGAGAAACGGGGATTATACATTATTATATGTAGGAATTCTTTGGGAAAATAGTGGGTATAACGTTATTGAATATCAACAACTTAAACGTTTCATTATGCAAGTTGAGGCATTTTCATTATGCAAGTTGAGGCATTTTCATTATGCAAGTTGTGGCATTTTCATTGTGCAAGTTGTGGCATTTTCATTGTGCAAGTTGAGGCATTTTTATTGTGCAAGTTGAGGATTTCTCATAAAAAAATGGTGTTCCATTCCTCAAAATGAAACACCATTAATCTAATCATATCTGATAATCGAATTTCGCAATTAGTTGCTATAAGCACTCTCACCATGCTCGTAGATATCGAGACCTTCCTCCTCTACTCGCTTGTCAACACGTACACCTACTGTCTTATCTACTACCTTGAAGATAATGTAGGTAACTACTACGCTGTAGATGATGCTTACCACGGTGGCTACCACCTGAACCCAGAGCTGATGCCAGTCGCCATAGAGAGCACCCTGCACACCCTCGGCTCCAGTTACGTATCTTGTAGCGAAGACACCGGTGAGGACAGATCCCAGAATACCACCCATACCATGCACACCAAAGGCATCGAGGGCATCATCATACTTGAACTTCTCCTTCACTACGGCTACCATGAAGAAGCAGACGATAGTGGAAATGACACCGATGCAGAAGGCACCTAAAATATCCGTACTACCTGCTGCAGGAGTGATGGCTACCAAACCGGCTACGGCACCGGTACAAGCACCCACCGTGGTTGGCTTCTTGTTGACAATCCAGTCGATGAGCATCCAGGTGGTGGCTGCTGCAGCTGTTGCGATATGAGTTACCAGGAAAGCATTGGCTGCCAGACCATCAGCTGCCAATCCGCTACCGGCATTGAAACCGAACCATCCCAACCAGAGGAATGACATACCCATGAACACGAAGGTGATGTTGTGAGGTGTGATAGGATGACCAGCACGATAATCATCACGCTTGCCAACACAGAGTGCCATGACCAAAGCGGCTACACCGGCATTGATATGTACCACGGTACCACCCGCAAAGTCGATGGCTCCCATCTCCTGCAGGAAACCGCCGCCCCATACCCAGTGAGCCATAGGGAGATAGGCGATGATGACCCAAAGAACGGTGAAAAGTACATAACCGCTGAACTTGACACGCTCGGCGAATGCACCGAGAATCAAGGCTGGAGTGATGAGGGCAAACATGCACTGGAACATCACGAAAGTGAGCTCAGGAATACCTGTTGGCATAATGGCATCCAAACCGATGCCATGGAGGAAGCACTTATCGAAACCTCCGATAATGCAAGCCAAAGGGTTGCCGCTATCCGCATATTCTGTAGAGAAAGCCCAGGAATATCCGAAGGCCACCCATATCAAACTGACTACTGCCACGATGAATACCGTCTGCATCAGGATGCTGAGGATATTCTTCTGGCGCACCAAACCACCGTAAAAAAGTGCAATACCTGGGATTGACATCAAGAGCACCAAGATGGTTGCCATGATCATCCACGCTGTGTTACCCGTATCAAGAGTTGTCAACAATAAACTGCTCATATATATATCTTATAGTTAAATTAGAATACAATATTATAATATAGTCTCTCAAATATGACCTTCAATACTAATCATAAAGTTCAATGTTCAAACCTCAAAGTTCAAAGTATCTCTACTCCTCTTTCTCAGCATTATACAATGCGATATCACCTCGTTCGCCAGTTCTGATTCTGACGGTATCCAGTACAGGAATCACGAAGATTCGGCCATCTCCCACTTCGCCAGTATGTGCAGCTCCCTGGATGGCAGCGATGGTTGGCTCCACATTCTTATCCCGAACCACAATATTCAAAAGTACACGTTCGATGCTGCTGGTATCGTACATCACACCACGATAAATGCGAGCCTGGCGCATCTTTCCCTCACCTCTTACATTATAATAAGAGAACCACTCGATGTCGGCAGCCAAAAGTGCCTTCTTGACATCCTCGAATCTAGACTTGCGGATAATTGCCTCAATCTTCTTCATAATCCTTAATAATTAATAATGTGTTACTACTTTTATTGACTGTCTCTATTGAAAACGGACCATCTTTGATTGTCACTCAAACCAAGTCATCCTTTACATTATGTCCGTTTCCGACTGCAAAATTAATACATTTTGTTAGTATTTTAAAGTAATTAAAAACATTTCGTTTCTACTTTTTCACGATTATTTTAAATTCATCCTGTCTTATCGCATTCTCCTTACAATTTGTAAGCAATCAAGCTTTTCTTCACTACAAATTGAAAGTAGCCTAAATTTTATTGTTATTTCTTGTATATTTTTTCTTGTTTATTCCAACAAAAAGTCGTACCTTTGCAACCGAAATCAAACAAATAGTCATCGTAACATTCGAAAGACTATCAAAAAGTCAAGCCTCAAAAGAGGCAAGACGTGAGAGAAAAAAAGAAGAGTAATCAAACTTAAAGGACAACGCAATATGAAAGAAACAGTTCATTTCACCAAGATGCATGGAGCAGGCAATGACTACATCTATGTAGATACCCAGCTGTACAACATCCCAGACCCCGAAAAGGCAGCCATAGCTTGGAGTGCTTATCATACAGGCATAGGAAGCGACGGACTGGTTCTCATCGGAAAGCCACAGGATGGCAGAAGAGCCGACTATTCGATGCGCATCTTCAATGCCGATGGTTCAGAAGCGATGATGTGCGGCAATGCAAGCCGATGCATCGGAAAGTATCTTTATGAAAAAGGATTGACCCGAAAAGAAACCATCCGACTGGAAACGCTATCGGGCATCAAGATATTGAGATTGCATCTTCAGGATAATAAGAAGGTTGTAGATTCGGTGACAGTGGATATGCTGAAGCCGAGACTGGAAAATCCACAGCAATTCAGAGGTCCTTCGGTACTTGAAGCCGATGGCAGAATCTTCGAAGGCATCTACGTCTGTATGGGTAATCCGCATTTCGTTACCTTCGTGGATGATATCGACACCATCGACATCGCCCACTATGGCAAGATTCTAGAAAGAGACGAAGCCTTTCCTCAACGATGCAACATCGAGTTCGCACAAATTATAGACACTGACATTATAAGGACACGAGTTTGGGAAAGGGGAAGCGGTATCACAATGGCTTGTGGTACAGGAGCTTGTGCCACAGCTGTGGCCGCAGCCCTGACCAAGCGTGCCGGTAGAAAGAGCTGTATCGTAATGGATGGCGGAACGCTGGAAATAGAATACAGCGAGGCAGACGACCATGTCTATATGACGGGACCTGCCGCCTTCGTCTTCGAAGGAGAAATTGAATTATAAATTAAGAGCAAACTTAAATAACAAAGGTTGATAAAAAGACCGCAATAAAGGAGAACAAAAATATGGCATTAGTTAATGAACATTTCCTGAAGTTGGCTAGCAATTACTTGTTTGCCGACATCGCAAAGAAGGTAACCGCGTACAAGATTGCCCACCCGAAACAACGAGTTATCAGTCTGGGCATCGGTGATGTAACCCAGCCCCTCTGTCCTGCTGTCATCAAGGCGATGCACAAGGCAGTGGATGAGATGGCCGTGCAGGCTTCCTTCCGAGGCTACGGTCCGGAGCGAGGCTACGACTTCCTCCGTGAGGCTATCATCAAGAACGACTTCCTGCCTCGCGGCATTCATCTCGATGCCAACGAGGTATTCGTAAACGACGGAGCCAAGAGCGACACAGGAAATATCCAGGAGATTTTGAGATGGGATAACAACATCGGTGTCACCGACCCGATTTATCCAGTATATATCGACTCTAACGTGATGATTGGCAGAGCGGGAGTCTTTGAGAACGGCAAGTGGAGCAACGTAACCTACATGCCATGTGATGAGAGCGACGACTTCATCCCTCAGATTCCAGACCACCGTGTGGATATGATTTATCTCTGCTATCCAAATAACCCAACAGGTACGGTCATCTCGAAGGAAGAACTCAGAAAATGGGTGAACTACGCTATCAAGAACGAGAGCATCATCCTATATGATGCTGCCTACGAGGCATACATCACCGACCCGGAAATTCCTCATTCTATCTACGAGATTCGTGGAGCCAGAAAGGTAGCAATAGAATTCCACAGTTATTCAAAGACTGCCGGTTTCACCGGTGTACGCTGCGGATACACCATCGTACCAAAGGAATTGAAGGCCAAAACTTTGAACGGTGAGGAAGTGGCACTGAACCCAATCTGGGACCGCCGCCAGTGCACCAAGTTTAATGGTACAAGCTATATCAGCCAGCGTGCTGCCGAAGCCATCTACACCCCTGAGGGTAAGGAGCAGGTGAAGGCAACCATCAATTACTATATGGAGAACGCCCACTTTATGAGAGCGGAACTTCAGAAACTCGGACTGAGAGTATATGGTGGTGAGAATGCTCCATATCTCTGGGTGAAGACTCCTAACGATACACCAAGCTGGAAGTTCTTCGAGGAAATGCTCTATGGCGCAAGCGTAGTCTGCACCCCAGGTGTCGGCTTCGGTCCTTCGGGCGAAGGCTACATCCGTCTTACCGCCTTCGGTGAGCACGAAGACTGCAAGGAGGCTATGGATAGAATCGCCAAGTGGCTGGGAAAATAAATCTTCCAACAGATTATAAAAACATTGAAAATCAGAAATTTTAAATTATATAAGGTATGAGCAACTTAAGATTTGAAGCTGTTTCAGAGGCTTCCAAAAGAAAGCCTGTTGAGGTAACCGCTCCTAGCGAGCGACCAAGTGAATTCTTCGGAAAGAAGGTATTCAACCGACAGAAGATGTACAAGTATCTCCCTGCAGACGTCTATGAGAAACTGGTAGATGTCATCGACAACGGAGCACGTCTCGACCGTAATATCGCCAACGCCGTAGCCAAAGGCATCAAGCAGTGGGCTGACGAGAATGGCGTAACCCACTACACCCACTGGTTCCAGCCATTGACAGAAGGTACTGCCGAGAAGCACGATGCCTTCATCGAGCACGATGGCAAGGGTGGTATGATCGAGGAATTTTCAGGTAAGTTGCTCGTTCAGCAGGAGCCTGATGCTTCTTCATTCCCTTCTGGCGGTATCCGCTCTACCTTCGAGGCACGCGGTTATTCAGCATGGGATCCAACATCTCCTGTATTCATCATCGACGATACACTCTGTATCCCTACCGTCTTCATTTCTTATACAGGTGAGGCTCTCGACTATAAAGCTCCATTGCTCCGTGCATTGCATGCTGTAAACGTAGCTGCCACAGAGGTTTGCCACTATTTCAACCCAGATGTCAAGAAGGTTGTTTCCAACCTCGGTTGGGAGCAGGAGTACTTCCTGGTAGATGAGAGCTTGTATGCTGCACGTCCTGACTTGATGTTGACAGGCCGCACCCTGATGGGTCACGATTCAGCCAAGAACCAGCAGATGGACGACCACTACTTCGGCGCCATCCCAGAGCGTGTTCAGGCATTCATGAAGGATTTGGAAATCCAGGCTCTTGAGCTCGGTATTCCTTGCAAGACCCGTCATAACGAGGTGGCACCAAACCAGTTTGAGTTGGCACCTATCTTCGAGGAGACCAACCTTGCCGTTGACCACAACATGCTCCTGATGAGCTTGATGAAGAAGGTGGCTCGCCATCACGGTTTCCGCGTACTTCTCCATGAGAAGCCATTTGCAGGCATCAACGGTTCCGGTAAGCACAATAACTGGAGTCTCGCTACAGATACTGGCATTCTGCTCCATGGTCCTGGCAAGACACCAGAGGACAACCTCCGTTTCGTGGTCTTCATCACAGAGACCTTGATGGGTGTATATAAGCACAACGGTTTGCTCAAGGCTTCTATCATGAGCGCAACCAATGCGCATCGTCTGGGCGCCAACGAGGCACCTCCAGCAATCATCTCTTCATTCCTCGGCAAGCAGTTGACCGACCTTCTCGAGCACATTGAGAAAGCCGACAAGAAGGATCTCTTCACCGTAGCTGGCAAGCAGGGTATGAAGTTGGATATCCCTGAAATTCCTGAATTGATGATTGACAACACCGACCGTAACCGTACATCACCATTCGCTTTCACCGGTAACCGTTTCGAGTTCCGTGCCGTAGGTTCTGAGGCTAACTGTGCATCAGCAATGATCGTATTGAATACAGCTGTAGCCGAGGCTTTGACCGACTTCAAGAAGCGTGTGGATGAGTTGATTGCCAAGGGTGAAGATCAGACTTCTGCCATCATTGATATCGTTCGTCAGGATTTGAAGACCTGCAAGCCAATCCGTTTCGACGGTAATGGTTACTCAGATGAGTGGGTAGAGGAAGCTGCCAAGCGTGGTCTTGACTGCGAGAAGAGCTGTCCTAAGATTTTCGAGCGTTATCTCGACCCAGCATCTATCAAGATGTTCGAGGATATGGGTGTCATGAAGAAGAACGAGTTGGAAGCTCGTAACGAGGTGAAATGGGAGACCTACACCAAGAAGATTCAGATTGAGGCTCGTGTGATGGGCGACTTGAGCATGAACCACATCATCCCAGTGGCTACTCACTATCAGAGTCAGTTGGCCAAGAATGTGGAGAACATGATTGACATCTTCGGTGATGAGGAAGGCAAGAAGTTGACTGCCCGCAACATCAATATCATCAAGAAGATTGCCGAGCGCACTCAGATTATCGAGACCGGTGTTGAGGAGTTGGTAAATGCCCGCAAGGTAGCCAACAAGATTGAGAGCGAGCACGACAAGGCGATTGCTTATCATGACACAGTAGCTCCAAAGATGGAGGAGATCCGTTATCAGATCGACAAGCTGGAGTTGGCTGTAGCCGATGAACTCTGGACCTTGCCTAAGTATCGTGAGCTTCTCTTCATCAGATAACAAGCAATTTTCTGGTTTAATTATAAGGTCAAGTTTTCGATCTATAAAAGAAAACGCAAAAGCTCTTTAAAGAGCTACTCTTCATCAGATATAACAAAGGACGATCAATCTATTTCTTTTATTGGTTGTTTAAGTTTGCGCGGAGCGTGGTTGTGAAATCACGCTCCGCTTTTTTATTTTCTGATTTACATAAACAAAAAACAGACCGACATGAACGCTTGTTCACATCGGCCTGTTTACTCTTTTACTTTTTTACTCTTTTACCTTTAAAAGATTGATTGTCTGTGTTTTTCCCGTGATACCTGTTACCACGGCGATTCCATTGTCACGAATCTCCACCTTCTCATATTTGGCATCAACAATCACTTTTCCTTTCAATGTCATAACGCCCCAATGTCTGGGAATCTCTTCAAAGGCGCAATAAACACCGACAGGTTGCGCTATACTGCAGTAGAGGGGTGGCACGATAACTTTACCATCTACCTTCACGCCCCATTTCTTTCCTGCTTGGTACAATTCCACATGTCCTGCATCTGACTTCTCATGCAAAAGAAGCATCTCGTTTGCTTCCATTTCCTTCTTTTGCAACATCGCCTCTTTATAGTATTTCTTGCCAAGGCGAGGCATCACGACATTCAAATCTTCCTTCTCATTCTTTGGATTATTGCATCCTATATAGGTCTTCTTCAAATTTGAATCCACCAGGTAGTAGTCCTGCTTGCTGTCCATAACAACGATACAATCACCATACAGGACAGCACATAGCCAATACACATGTTCGTAATCATTACGCAGGAAACATACATTCCTGCTCTCTTCATTGCTCATGCGCATCTTCCCTTCATTACCCTCACAATAGTACCATACCTGACAACCGATAGCAGAAGGTCTGAATCTGAATATCATATAATAGCCATAATTCAGAAAATCATATTGTGAAGGACGATAGGGCAAAGAAAATTCTTCTTGGGTTCGAGACATGAAGATATCGTTATATTCTATAAACTCCCATCCTTTGATGTTGACAACCTGGGGAGCCCCTGCTACATTAGTGCCGTCGTCGATGACAGCTTTTGCCAATAAGTCATAATAGCATATCGCCTTTCTGCGAGGCCGGTAGAACAGGATGTTGCCATCCAGCAGTTTCATGTCATAGTAATCGCCTGGCTCCAGTACTTGTTCTCCTTGTCGGTTCACTACCGTCATCTTTCCATCAGGCAGCTTGATGATGGCAAACTCCCCTTTGCTATCCACAAACTCACGATACTGTATCGTTTGGAGCAATTCTTCATGGCTCATCACCATCATCATTTCCGATTCTGGATGAATCTGAATACAGTCTTGCACCTTGCTCATCAGGAAAAACTCTCTTTCCTTGGCTGTCTCCTTTTTCTTGCCAACTTTCAGCTTTCCTTCAAACATCGCATTCCAGTTCCATACCTGCGAAGGCAACCCGAACACCCGATACAGTCCCACATTATCTATAATCACGCAGTTTTTCTTTCCCTTAGCTACTCGCAATCCACGTCCCACCATCTGCAGATACTTGGCAAGTGACAATGTTGGTCGAGCCAACTGTACAAACTCCACATCCGGACAGTCAAATCCCTCCGAGAATATATCCACATTCACCAGCACTTGGATAGGAGCTGCCCCATCAGCAAGCCTGTCAGCAGCCCCATCAGCAGGTCGCAAGCAAGTAGCACCAAGGCGGTCCCATCCCGCACAATCTGGCGAATAACCTGATACCTCCTTTGATGCGCTAGCCGACAAACAATCTGGCGAGACCTTTGATGGTCCGCCAACCTTAGAGCGTAGCGGTTCCGAGCACCGGAGGGCGGTTACATCCCCTGTCCCCTGAGGGGAAAGGGGCTTGGGAAAAGCGGTGGAGCCTCCCTTAAGGGTAAGGGAGGACGGGTGGGTTTTCGAAAAATATTGAGAAGTATTAGAAGAAGCTTTGAATCTTTCAATAAGTTCTTTTCGTAAAGAACTTGGCGTTTTACTGTCAATAGCAACAGCCGCTATGCCGTGTTCTCTGTAGAACTCGGCAATAGCATTAGCATGACTGATATTGATAGCATACACGATGCCCTTTCTATCCTTACCAAATTCTTCCAAACTCCGATAGAGCCTTTCGATGCTCGGCTTTTTATTCAGCAACATATCCATTTCCTTATTCTGGTAGTCACCATCTGCACCTCGCTTCTGCAAGGAGTCAATGAGCCGTTGCGTCACACCATCCGACTTGATGCTCACGAAATCGTATGTCGCCAATCTTCCCTTGCTGATAAACTCAGGAACACCCCACGACTGCACCAACACATCAAACAGGTCTGTGAAACCCTTACCGTTCAATCGGCAAGGTGTAGCCGTCAGACCCAGAAACTTAGCCTTCGGGAATCTCTCCCACATCTCCTTGTAAGTTTTGGCAAGCGCATGGTGTGCCTCGTCAATCACAATCAGTCCAGGCTCTTCCTCTATCTCGTCATAGTGTCTCATCAGCCACTGGATAGACATCGCCTTGACGGAAGACAACAGAGAAGAGGTAGCTGAGGAATATGAATGGAACTTCCTTACGGTTTCATCAATCTGGGATACCAGCTCCCTTCTATGGGCAACAATCCATACTTTCGCCTTAGAATTAGCTCTCACGAAAGAGCCTATGACTGCTGTAAGCAGATAGGTCTTACCTGTTCCCGTAGGCATCTGTGCCATCACGGAACGGTGAAGGCACAAAGCCTTCTCTATCCGTGATTTCATATCCTCTTGGTAATCAAAAAGTTCTATTTTCTTCATTCTAAAGAAATTATTTCTTCAATAATTAGTCTTCAAAAATCAACACTTAACATTCAATACTTAACATGACTATAGGATGCTTCCCAAATAACTCTTGAAATAATATTTGCCGGGATAATCCGCAATAAGCTGTCTAATACCGTCTTTGATAATCTTATCCACGGCAGCAGACTTTCTCATCACGTGCTCTATTTCTCCCAATAGCCAGTTGAACTCCTTTGGCTTTTCCTTGAGCAGAGCCAATCTCTTGATGTCCTTGAAAAGGATCTCGCCCACAAAGGCATGGTCTTGCTTGGGTACATATTTGATATATTTAGGATAAATCTCCCATAGGTTCCAATCCTTATGCACAAACATATCCTTGAGCAGATCAAACCTTTTCTCTTTGATGAAGATCTGGGCTTCCGCATCCTCATAGTCATGCCCCCAATCGGGCTTTTTCCAAAGTTCATCAAAGAAGGCAGGCCAATCATTTTTGTCTATCACCTCTTTCAGAGCCTCGTAATATTTGATTCGATAGCCACTGACGACAAAGCGTTTCTTGCACTCTTCTATCAGCCATTCCTTATCACCAGACAGTTTCAATGCTTTCACCACTTTATCCTCCCATTTCTTGGAGTAGGAGTGAAAGTCGTCTTTGTTATCGTCTATCACCTCAACGGCCTTCTTATACTCACCCCATTCAATGAGACAGTCGATATAATGGTCACGGATATTCTCGTCATCCCGTTTCTCCCACATCAGCTTCTCTGCCTTCTCACGCTTACCATGTGCTGCCCAGTAATCCGCCTTTTGAATGTAATAGCGATAGTGGAAGTATTTCTCTTTCTTGTTTTTCAACCGCTTGCAGATATGAGCCAGATACGCCTTTTCGTCATCACCGCAAAGCAAGGGCATCGCTTCATCCACAAACCACTCTAAGCGCATGAAATAGTTGTCACCAATTTCCTCACATTGCTCTGCTATCTCTCCAAGCATACCCAAACGGGAATCCTCCTCTATCTCATTACTCTTGATCAGCAACTCCCTCACCATGTCTGCCGACTGGGTGACAATGTCCTGCAAAACCTTGTTTTCTTCTGCCAAAACATCATACCTAGCAGGAGTGTAAGCCAGATGGTCGTGCTTGAACTCTCTGCAAGTGATGGTCATCACATATCCAGCAATCAAGGCTGCATCAATCAGATTTCCTTTCTTCTTCATGCTCTTGGCTTTTCTAACCATTGCAGCCAGGTCTTGCTCGATCTTTCTCCAGTCCAATTGGGGGTAACCGAATCGCTTGCCCAGCACACCAGCATGGGCAAAGCAAGCCTCCACCAGCTCCTTATAATTACCACGCTCTGGCTTCCAATATTTTTCCACCAAAGCGGTAGCAAAGTCCTCATGCGTGGTTGCATACTGCCACACAAAGGCTTTCATCTCTTTGCCCGATATTTTCGAGAGTACTTTATCTATCTTGTCTATTTGAGTGTTTGTGTTCATATGTTTTTGCTAATATCCATCTTGATTACGTTCATATTTTCAAATTAAAATTAAATATTGTTATAATTTCGCCGTATCGGTTGACTATTCCAATTAATCTCATTATCTTTGTCAACCAAAAGATTAAAAGATTAATTATGGAACAGAAAGATATATTTTCTAAGCGACTGCGCAACGCACGTCTGATGCGAGGCTTGTCCATGCAACAACTCTGCGTGATGATGAATGATATTGTCACCAAACAATCCGTGTCCAAATACGAACGAGGCGAGAGTATGCCAGACAGTACCATTCTCATCGCATTATGCAAAGCCCTGAACATTTCCCCCGACTATCTGTTTCGTGAAAATCGTTCAGCTCTCAATAATGTTCATTACCGCAAACTAACTCGCCTGAGTGCTAAGGAAGAGAAATCCATCAATCTCATAGTGGAAGATACCATTGAACGCATCAATGAAATAGAAGATATTTGTGGCATCGAAAGACATTTTGAGGCTTCCTCCTTTACTTGCCAAGTTAAGTCTTCAAATGATGTTTTTTGTGCAGCAACTAAGCTACGCACCGATTGGAATATTGGCAATGCCGCCATTACAAACGTCATCAACATATTAGAGACCAATGGTATCATTGTGGTAGAAGTAGAAGCTTCTGACGCTTTCTCTGGTCTCAATGGCACATTGGAAAATGGAACTCCTGTCATTGTCATTAACAAACAGATGAGCACCGAACGTAAACGTTTCACTGCGCTCCATGAATTAGGTCATGCATTGCTTCATTTTCCAGAAGACATGGATGAAAAGGTGGAAGAACAATACTGCAATATATTTGCCAATGATGTGTTGATGCCAAGACAAACTTTCCTTCAGTCTATTGGCGAAAAACGCCACGACATAGCTTTAGTTGAGTTGAAAAACCTTCAATCAGAATTTGGAATATCCGTTGATGCCTTGATGTATAAGGCGAGATATCTTGATGTCATATCAGAAAATCGCTATACAACCTATTGGAAGAAGAAAAATTTCAACCCCAATTTCAAATCACAGGTAGAGAAGAGCAACATTGATGACGAGCACAGCACTAGATTCGAGAACCTTATCTATCGTGCCCTATCAAGTGGCTTGATTACAGAATCCAAGGCTGCCGTCTTACTCAACAAAACGACAGAGGAAGTATTAAATAATTTCGTTCTTGCCTAATGGAAATAGTAATCAGCGATACCAATATATTCATAGACTTATGGAATATTGGACTTTTGAAACGATTCTGTGAGCTTCCTTTGTCTATCCACACCACCGACTTTATTATCGGCGAGCTAAAGACACAAGGTGTTAAAGATGCGATTGCCCAATTACATCAAGAAGGAAAAATCACAATCAAAACTTTCAAAAGCAATGAGTATGCAGAGATTATGTCACTTCAAGACAAGAATCTCTCATTCCAAGACTGCACTGTCTTGTATTACGCATTGAATGGTGATTATAAACTCTTGACTGGCGACCGCAACCTTCGAGTGATAGCAGAACGGCATGGGCTTCAAGTTTCAGGAATAATCTATGTGATGGACGAACTTCTTCACCATGATATACTATCGAAAGAAGAATATATAACCAAGCTTAAAGCCTTGTTGGAGTCCAACCAACGCCTTCCGACCAAGGAGATTATGAAACGAATCGAGAATTCTTTTTGAGAATGCCAAGACAACTGCTCTAGGAAATAAACTCATTAGCATAGCCCATTGATTGGGCTATGCTGATAACCATATTCTAAAACACTCCCTCTTTTACCCGTACACAGATTACCCACGGCAGAGGCAAAGGCCACGTTCATCAGCAGATTGCCGTGCAGCAGGTCATCGAACTTCTCTCCATAGATGCGCATGGAGATATACCATTCCTTGGGATTACCCTCAAAGCTGATGGTTGAGATATGGATGTCCTCAGCCGTATCGGTATGCTGTCCATACAGACTGCTGATAACAGGATATTTCTTCCGGAAAATCCAAAGGCACACTGGTTGTGAACAATGGTAAAATTATAGGTGCTTCGTAAGTATCCGCTCAACGCCGTATTGCATATCTCAAAATAATATTGTAACTTTGC
>OIXX01000502.1_pt1 | contig 22983 bp, 19 predicted proteins | sample 1588161 | NCBI WGS metagenome assembly OIXX01 (sample SAMN03283274) | human gut metagenome | biome: human-associated habitat; material: feces | host: Homo sapiens | place: Peru | collected 2012
GAAAGACAGCTGGGATAAGGTTTCCCGGTCACTCCTATGAGAGCTGCAAGTCCCCCGCGGCAGATTGAACGCGAAAATGAGATGATCGTTATTTCACATCGCCTGTTTTTTATACTTCAAAATATTTTTTCATATAATCCACGAAGATCTTGACAGGCGTAGACTGGAGCATGGCCTGCTTGAAGATGAGGTGGCTCGGGCGCAGGATCGGGCGCTTCTGGCGGTCGTAAATCATTTCGCGATTGACATTCGGCGTACACTTCGGGAGAAGGTCTGCCGGGATGAGCGACTGTCCAAGGCCATGATTCACGATCTCTACGCAGGTGAGACAGTCAGAAACGGTCAGAAGGAAATGCGGAGATTCGGAGAAATTCTGACGCCACCAACGGCTTCTCAGCTCATCCAGCGACGGGTCACTGCGATAGCGGATGGACGGCTGGTTCGGCAGGGTATCGTAGTCGATCTTCTGTGCAGAGATGAGATAGAGCGGTGCATCCTCGAGAAGGATGTCCGCATCCGGCCATTCCTGATTGCCGCGGACGATGGCCAGATGGATATCCTCCTTCTTGACCAGCTTCGTCAGGCGGTCGCTCGTATCCGTCGTGAGCGAGATCTCGATGTCATTGTACTCATCGACGAAGCCTTTCAGAATGGCCGGCATGTGCGACTGCGCGAAGGACTGGCTCGCACCGATGCGCAGCACGCCGGAAATGGTATTCGGCTCATGTGTCACGAAGTTCTTCATGTCCTGATACTGCTGCAGTTCTTTTTCGGCAAAGGAGAAGAGGCGATTTCCCGCATCGGTGAAATGGACGCCCTTATTGGTACGAATGAAAAGCGGACAGCCGATCTCTTTTTCCATCTGGCTCAAGCGATACGTCAAAGACGGCTGAGTCATAAACAGCCGCTTGGCGACCTTATTGATGCTGCGTTCTTCTCGAAGATAGATCAGAATCTTCCAATCCGTGTTATTCATGGCACTACCCCTTGCGCGGCACGCGCGCCCACTTGATATAAAATAATTTTATTACAGTATATCACGTTGGACGTGTGATTGCTATAGGGGAATGGGATCGGAAGAGAGGTAAACAGTTCGGGGTGAGCCCGTGGAGCATCACTCGGCGCTAGTATTGCGTTTGCTAAATAACTGGCATTTAGGTCAACTTCCAAATCAAGTGAGGAGTGAGGAATTAGGAGTGAGGAGTGAAGGTACGGCGCATAAAATGAGGAAGCGCCGCGGAGTTTTATATTAAGGAGGAGGTATTGGGGCACTCTATGAATGGTGTGCCCCTTCCAGCACTTCTAACTTCTAACTAAGTCCAGAAATTAACAAATCGCTATACGAGTCCCTAATCCCTAGTCACTAGTCACTAATCACTAGCCACTAGCCACTAGCTACAGCCCCTATACCAATTCCCTCGGCAGGCTCGCAAGGAGTCTGTCCCTTTCTTTATAGTCCGGCAGATATGTCTCCATCCGTGCATAGAAGTCGGGGCCGTGACCGGTTGCGAAGAGGTGGCAGAGCTCGTGGACGACGACAGCCTCGATGCATTCCTTCGGCTTTGTGACAAGGTCGAGGGCGAAGGAGAAGCGCCCCGTCACTCTCCGGCAGGAGCCCCAGCGGCTTTTCATGACGCGGATCGTGACCCCGGTGATCCGACTCTCCGGGATCGCCATGCGCTTCGTCCATATTTCAAGCTGCTTTTCGATCTCCCAAAGAAGGATGCGCTTCATGCCTGCCTTGAATACCTTCTCACGCTCCCCCTGTTTTGTCCGAAGGACCAGCTGCAGCCCTCTTTCTGCCGAGACGACGGCATCGTCGCACGGCTCAAGGCAGACCTGCAAAGGATACGCCCTTCCAAAGACATGGTGGATCTCTCCTGTGACATATTGAAATTTGATTTTCTCCGGCACCAGCGCCATGTACTTCCTAAGCCATGCGGTCTTTCCCGCGACGAAGTCACGGATCTCCCACTCCGAGACCCTCCGCGGCGCCGTCACCTCGACAGATCCCCCCTCTCGCACGCGAAGATAGATGCGGCGGATGGGTTTTCGGATCACCCGCACCTCATAGCCCGTCGCAGGATCGATGAATGTTGTCATGATGCCCTCGTCTCTATAGATCAGAAAAAAACTCATAGGTTCAACAGGGGTGATAGGTGGAACAGGCGCAACGGGGATGGAGCGACCCGTAAGGAAACACCGCGAAATTTTCGTTGAACCTGTCACGCCTTCAAAGCCTGATGAACCTATGAGGTCAGATGAAATCCATGAGATGACCTTTTGCGTTTTTACACTTTCGTGCTTTCTCCCAGAATATGATCCTCTGTTTCAAAGAGAGCCTTGGCAAAATCATCCGGATGGAAACGGTCGAGATCGTCCTCGCGTTCGCCGAGACCGATCCACTTGATCGGCACATGCAGCTCTTCATGGACAGAGAGGACCACGCCGCCTTTGGCCGTGCCATCAAGCTTGGTCAGGACGACCCCTGTCAGCGGCACGATTTCTCCGAAATTTTTTGCCTGGCTGATGGCATTCTGCCCCGTGGTCGCATCCAGGACGAGGAGCGTCTGATGCGGCGCATCAGGGATGACCTTCTTGATGACGCGGGAGATCTTGGCAAGCTCTTCCATCAGATTCACCTTCGTCTGCAAACGGCCGGCGGTATCGATAAGGACGACATCGACGCCGCGCGCCTTGGCTGCTGAGACAGCATCGAAGGCTACCGCCGCCGGATCCGCGCCTTCCGCATGCTTCACGATGTCTGCGCCGGTGCGCTCCGCCCAGATGGTGAGCTGCTCAGAAGCCGCCGCACGGAAGGTATCTGCAGCCGCGAGAAGGACCTTCTTGCCTTCCTTGTGAAGCTTGCCGGAGAGCTTGCCGATGGTCGTGGTCTTGCCCACGCCATTCACACCGACGACGAGGATGACTTCCGGATGGTGCGTATTCTCCTGATCGATGGTATCATCCTTCAAAAGCTCCTTCACGGTCTTTTCCATGAAGGGCATGACTTCATTCGTATTGTGGATCGTGCCTTCGGTGACACCGCGGCGGATCTGTCGCATCAGGTAGTCCGTGGTGCGCACGCCGATGTCTCCGGAGAGCAGGACCATTTCCAGATCTTCCAGGAAATCATCGTCGATCTCCGCATAACCGATGACGACGCTCTCGATATTGCGGATGAGGCTCTCTTTCGTGCGGGTGAGTCCCCGTTTGATCTTATCAAAAAATCCCATGTCTCTTTCCTCCTAAAGAATGTATATGTTTATTGTATATAAATAGGCGTGAAGTGTCTACAGGAAAAGATGTAAGCTGTCGGGTTCAGGGTTACCCCTTGTGGCGGGTCGTCCCTTGATTGCGTGCGAAAGAGGTTCAGCGGGTTCTATGGGTTCAACTGGGGTGGTGCGGCGCATAAAATATAGAAGCGCCGCTTTTTTATAAAATTGTTCCCCACGTATCGTCATCCCGAGCGAAGCCCTCGATCTTTCTTGCACACCGGTAAATAGTAAGTGCGAGATAGCAGAATGACGTAGTACCAAAACTTCGTTCATGAAATGGCGCATACATGTGATTTACGTACTGCAATAAAGATTTCTCGGCTACGCTCGAAATGACGATACGAGAACATCATAGTCTAAAAATTGCGGCGAAGCCGCCACCTTCATTCCTAATTTCTAATTTCTCATTCCTCATTCGTGCATAGCTTTCATTCACACTCAAGGAGGCCCCCGCTAACCTCACTCCACATAATCCTTCATTTTCACGGTGATGAGGCTCGAAACGCCCTTCTCTGCCATGGTGACGCCCTGCAGGGTGTCGGCAAATTCCATCGTCTTTTTTCTGTGTGAGATGACGATGAACTGTGTTTTCTTTTTATACTCGCCGATCATGCGGCTGTAGCGTTCGACATTCGCATCGTCCAAGGCTGCATCGATCTCATCGACGAAGCAGAAGGGCGCGGGGCGGTACGCCATGAAAGAGATCAGCAGAGCGATGACCGTCAAAGCTCTTTCGCCGCCGGACATGAGAGAAAGCGGCTGACGCTTCTTGCCGGGAAGCTGCAGGTACATCTCGACACCGCCCTCCAAAGGATGCGCCTCATCGGTGAGTTCGAGACGCGCCTTGCCGCCGCGAAACATGAGCTGCATGATGCGGCCAAATTCTTCATTGATCTTGCGGAAGGCTTCGGTGAACCGGCTCTCCATCGTGCGGTCGATATCGCTGATGATGGTCTCAAGCCCCTTTCTCGCTTCCGCGAGATCGGCCACCTGCCCCTCATAGAATTTCCTTCGTGCGAGCTGACGGGCGTACTCCTCCTCGCCCTCCGGATTCACACTGCCCAGCTCAGCCATGCGGCGGGCGAGGTCCTTTCCCTTCCGCTCCATATCCTCCATAGAGCCGGACAGTCGGAGCGCTTCCGCCTGCTGACGGGTCATGTGCCACGCCTCGAACTGGCGCAACACGTCCTCCTCCTCGGCTTTGAACTGCGCGATCCTCACGGCAAGCTCTGCTCTGTCCCGCTCGATCTTCGCTGAAGCGGCCTGCGCTTTCTTCCACGCCTCATCTGCCTCACGCTGACGGATGGCAAATCCATCCGCATCGTCAGACAGGCTTTCCTGGTGGGTGCGGGTCTTCTGCCAGTGCGCCTCTGCGTCTCTGAAAGCAGCCTTCAAAGAAATAAGCTCTTCCTCAAGTGTCTGCCGTTCTGCTTCATTGTCACGCTCAGCTTTTTCAAGAGCGACTCTGTCTGCTGCCAGCTCTTCTTTAGCGCGGCTGCGTTCCTCGAGCATGCGTTTCCCGAAGCTCACGCTCTCTTCCGCCTTGGTCAGGGCGACATGGGATGCGAGAAGGGCTTCCTGCTTCTCCTCCAAGGCCTTCTTCAGGCGCTCACGCTCTTCATTGCCTGCCGCTGCCGGAAGATCAGGGAAGGCAGACAGTGCCTCCTCCAAGCCTTCCGCCTGCGACCTTGTCTCCGAGAGCCGGCCCCGCTCCTCTCCGAGCTGCTTCTTGGCCAGAGAAAGGCGGCTCCGTCTTTCGGTCATCGATCGCTCCGCCCCTTCACGGCGCGCCGAGAGGGTGGCTAGAGCGACCTTGAGCGCCTGCCATTCTTCCCGTTCGCGGCTGACCTCTTCTGCGAGCGCATCACAGTGGGCCTCCTGCCCCTTCCTCCGCGTACGGCAGAGTGCGAGAGCCTTCTCGCCCTCTGTTTCACGCGCATAGAGATCTGCGATCTCTTTTCTGCGGCCGAAATACGTATTCTCCTTTTTCTTCATCGAGCCGCCCGTCATGGAGCCGCCTGCATTGACAAGCTGCCCGTCCCGCGTCACGATGCGCAGACGGTAGCCATACTTTTTGGCGACCCGCCGCGCCGCGTCTAGGTCTTCTGCGATGAGAGTGCGCCCGAGAAGAGTATCGAGGAGATCCTGATACATCGGCTGGCAGGAGAAAAGGTGAGATGCGATACCGCAGATCCCCGGCTCCTTCGATGCCATCACTTCCGTCCCGTTGTTGTAGCGCGGATGCATGGACTCCAAGGGATAGAAGGTCGTGCGGCCCAAATGCTTCTCCGAAAGCCAGCGGATGATCTCTCCCGCTGCCTTCGTCGTATCCGTCACGATATAGGAAATCTGTCCGCCGAGCGCTGCTTCCGCGGCCTCCGTATATTCGTCCGGCACACGGATGAGCTCTCCGAGCGCTCCATGGATGGCCTCACCGAAACGGTCTGCCTGCTCCATGATGGTCTTCGTCACACGGGAAAAGCTCGCGTATTCCTTTTCCGCCCGTTCCAGATACGCCTTCTGCGAACGGAGCGATGAAAGCAGCGACTCCTGCTTCCGTTCTTCACCGCCCAGACGAAAACGCAGCTCCTCCGCCTCTCGCAGTGCTTCGCTGTGCTGCTTGCCCTTCTCCGAAAGAGCGGTGAGGCGCTCCGTCTTCTCCTTCTCTTCACGAAGAAGCTCGGACAGCTCGCGCGAGGCTGCTTCTTCCTCCTCGGCGAGGGATGCCTCCTCCTTCTCATGATGAGCGATCTCCGCTGCCAGACGCTCGATGTCTTCTCTTGCATGTACAAGCTGCTGGCTCACCTTCTCCTTTTCCTGCGAAAGAGCCAGCGCCCTCACATAGGCGGTCTCCGCCTCTGCCAGCGCTCTTGAGAGAGACTCCTTCTCTGCTTCTTTTGCGGAAACATCTTCCTTCGCCGCCTGCAGGGACGCCTCCACACACGAGAGCTCCTCCTTCGCACCAGCGATCTCTTCTGCGATCTCCTTCTCTGCTTCCGTCTGATCCTCTGCGGATACGGTGAGCTCCTCCCATTTCTCCTTCGCATGGGAGAGCGATTCTTCCTTCACGCGGTAATCGCCACGCAGCCGCTCCATCTCCCGCTGGGCATCCGCCATCGCGTCCCCCGCTTCGCGCAGCTTCTCCTGATGCGCGAGACGGTCCTTTTCCAGCGTTTCCTTAGCCAGGCTCGCCTGCGAGAGCTTCGTCTGCCACAGAGAGCCTTCATCCTGGAGCTTCAGCGCTTCATTTTCATAGCGTGCCGTCATACGTCCGGAGGATGTCAGCTTCAGGAGCCCCATCGTCGCATCAATCGCCCGCTTCTCCTGCGTAAGGCTCTTGTACCTTCTTGCTCTCTCTGCCCCTTCCTTCAAAGGCACGAGCTGCTCATCGAGAAGCGCCATCATATCCTTCACGCGCTCCATATTCTCCGCCGTCTTCTCGAGCTTTCGGAGTCCTTCCGTCTTCCGCATGCGGTACAGGCTGATTCCTGCCACATCCTCGAAGATCACGCGCCGTTCATCCGCATGTGCCGTCAGCACCTGATCCACACGGTTCTGTCCGATGATCGCCATCGAGCCCTTACCGAGCCCTGTCGGTGCCAGAAGCTCCTGAATATCCTTCAGGCGACAGCTTCGCTTATTCAGGTAGAAATCACTATCCCCATTTCTAAGGAGCCTTCGCGTGATCGCAACCTCTACGGTATCGAGCGGCAGCTCGCATCCGCTGTTATCAAGGACGAGCGTGACCTCCGCCCCATTCTTTTCCCTGCGCATCTCTGAGCCGGAAAAGATCATATCCTCTGCCTTCTGCCCACGGATCTGGCGCACATTCTGCTCCCCCAGCACCCAGCGGACCGCATCGGAAATATTGCTCTTCCCGCATCCATTCGGCCCCACGATGACCGTCATGCCGTCAGAAAAATCGATCGTAGTCTTATCTGCGAAGGACTTGAAGCCCTGCAGTGTCAATCGGAGTAGTTTCATGAGTTCTCCTTCTTTGCATAATATCGTCCTTATTATAACATAGAGAAAAGGTTCGGGGTTCGCCCATGGAGCGTGCCGTCCCTTAATTACGACCGGAAAAGGTTCATCGGGTTCTATAGGTCCAAAGGGGAAGGTGCGGCGCATAACCATCAAAAGCACCGCAGAGTTTTGATTCGGCCTGTTACGCGCATCGTCATCCCAAGCGGTAGAAAATGATGAGTAGAGGTCGGCGGTATAAAAAGCAGTGGAGCATGAGCCGAAGAATCTTGCGGGAAACGCCCCGATAAAAATTCTTTCGCTCATGCCATACAATTGAATCAGCGTTTTCTTCCATCTCATGATCAGCCTCGCAAATCACGCCCCCTTTCGCATTAAAAAAATTCTGCCTATAGGGCAGAAATTTTTTGTATTGACGTAAGACTTTCATCATTCCTATAATAACGTAGTTTTTATGACTATACCGCCGCTCGCGCCCTCCCATGACCGTTATGCGCTCTGCCGGCATCTCTCATTTCTTATGCCCATTCCCCATAAAGGAGCTGATTTCCCTTGAAGCCTTTGAAAATCGCTCTGACCGACAGAGCCATGGCCCTTCCCCTTGCACTGGACGCTTCCCGCACGATCCCCCTCGCAGGCGCAGACCTCACGGAAGTTTCTGCCGTCGTCATGACGAGCCAGGATACGATCCCCGAGCAGTATGAGACCATCCACGCCTTTGCGATCCCGCTGTTTCTCTTAGAGACAGGCACCGCAGCCGCCAAGAACGTCTCCGATATTTCCTGTCAGTCACTGGCTGTCAAGGACAAGGCCTCGTGGAAGAAGAAGATCCTCCGCGCCGCCGCCCAGTACGAAAAGGATCTCCTCCCGCCCTTCTTCGACACGCTCGTCAAGTATACCGCGCGCCACAATGACCAGTTCGACACGCCAGGGCATCAGGGCGGCGCCTTCTTTCGCCGGCACCCTGCCGGAAAGGCATTCTATGACTACTACGGGCCGAATGTCTTCCGCAGCGACCTCTGCAGCTCGGACGCTGACTTAGGCGATCTGCTCATCCATGAAGGACCGGCGCTTGCAGCGCAGAAGCATGCCGCGAAGGTCTTCCACGCAGACAAGACCTACTTCGTCCTGAACGGCACATCGACATCGAACAAGATCGTCCTGAATGCTGTCCTTGCGCCCGGCGACCTCGTCCTCTATGACCGGAACAATCATAAATCCATCGACCTTGGCGCGCTCGTCCTGGCCGGTGCCATCCCCATCTATCTGGAAACGGCAAGAAATGCCTATGGCTCCATCGGCGGCATCCCCTCCCATTGTCTGGAGGAGGACTACATCCGTGCCCTCATCGCCGAGAAAGACCCCGAGCGCGCGAAAGCAGAGCGTCCCATCCGTCTCGCCGTCATCGAGCTCGGCACCTACGACGGCTGCATCGGCAATGCAAGACAGATCGTCGAACGCATCGGCCATCTGTGCGACTACATTTTCTTCGACTCTGCATGGGTTGGTTACGAAGCATTCATCCCCATGATGAATGATGCAAGCCCCCTCCTCCTCGACCTTGGTCCGGATGATCCCGGCATCTTCGTCACACAGTCCGTCCACAAGCAACAGGCCGGCTTCTCCATGACATCGATGATCCACAAGAAAGACACGCACATCCGCGGACAAGACCGCTACGTCCCGCACAAGCGCATGAACAATGCCTTCATGATGCATGCGACGACATCACCCTTCTACCAGCTCTTCTCCGCACTCGACATCAATGCAAGGATCCACGAAGGCGATGCCGGCAAGAAGCTTTGGCGAGACGCACTTCTCCTTGCCATCGAAGTCAGAAAGGATATCCTCTCGCGCTGCCACCACATCCGTCCCTTCATACCGGCCAAGATCGGCATGAAGGATTGGCAGGACGGCCACACCGAGCAGATCGCCTCCGACCGCCGCTACTGGATCTTCCAGCCGGGCGCAGCCTGGCATGGCTTCCATGGCTATAGTGGAAACCAGTATTTCCTAGACCCGATGAAGCTCATGCTCATCACCCCCGGCATTGACATCCACACCGGCGCCTACGAAGACTTCGGCATCCCGGGCGCCATCGTCGCCGAATTCATGCGTGAGCACCGCATCATCCCTGAAAAATGCGACCTGAATGACATCCTCTTCCTCCTGACGCCCGCCGAGTCAAAGGAAAAACTCGACCGCCTCGTCGATACCCTCGTCGACTTCGAAGCCTTCATCGATGCCGATGCGCCGATGGAGAAGGTCCTCCCCCTCGTCTACGAGCACTATGAGACACACTACGAGGGCTACACCATCCGAAGACTCTGCCAGGAAATGCACGACTTCTACAAGGAGAGAAACATCTCGGCCCTCCAAACGCGCCTCTTCCAGAAGGAATACCTGCCGCCTTATGCCATGAGCCCGATCGAGGCAGAGGGAGAATACATCCGCGGTCATGGCGAGCTCATCGACCTCACCGAAGCCGAAGGACGCATTGCACTGGAAGGTGCGCTCCCCTATCCCCCCGGCATCCTCTGCGTCCATCCCGGCGAGGTCTGGACAAAAACTGCGGTCGACTACTTCCGCGCCCTCGTCGAAGGCATCAATCAGCTCCCCGGCTTCGCCCCCGAGCTTCAGGGCGTCTACGTCGAGGATGGGGAAGACGATAAGAAGCACGCCTATGGCTATGTACTGAAAAAAACGGAGAAGGGAGAGTAAGGAACAAGGAGCGGACCAAAAGCTGCTGCCTGTCTTCCGCTCCCTGCTGCTCTTCAGCGCTGAAAAACGATATCCTGCCCTCTACCTCTTGCATTTCATCGCGGCACGCTCCATAATAAGGCAAATGAGGCATCACCCCGTTCAACGACTTGCGGCACTTCTCTATGTATGCGCCGCACTCCTGTCAGACTTTCCCTGATAGAGCCTCAAGATCCCTGTTTCCTAAGGAGCCTTCATGACAAAAGATCTCGATTTTACCCAAGGCAGCATCTCGAAAAAGATACTGCTTTTTTCTCTGCCCCTCATGGCCGGCAATATCTTTCAGCAGCTCTACAATGTCGTCGATACATTGATCGTCGGACGATTCCTCGGCGAAGCCCCTCTCGCCGCAGTCGGAAGTGCCTACACGCTCATGATCTTCATCACCTCCATCCTGATCGGCCTCACGATGGGGAGCGGCGTCTACTTCTCCATCTGCCACGGACAAAAGAACACTGCACGCATGAAGCAGTCCATTTATATTTCCTTCCTTTCCATCGGCGCGCTCTCGCTCTTCCTGAATGCCATCTCCTATATATTTCTGGAAGAGATCATCCGCTTCATGCAGATCCCCGCAGACGTCGCTTCTTACTTCCGTGACTATCTTCTATGGATCTTCTCCGGCATCATCGCCGTCTTCCTCTACAACTACTTTGCCGCCCTCCTGCGCGCCGTGGGAAACTCACTCATCCCGCTCGTCTTCCTCATCGTCTCCGCCCTCCTGAATATCGCGCTCGACCTTCTCTTCATCCTGGTCTTCCAGCAAGGCGTCGCCGGCGCGGCCAAGGCGACCGTCATCGCTGAGTACGCTTCCGGTCTCGGCATCCTTTGCTACTGCCTTTTCTATCGAAAAGATCTTCTGGTAGAAAAGAAATACCGCCGCTGGGACCCATCCATCTTCCGCGACATCTCCCGACTCTCGCTTCTGACCAGTCTCCAACAGTCCATTATGAATTTCGGTATCCTTCTCGTGCAGGGCCTTGTGAACAGCTTCGGCACCATCGTCATGGCTGCCTTTGCTGCCGGCGTCAAGATCGACACCTTGGCCTACTCCCCCCTCATGGATTTCGGGAATGCCTTCTCGACCGCCATCGCGCAGAACTATGGCGCCGGAGATCAAAAGCGCATCAGAGAGTGCGTCATCGCCTCGGCGAAAATGGTCGTCTCTTTCGCTCTCCTCACGAGCGTCATCATCTATGCCTTCGCCCCTGAGCTCATGGCCTTCTTCGTCCCGAGGGCAGCGACAGAAACCATCGCGATCGGCGCAGGCTACCTCCGTATCGAAGGGGCTTGCTACATCGGCATCGGCATCCTCTCCATGCTGTATGCCTACTATCGCGCCATCAAAGAGCCCGGGATGAGCGTCATCCTGACCATCCTCTCCCTCGGAAGCCGCGTCATCCTTGCCTATGCCCTCTCCGCCCTCCCCCTCTTCGGCGTCACCGGCATCTGGCTCTCCATCCCTATCGGCTGGGCGATCGCAGATGTGTATGGGGTGTGGAAAGGGGTGCGGGGAAGATGACAGGCCCCGTCCGTATCTTCTGCCCGCCGGCCTACCCATGCCTTCCCGATACGTTTCCCCGTCCCCTCTAGCTATTTCCTATTCGCCTATAGTATAATAGAAAATATTTTGACGTAAGAGAACGGGGGAGCGCAGGAATGAAGAAATACGTGGTCATGATCCTGATCGCGATCGTGCTGATCATTGGCGGCGGTACATTTGCCTATTTCCACTTTGCCAACGGCGGACCATGGCAGGGGACATGGTGGGGCGTGCAGGACGCCGGCGTAAACTGGTCCGGCGATCACATACGAAATCTTGAGACTGTCACCTTCACCCAGAATGACGACAAGACCATCACCGTAGACCATAAGGTCCAGCAGGGCAGCCGTGAAGTACCGGGCAGCCTCACCGGCACCGGCCGCATCGATGGCGGCCGTCTGGTCATCACGCCGAAAAACGGCGGCAAGGAGCTGGCTCTCTCCTACAGCGCGGTCTCCAGATCCATTGATACCCCTTTCACGAATGCGGACAAGAGTACCGTCACACTGAAGGCACTCGCCCCGGAAAACAATGAGGAGATGGAATCCATACGAAGCGAGATCGTCCAGATCTCTCAAAAGCCGGAAAATAAAATCGATACGACTTTATCGAAAGCAAAAAGCTGAAAAGAAAAGCGTGCATGTCGTTCATCTAGCAAACGACATGCACGCTTTTTATGTTGCCTGGGGGCTTCCCATGGGATCGCGGCGATGGCAGCGGCTTTCCGCCGATCTATTCCCCGATATCCGAAGGTCGTCTTTCGACTTCCCGTGAAACGGCAGGTGCTGCTCCCTACTCCTTGCTCTTTGCTTCGATCGCCGCCGTCTCTGCTTCTTCTGCCATGGCCTCCTTGGCTTCCTTGAGCGCCGCCTCTCTCACGGCCTCCTGCTTTTCCTTTTTCTTGGTGAAATGGGAGATGAACTCTGGGACCATGTTCAGCACCTTATCGATGGTGCCATTCGGCCCTGCATTCTTGATAGAGAAAAGCTCGACGCGTTCCCCCTTCATGATGAGGACGGCGGTCGGTGTCACCTTGCCGCCGCCGGCGCCCCCTACGGCATTCGTGCCCTGACTGCCGGTGCCGAAGCCGAAGGAAATATCCACAAAGGGCACGATGGTCGCATCGCCCAGATAGATGGGCTGTCCCACCACGGACTCGGTGGTGATCATCTTCTTGAAATCTTCAAAGATCTGCTTTCTAACTTCATCATCCATGGTTCTTTTCCTCTTTTCTGAAATGCCAGAACTCTCTGGCGGGTCTCGACAGGAGAAGCCTGCCAGCTATATAGATCATAGTCAAAGGAATGATCCGCCCCTTTGCCTCCCCCGACAGGGTATTCACGGGCTGTAGATAATTCCATCGGATCTCTTTTGTCTCTTGGTCAAGGAACGCCATCGCCATACCGCAGGCAATGCCCGTCGTCATGGGATCGCCTGTCCCAAATTCTCCCCGAATGCGGCACCTGCTTGGAAAGCTGTGCGACAGGAGATTTCCTGCCACATGGAGAATACGCTCCGCGAGCCCATTTCCCATGGCGAAACGGATCTCTCGCCAAAGGGAGGGCCCCTTCTTCTCCGCGCGCGCACTCTCTGCTTGCCCCTCGGCAGCATCCGGCAGCCTCTCATGCACCTCTGCCTTCTCTTCTGCCTGTGCGAGCGCTTCTTCCATCCAGTCCGTTTCAGGCTCCTCTGTCATTTCCACTTGAGGCGAGGGCTCTTCCCCGGCAGGCGGAAGCTCGATCTCCTTCCTCCAAAGCCCCAAAAGCACGGAGACCGACAGGGTGAGCCTCCAGCGCACGAGCGTCACGGTATAACGGATGGGGATCAGGAGAAATATAAGAACAGCGGCGAGGAGAAAGGCAAGCATGCCTATGATCATAGGCCGTAGAGGCGCGCCAGACTCTGGGCTGCCTCCTTCACCTCCCGCACCAGGTACGACGGAGAGAGCACCTTGACGAGCGGTGCCTTCTTCAGAGCCCAGGCTTTCATGGCGGCTTGGGGAAGCGTCACTTCCATGGTCACCTTATCCGGGCTCGCAGAAATGAGACGGGCCCTCTTGCCGAAATCCGTCTGAATGTCTGTCAGAAGGCGCACATCTGCCTCGAAGGTGATCTCTACGGGATTTCCTGTATAAATATCCCGATCTGCCACCAGAAGCTCATCGAGCTTCGCAGAGGCATCTGCGCCTGCGAGGCTTTTCTGTCCCCGAGCCGGCGCAGAAAGGAGCATGATGTCCGCCATACGGTCTACGAAAAAATAGGAAATATCCTCCCGTCCTTCCACATTGCAGAGAAGACAGTACCGATCATCCGATGCGATCACCTGAAAAGGATGTACGATATAGCAGCGCGCCTCTCCTGACGGGCTCACACCGTGATGCCGTTTGCCGTCCACTTCATAGTGGTCATAGTAAAAAGAGATCTGCCTCTTTTCGCAAAGTGCCTGCGAGAGCAGGACGAGCGTCTCCCTCACGTCCGGGAGATTCTGCGGAAGCGGCAGATTCCGTATGCCTTCCTTCCCGTCCTCAAAAGAACGGCACTGCAGTCTCTTCAGCTTCTCTGCGAGCTGGCGGATCTGTCCCGCCGGAAGATGCGAGAAATAGAGGAGATCGATCACCGTCTTCAGATCCTGTGGCGAGAGTACATGATCCCAGTACCAGTCAAGCGAAAGCGGCGCTTCCTTCCCATTCACCATGCGCGGCACCTCGCGGCACATCACAGGCAGCCCCGCCTCCTTCAGGCGGAGCAGATTTCTGGATATAGACTTGCGGCTCACGACCATCCCATACTTGCTCTCCATAAGACGAAGAATGTCCTGCTGAGACAAAGGGTGATCCTTGTCCGACTCGCGCAAAAGGACCTGCACGATGCGGATGATAGAGAGCTTGCTGCCCGTCTCACTGCTTGCCATAGGATCACCTCCTTAGAAAAATGAGGGATGCGGATACGAAAAAGCTGGCGGTGGCACATCCCCGCTCACTTTCTCGAGAATACCCAGTCACTCACCGCCGAGCCGAAATTCGCGAGCGCAGCGAGGGCTGGCGCGAAAGGCGCTGCGTGGATCAGCCGATGCACGAGCCCCGCGATGGCGACGCCGCCCAAAAGGTCCGTCGGATAATGCACACCGGCGAAAATGCGGGAAAATGCAAGAAGCCCGGCAAAGGCCGCCATCAGCCGAGCCCCGGGCATGTGCATGCGGAGAAGCTCCATGACGACGATGGCCCCATTCATTGTGTGATTGCTGGGAAACGATGCATTGGCCTTATGCCCGGTGAAATTCCAGATGCGCCAGTCGCATACAAAAGGCCTTTTCCGTCTCCACACCCTGCCGATGGCAAAGGAAAGAAGAGATGCGGCCACGACCCCCGCGAAGGACAGCACGCAGCAGAGCCGGCGCGCCTTCCGTCCTTCCCCGGGTGCAAACCAGAGGAGAAGTCCGTAGATCACAAAAGCCCAGTGTCCGTAGCGTGTGACAAGGTCCATGAACAGACTCGCCTTGCGCGAGATGGATGTGACTTCATTCACCTTTCTTACGATATAGAGATCCGGATTCATCAGCTTCCTCCTTTGCTGCTTGTTGCTTCTCATTTTAGCATAAGGAAGGGGATTTGACAAAAGCGGGGACGCCTAGAGGATAAATCAAAAGAGCCGTGTGGCCCTTTTGATAGGATCCCCCTAAAGCAGACAAGGTCAATCACCAAACTGCTTTAGGGGGATTTTTCATGCCCAAAAGGAAATAGGCAGCCGATCGGATGCTTGCCAGAGCGCAAGAGTATCTTTCCGCCAAAGGATCTGACCAACAAATCGCTAGGGTGAAAGGGATATCCATGCGGAGTCTTCGCGGCTGGGTAAGGAAATACAAGGAACAGGGCGAGACCTCTTTGAGCGATTTGGAGTAAGGACGCCAATGGAAGTTCGTACGACAGCTCTGAACGCGAAGATCCCGGAACAGTTCCCGATTGCCGAAAACAAACGGATTCAGAAATACAAAGCGAAATTCGCGGCATAACAAAATGCCACAAATCCCATGTGGATACTAAAACACCAACATGGAACTTACGGCTATAATTTTTTAGATATTTGCCATGTCTACCTTGACAGGGGCTGATCATTTTTATACGTTCTTCTTTTTTTCTTCCGCTTCCTTCTTCTTTTTCTCTACCGTTTCCAGATAGCCGCTCCGCCGAAGCACCATAGACAAAATGGCGACCAGCGAGCCTAGAAGGATGAAAGTATTCATCGTCGTGAATCCCTCGCCCCAGCCGATACGAAAGATCGCATAAGCAAGCACGACAAAAAGCAGTGAATCTTGAAATTTACCAAACATCGCGTTCCCTCCCGTCTTTTCTCCTACAATAGCGGAAAGCATGGTCCCCGTCAAGTAAAAACTTTTCATGTACATGGAGGAGAGATGGGGGCTAGTGACTGGTGACTAGTGACTTGAAAGGTGCTTTCGAGCATCGCCCCATCCATACTCTGCGGCGCTTCTATATTTTTATGCGCCGCACCACCCCCGCTGAACCCTCTGAACCAGTAGAACCTGCTCCCCCTCTTTCGCAGACAATCAAGGGGGCAGGCAGCACGCCCACGGTCTAACCCAAAAAGCAGTCCCTCACGGGACTGCTTTTCATCAGCATGTATGGCATTCGTCATAGAGCCCTTCCTTTTTCAAGAGCTCGATGACCGTCTCACCGATATGCGCTACCGTTTCTGCGACAGGGATCCCCACCGCATTCAGCGCAGCGATCTTTTCTACCGCAGTCCCCTTGCCGCCGGAAATGATGGCGCCGGCATGGCCCATGCGCTTTCCTGGAGGCGCCATGCGGCCGGCGATGAAGGCAGCGACAGGCTTCTTCATATTGTCATGGATCCATTTCGCAGCCTGCTCCTCCGCCGTACCACCGATCTCGCCGATCATGAGGACCGCCTTGGTATCCGGGTCGTCATTGAAAAGCTTCAGTGCATCGATGAAGTCCGTGCCTTTGATCGGGTCGCCGCCGATGCCGATCGCACTCGTCTGTCCGATGCCTGCATTGGTCAGCTGGAAGGTCGCTTCGTAAGTCAGCGTGCCGGAACGGGAAACCACGCCCACGTGGCCTTTTTTATAGATCTGTCCGGGGATGATGCCGATATTCGCTTCATCGACAGAAATGAGACCCGGGCAGTTCGGTCCGATGAGGCGGGTCTTCTTGCCCACCATGTAGCGGTGCACCTTGACCATATCTTCGACCGGGATATGTTCCGTGATGCAGACGACGAGCTCCAAGCCCGCTTCGACTGCTTCAAGGATGGCATCGGCTGCAAAGGCAGCCGGTACGAAAATGACCGAGGTCGTGGCTTTGGTGACAGCAACGGCATCTCTCACGGTATTGAAGACCGGTACGCCGCAGCAGACTTCACCGGCTCTTCCCGGTGCCGTGCCGCCTACGATATTTGTGCCATACTTCTGCATCTGTTCGGTATGGAAACGGGCTGCCTTGCCCGTGATGCCCTGCACAATGACTTTGGTATCTTTATGAATTAAAACGCTCATGGGTACATCCTCCTGAGGTTAAATGAGAGGTTAAATGATAAGTATTTGTTCGTAGTCAAACATAGCAGACCGAACCGTATTACAAGGGTTAGCCCATGGGGCGTGCTGCCCCTTGATTGCGTGCGAAAGCCTCGCTTGAATGAAAAATTAGAAATGAGAAATGTGAAATGGCGGTGCGGCGCATAAAAATACAGAAGCGCCGCGGAGGTTTGAAACTAGCGGTTTTCTCGTATCGCAAACCTAATCCCTAGTCACCAGTCACTAGCCACTCATCCCTGTTTTCAAACTTCAGGTTGATAGGCTCTGGTAGCGGCGCACAATTCATAAAGCGCCGCCGCTTCTCACAACGTCTGAAACCTTGAACCCGCCAACCTGAACCCGTCAACCTTTATTTTTACTTCTTCTCTCTCGTTTCTTTTGCGAGACGAATGGCGAGTTTCGCACCTTCATCCATGGAAGAAGCCGGATACAGATTCTTGATATCCGCTTTGGCCAGGATCTCACGTCCGCGCTCTACATTGCGTCCCTCGAGACGAACCACGACAGGGATCGGGAATTCCTCTTTGCCGCCGGAAAGAAGCGCAGCCGCTTCGACAATGCCCGTCGCGATGACATCGCACTTATTGATGCCGCCGAAAATATTGATCAGAATGCCGTCGACCTGATCGTCTTCAAGCATGATCTTGAAGGCTACCACGATCTTTTCCGGCGTAGAGTCACCACCGACATCAAGGAAGTTGGCCGGTTCACCACCGTTTTCCTTGATGATATCGACAGTCGCCATTGCAAGACCTGCCCCGTTGACCATGCAGGCTACGTCGCCGCCGAGATTGACATAGTTCAATCCCTCCGCTGCGGCTTCTCTTTCCTTCTGGTCCTCTTCCGTGATGTCGCGCAGTGCTACGATCTCTGGATGACGGGAAAGCGTGCTGTCATCGAAGTTCAGCTTCGCATCGAGCGCCATGACGTCACCCTCTTCGGTGACGACCAGCGGATTGACTTCTGCCAGCGAGCAGTCCTTATCCACAAAGACATTGTAGAGGTACTTCATGAAGGTCGCTGCCTTTCTGATGGTCGGCTTTTCGAAATGAAGCGCATACGCCATGCGCTGTGCCTGGAAATCAGCCAGACCGATGACCGGGTCGATGTACTCTTTGATGATCTTTTCCGGATTTTCTGCTGCCACATCCTCGATGGACATGCCGCCGGACTCCGAACCCATCATGACGACGCATTCCGCCTGACGATCCACGACAAAGGAGAGATAGTACTCTTTCTTGATATGGCAGCCGGCTTCAATCAGAAGACGATTCACCTTCTTGCCCTGCGGGCCGGTCTGGCGGGTGACGAGTACCTTGCCTAGAAGCTCCTTCGCATATTTTCTGACTTCATCCAGAGAACGGGCGAGCTTGACACCGCCCGCTTCCCCACGGCCGCCTGCATGGATCTGCGCCTTTACGACCACGACCGGCGTATCGAGACGCTTCGCATTTTCCAGCGCGTCTTCGACTGTGAATGCCGGATAGCCTTCCGGAACATGGATGCCATACTCACGCATGATCTGCTTACTCTGGTATTCATGGATATTCATACTTCATTCTCCCTTCCATGAGAAGATCACCCCTCATGAAAAAATGAAAGCGCCTGGCGCTTTCGCTGTCATTTTCTCTTTTGGCTATCTTTTTGCAGCCTTTTCTTGAAATCATGTACAAATTACAGAAATAATTGTATCACTATCAAACATTTTTGGAAAGAAGTATGCATAATTGGACACAAGAAAAGATAAGCTATGCATTTCACTCATAGCTTTGCTATAATTTATGACATACATATCCCAATGAAAGGAACCATTCATCATGAACCATACTCTCCCCTTCGCCTCCGACTACATGGAAGGCTGCCATCCGAATATTCTCCGTCGTCTTTCTGAAACAAACCACCAGCCCTCTGCCGGCTACGGACTGGATGACATCTCTGACTCCGCCCGCAAACGTATCCGAAAAGCATGTGCCGCGCCGCAGGCAGAGGTGAAATTCCTCGTCGGCGGTACCCAGACCAATGCCACCGTGATCGACTGCGTCCTCCACCCTTATGAAGGCGTTATTGCCGCCGACAGCGGCCACGTGAATGTCCATGAAGCCGGCGCCATCGAGTGGGGTGGTCACAAAGTGCTCGCCCTTCCCTCCGAGGAAGGCAAGCTGACCGCCACCGCGATCGATCACTACGTCTCCGATTTCTTTGCCGACGACAACTGGGAGCACATGGTACATCCAGGCATGGTCTACATTTCCCAGCCGACCGAATGGGGCACCCTCTATTCCAAGAAAGAGCTGACAGACATTTCTGCCGTCTGCCGCAGGCACCATCTTCCCCTCTTCATCGATGGAGCCCGCCTTGCCTACGCCCTCGGAAGCGCCGCAAATGACGTCACCCTCGAAGACCTTGCTCGCCTCGCAGACGTCTTCTATATCGGCGGCACGAAATGCGGCGCACTCTTCGGCGAAGCCGTCGTGATCCCTGACCCGCGCCTCATCTTGCACTTCTTCCCCATGATCAAACAGCATGGCGCACTTCTCGCCAAAGGCTGGCTCCTCGGCATCCAGTTTGACGAGCTTTTCAAAGATGGCCTCTATGTGCAGATGGGGCGCACCGCCGACCTCTATGCAGAAGAGATCAAAAAAGCACTCACCACCAAAGGGATCCCCCTCTACTTCGACTCCCCCACGAACCAGATCTTCTTCACCATAGAAAACAGCCGGATGGAAAAGCTCAAGGAGACCGTTGCTTTCGGATTTGGCTGCAAAGCCGACGACAGCCACAGCATCATCCGCCTCTGCACCAGCTGGGCGAGCCAAAAAGAGGATGTAGAAAAGCTCATCCGTATCATCAATGACCTATAGCCATCGGCCATAGCTTTGCTGCGAGCGATGGCTGGAGAGAGCCGGAACAAGGGAGCACGGGAGCAAAGGCTCTCCCCTGCGGTATTTTCACTAGGATACAGCGCGGAGAAACACCTTCCTCCCGCAAGCTCCTTCCTCCCCTCTTGAAAATTTCAAGTTTGCCTAAAAAAATTGATTGTAGATACTTGAATTTTACTCTTTTGTATTTTACAATAGCATATGTCATACAAGTCGTTTTGTATCCCATCGTACTATTTATAAAAGAGGGACATTTTATGGATCGCAGACAGCAGAAGACCAGAGCCGCTATCTTCGAAGCATTCAGCGCTCTGTTATCAGAAAAACCATATTCAAAAATCACCATCCAGAATATCATCGATCGTGCCAATATCGGCCGCAGCACATTTTATGCCCATTTCCAGACCAAGGACAGCCTCTTAGAGGACATGTGTCAGGAACTCTTCGAGCATATCGTAGACGGTGTCATGAATGACAACCACCCCTCTGACGATCACCAGCATACCGGCCTTCCGGATCCTGTCTTCTGCCACCTCTTAGAGCATATCGCAGAGAATACGAACCACCTGCGCGACCTGCTCATCTCTGAAAGCTCCGACTTCTTCCTGCGCTACTTCAAGGCGAGCCTCTCCCGCCTCATCGCCTCCTACCTCCTGAACCACCACAAGGAAATCCCTGTCCCCGAAGATTTCCTCCTGAATCACATCTCCGGCAGCTTCGTCGAAATGGTCCAATGGTGGGTACGCAAGAACAAAATGCGGGCGACGCCCAAAGAGCTGAATGCCTACTTCCAGACCGTGATCGAGCCGCTGCTCTAGGGAAACGCTGATTAAATCGCAGAGGCGCATCCTCTCGCCCCTTTCTCTGGAAGGGGCAGCCGAGCGGAGCGAGGCGGGGTTGGCCCCCACGTATGTTAGACCGCAGGGATTAGAGATCACGAGTGACTTGCATACCACTTTCGGGCATCGCCCCATTTCGTCATCCTGAGCGGCGAGAAACGTCGTATGTGAGATAACGAATGCCAGAACAGCTGCGACCTCGTCATCGATCTCGGCGAAGCCGCCGCCTTCATTCCTAATTCTTCATTCGGGTCGAGCTTTCGCAAACGATCAAGGGTCGATACGCCTCGTGGGCTGCCCCTGAACCTGACAACCCATCTCATAAAACTCTCACAAACTCCGCCTATCCAAGGCGGAGTTTTTACGCTATAATAGTACAAATACATAGGTCACGGGAAAAAACGCTTGACCGAATACGAGTAAAGAGGTATAGTAAGTTAATTTATTTTCATCTTTTTACTCTATTTTTATTTAAGGAGGAAATAATGGCAACCTACATCAATGAACCGGCTCATACCTTTAATGAATATCTGCTCATTCCCGGATATTCTGACTGCAGCTGCATCCCGGCGAACGTCTCTCTGAAGACCCCGCTGGTCAGATACAAAAAAGGGGAAACACCGGCCATCACATTAAACATTCCAATGGTTTCTGCTATCATGCAGGCCGTCTCCGGTGAAAAGCTCGCTGTCGAACTCGCAAGAAACGGCGGCGTTTCCTTCATCTACGGATCCCAGACCCCTGAAGAAGAAGCAGCCATGGTTGCCAGAGTCAAAGCACAGAAAGCAGGCTTTGTTCCTTCCGATTCGAACCTGTCGCCGGAAGCGACCTTAGCGGATGTCCTCGCCCTCAAGGCAAAGACAGGCCACTCCACCATCGCCATCACGGAAGACGGCACCTCCAACGGCAAAATGGTAGGTATCGTTTCCTCCAGAGACTACCGTGTAAGCCGCATGGACAAGAGCGAAAAGGTCAAGAACTTCATGACCCCTGTCGAAAAACTTGTCAAAGCCAATTACGGCATCACCCTTTCCGAAGCCAATGACATCATCTGGGACAACAAGATCAATTCCCTGCCGGTCCTCTATGAAGACGGCCGTCTCTACGGCTTCGTATTCCGCAAGGACTACGACTCCCATCAGGAAAACCCGAATGAAATGCTCGATCAGCAGAAACGCTTCATCGTCGGTGCCGGCATCAATTCCCGAGACTACGCAGACCGCGTACCGCTCCTCGTAGACGCAGGTGCAGATGTCCTCTGCATCGACTCCTCGGAAGGCTTCTCCGAATGGCAGAAGATCACCATCAACTGGATCCGTGAACGCTACGGCGAAAAAGTCAAGGTCGGCGCAGGCAATGTCGTCGACAGAGAAGGCTTCCTCTTCCTCGCAGAAGCAGGCGCTGACTTCGTCAAGGTCGGCATCGGCGGCGGCTCCATCTGCATCACCCGTGAGACCAAGGGCATCGGCCGCGGCCAGGCAACGGCTCTCATCGAAGTATGCCAGGCCAGAGATGAATACTACAAGAGAACCGGCATCTACGTACCGGTCTGCTCCGACGGCGGCATCGTTTACGACCACCACATCACACTGGCTCTTGCCATGGGCGCTGACTTCGTCATGCTCGGCCGCTACTTTGCCCGCTTCGACGAATCCCCGACACAGAAGAGAACGGTCGGCGGCACCATCGTCAAGGAATACTGGGGCGAAGGTTCCAACCGTGCCAGAAACTGGGGCCGTTATGACCTCGATGGTTCCAAGAAGCTCGCTTTCGAAGAAGGCGTAGACTCCTATGTCCCATATGCCGGTCCGCTGAAAGAAAACGTCGAAAAGACCTGCGCTAAGATCAAAGCCACCATGTGCAACTGCGGCGCTATCACCATCCCGCAGCTTCAGGAAAAGGCGAAGCTGACTCTCGTCTCTGCGACCTCCATCGTAGAAGGCGGCGCTCACGACGTCATCCGCAAAGAAAAAGACGGCTCGGATAGATAAGCCGACAATAAAAAAGGAGCTGTGAAGAAATGAATCCTCATTTCTTCACAGCTCCTTTCTACTTTGCTTTCATTTGGTTCAGGGTTCAAGGTTCAGGGCTCTCGTGGCGGCTTCGCCGCCTTTTTTAGAAGATGGTATTCT
>OIXX01000503.1_pt1 | contig 22965 bp, 20 predicted proteins | sample 1588161 | NCBI WGS metagenome assembly OIXX01 (sample SAMN03283274) | human gut metagenome | biome: human-associated habitat; material: feces | host: Homo sapiens | place: Peru | collected 2012
CCCTATTGCCTTCGGCACTTCCCCCGAAGGGGGAAGCAAGACGTTACGTAGCTAACAATTTCCTTAACTTAATAGCCTTCCCCTCAAGGGGAAGGTGCCCCGAAGGGGCGGATAGGGCACTGGCGGTATGAAAGACAGATGAGGAAAGCGGAGAGATGCGTGGCACATGTGGGGAAAGCGTGAGTCCCTCGCCGCGAATATATATGGGCGATGCCCGAAAGCTGTTTATATTTCATCTGCATCAAAAAAGCCGCAGAGGGAATCGTATGATTCACTCTGCGGCTTTTTGTATGGAAACGGGGATGAAAACGGCAAGCGGGCATCGCCTGTCAATACTCACGGCGAAGACGCCACAACAACCCTGAACTCTGAAGTTTGAAAGCAGGGATGAGTGGCTAGTGACTAGTGACTTGAATACTACTTTCGGGCATCGCCTCATATATACTTGCGGCGAAGCCGCCGCCACAACCCTGAACCCTGAACCCTGAACCGTTAAACCTTAAACCTTAAACCTTCTTACTTCGTTCCGAAGATGCGGTCGCCAGCATCGCCTAGGCCCGGGAGGATGTATTTCTTTTCGTTCAGCTGACGGTCGAGGGAGGCGGTATAGATCGGAACGTCCGGATGCGCCTGATTCACGACCTCGACACCTTCCGGGGCAGCGACGAGACACATGAATTTGATATTCTTGACGCCTTTTTCTTTCATCATGTCGATGGCTGCGACGGCGCTGCCTCCGGTAGCGAGCATCGGATCGACAAGGATGAAGTCGCGATTTTCCACATCCGGGAGCTTGCAATAGTATTCGACCGGTTTGGCGGTGACGGGATCGCGGTAGAGGCCGATGACGCCGATGCGGGCAGACGGCATGAGTTCGGTGAGGCCTTCCACCATGCCGAAGCCGGCGCGCAGGATCGGGACGATGCCGAGCTTCTTGCCGGCGACCTGTTTTCCTGTCGCTTTTTCGAGCGGTGTCTCGATAGCGACATCTTCGAGCGGCAGATCGCGGGTGAGCTCATAGCCCATCAGGAGCGTGATCTCCTGCAGCAGACGGCGGAACTCACCGGAGCTGGCTTCTTTCTTTCTCATAATGGTCAGCTTGTGCTGGATCAGGGGATGATCAATGACATGGATATGCATAATGGCCTCCTCAGGGAAATACAGAGTGAATAGGAAGTAGCGTTTTTTGCTTTTCTCATTGTAGCACAAATGAGAGAGGTTTGGGGCAGAAAGGGGAGAGGATGAGAGGGCCCACCGCTCTGGAAAGCCAAAGAGCAGGAGATCCTATGCTCCTTTGCGCCTTTCAGAGTCTGTGGGATTTTTTCGCGTGAGCTCCATGGGCGAATCATCAAAGAGTCTGCCGCTTTTCTCCTTAAATCTTTCTTTAATGACAATTCCCGAAGAATGTTGTAAAATGAAATACAGTATGACAGAAATGAATTTTTATACCTTTATATATAGTTTGAGGTCCATATAGCTCCAAGTAAAGAAAAGAGGAATCGTATGAAATCCAATAAACTGACATCCCTTCTCTGCGCACTGGCTCTGACAGGGGCGGTGATGCCGCTTTCTATGGCAGAGGCGGCAGAGCCGGCTCCGGTAGCAGCTCAGGAAGCACCTGTTGAAAGTGTGAACTACACCGATGCCCTGATGAAGGGACTGTCTCTGACGCTTCCTGATGTCCAGAGTGCGGTCGAGTCAGGCACATTCAAGAATCTTTCACCAGAAGCACCTAAGCCCGAAGAGCCGGAGCCCGCTCCATTGCCAGAGCCGCTGCCCGAGCCGGAACCGGAACCGGAACCTGCGCCTGCCCCGGCACCGGCGGCGAAGTATACCGCAGATCAGGGGAGCGCAGCCACCGAGATCGGATCCGATGGTGTGTATGACGGCATGACCTACAGCTCGGACAAAGCAGATGAGAATGCGCTTCGCGTCTCCATGGCATACATCACCGCGAAGGGCGATACCATCACGAAGTCCGGTGACACCTCGAATGCAGAAAGCAGTGATCTTTACGGGATGAATGCGGCACTGCTCGTGACCCATGGCGGACACGGGGCTTTCACGGATGTGAAGATTTCCAGCACAGGAAACGGCGCGACGGGCGCCTATGGCTACAGCAAGGGCACGTACATCAATCTGACGAATGCAGAGGTCTCCACCACGGGCGCGCAGGCTGCGGGCGTTGAAGTCTCCCAGCGTGCGATGATGAAGGTAGAGGCATCCACGGTCACTACCACCGGAGATCAGTCGCCGGCGATCCGCATCTCTCAAAACGGCGGCATCCTTCTCACCGAAAACTCCGACTTTACCGCTTCTGGCGCGAATGCACACGGCATCTATACCCAGGGCGATGTGACCATCACAGGCGGGACTGTCAAGGCGGAAAAGACCAAGGCGGCCGTCATCAAGAATATCAGCTCCATCACGCTCGATGGAGCGACGCTCGAAGGCAATGAGACAGGCGCGCTTCCTTACAATATCGTCATGTACTCGGATGCCGACGCGATCGGTGTCACAGGGACGCAGCAGTTCGAGGCGAATCATGCAAGCCTCATCTCTCATAAGGGCGGCATGTTCTATGTGACCGGCACCCACTGCCGCATCACGCTGAAGGACAGCACGCTCACGCAGGATGAAGCATCGCCTGTCTTCACCATCACAGGCAATGACGGCGGCTACGGCTGGGGCGATGCAGGCGCGAACGGCGGTCACGCGGAAGTCATCCTGTCGCATCAGATCCTGAATGGCGATATTCTCCTCGATACCATCTCGGATATCAATCTCAGTATCAAAGACCAGTCCACCTGGACCGGTGCGATCACCATCGCGCCGAATGCCCAGGAGGGCGCTCCGTACAAGACCAATGCCGATATTTTCATTGCGGAAGGCTCTACATGGAACCTGACCGCAGACTCTCAGATCACCAGCCTCTTCAATCTGGGCACGATCCATTACAACGGACACACCATCACACTTGCCGATGGGACGGTCATGAAGGAATAAATTGACAGAAATAGAAGATCACGCGGTGCGAGATAGTCGCATGGCGTGATTTTTTATTTGAGACTGAAGTTTGAAAGCAGGAATGAGTGGCTAGGGATTAGGAGCCTTGAGTGACTAGTGACTGGGTTTCTTCTGCATCGTCATCCCGAGCGCAGCCGAGGGATCTCTACTGCCCTGCAGGAATCAGCGTGTATGCGCTGAGGGGAAAACGATGTCTTGGTGCTACCTCACATCAGGCAATGAGCGTTCTCCAATATAGATTTCTCGGCTACGCTCGAAATGACGACAGCGCGAAGCGCTATCAAAACTCCGCGGTGCTTCATTATTATTTGCGCCGCACCAACCCCTTTGAATCCGTAGAACCTACAGAACCTACAGAACCCGCTGAATCTCTTTCGTTCAATCAAAGGACGGCACGCTCCATGGGCTAACCCTGAACCCTGAACCCTGAACCTTCATTTCCTCTTGACGCAGCCCTTTCACTAGTGCTATAAATAAAACTATATTTCATATGCGTGCGGCGCATAGCCGTGCCTCTCTTTTTCCGTCTGGAGGGATCCCTATGAACTTCAAGAAAGCCATCCTCGTATCGGCTGCACTCCTCGCATCTTGCGGCATCATCGCAGGCTGCGGTGACCAGAAAGCCGCATCCTCTGCTTCTTCTGCGGCTGCCAAAGAAACCACCATCAAGGTCGGCGTATCCCCTGTACCGCACGCTGAGATCGTCGGTGCGGTGAAAGACAAGCTCGCCAAAGAAGGCGTCAAGGTCGAAATGGTCGAATTCACCGATTATGTCCAGCCGAACCTGGCCCTTGCGGATAAGAGCCTCGATGCGAACTTCTTCCAGCATAAACCATATCTGGATGAATTCTGCAAATCCAAAGGCCTGAAGCTGAGATCCCTTGGAGCTGTCCATCTCGAACCGATGTGCGTGTATTCCAAGAAGCTGAAGTCTTTGAATGATCTTGCTGACGGTGCGCATGTAGCCATTCCGAACGATCCGACCAATGGCGGCCGTGCCCTCCTCGTCCTCCAGTCTGCCGGTCTCATCAAATTGAAGGAAGGCGCTCCGATCACCGCGACCCCGCAGGATATCGCAGAGAACCCGAAGAACCTGAAATTCTCCGAACTGGAAGCCCCGCAGCTTCCGCGTGCCCTGGAGGATGCGGATATCGCGATCATCAATATGAATTTCGCCCTCGAAGCAAAGCTCGATCCGAAGAGTGCCATCTATAGCGAAGGCTCCGACTCCCCGTATGCGAATATCGTAGCTGTCCGTGAAGGTGATGAAAACCGTCCGGAACTCCAGAAGCTCATGAAAGCGCTCACAAGCAAAGAGGTCAAGGACTTCATCGAAAAGAAATACGGCGGCTCTGTCAAGACCGTATTCTGATCGCGCCCCAACAAAAAACTCCCCGAAAGGGGAGTTTTTTGTTGGGGCGGTGACTAGTGACTAGTGACTGGTAGCTAGGGATTAGTGGCTAGGGATTGGGTTTGTGATACGAGAAAACCGCTAGTTTCAAACCTCCGCGGCGCTTCTATATTCTTATGCGCCGCCCCGCCCCGCCCTACCCATTGACCGCATAGAACCTGCCGAACCTCTTTCGCACGCAATCAAAGGGCGCCCCGCCCCATGGGCTAACCCTGAACCCTGAACCCCGAACCCTTTCCCATTCTCTATTGCTGAACGGTTCCCCATTCTATATAATGATATATTGAGATATAATGATATATTGAGATAGAATCATAGAAAAAATATCATTTCCCATGTCAGGAGCCCATCCATGCGATTCCTCGCTTCGAAAAAGAACATCCAGAATCTTTTATATGCGACACTCTTTCTGCTGCCGCTTCATCCCTATGTGTTTTACGTGACACTTCTCCCATGCCTTCTTCTCTGGGCAGTGAATCATTGCACCAGAGGCGAAGTGAAATGCGTGTGCCCTCACCTCTGGGGACTGCCGGCGGTCTTTTTGGCGTGTGCCTTTTTCTCCGGCTTCAACTCTCCCGACTCTACCTTTTCACTCATGAACTGGGCCTTCCAGCCATTGATGTATGCCGCGATCTACCTTTTGATCCTTTCGCTTCTTTCCTCCGTGCGAGAAAAGGAGAAGGCGCTCTATGCCTTCCTGGCAGGAGCCATCTGCGTGGCTGCTTATGGCTTCATCCAGTATGCGAATGTGGCAGGCATGGCAGCCGATATGACGGCGCAGAGCTGGGTCGATCCCGAGAGATTTCCTCTCCTTCGGCGCCGCATGTATTCGACACTGGAAAATCCGAATCTCCTCGGGGCCTATGCCGTCATGATCATCAGCATCCTCACTGCTTTCTTTCTCAGGGAGCGGCAGAAAAAAAGGAAATGGGCTTTTGGCATCATTCTCTTCGTCCTGCTTCTCTGCCTTGCGCTGACCTATTCACGTGGCGCATGGCTGAGCCTTGCGGCTATCGTGCTCGGACTCACCCTCTTCTATGACAAGCGATTCGGCTTCCTTTTCTTCCTCATCCCTCTCGTCCTCCTCTTCTACCACGGACAGATGGTCGAGCGTTTCTTGTCCCTCTTCTCCGGCGAAGATACCTCTGTCGGCCTGCGATTTGCCCTGTGGGAGAGCACCATCGCCATGATCGAAGAGCACCCGCTTCTCGGCGTGGGGTGGGGGAGCTATTATCTGGCCTATCCCGACTACAACTTCTTTATTCAGGATGAGCATGTCCTCATCTTCCATGCGCACAACATGTATCTCAATATGTTCGCCGAAGTCGGCATCATAGGCGGAGCAGCCTTCCTTTTGACCTTCTTCGCCCAGGGCTTCCTCTGCTGGAAGCTCTATCGGGGCAAGGCCAGCCTCTTCACGCGAACGATGGGGCTTGGCGGTCTGCTCATGGTCATGGCCATCGCCGTCATCGGCATGAGTGACCATGTCCTCTTCGGACGCTCGATCTCCTTCTGCTTCTGGAGCCTTTCCGCACTTTGCGTAGGAAGCGGGGACTGGTGAGCGGTTATCGGGGTGGAAGCGTAAAGGGGGCAGTGATGCCCGAAGCGATGCACCGGTCTTCTCAGAGCACCTTCGCGGGAAGCCTTCGAGTGCGGTCTTGCGGCGCTCCCCTGTACCATTTCTATAACCTCCACTGCGAGGATCATCGCTTTCATAGCCTGTAGACTCTGAGTCACATGATTGATGATTTGTCTAATAGGAATTATTTATAACATCCCTATGAGAATTTTAAAAACAAAGAACTTACTTTTTACGAACCTTTCGAAAAAAGTGTGATATAATAACAGTGATGACTGAGAAGGTCGCAAATACAGTCGGTGAGGCCGATGATACTAAGGAGGAGTTTTTCTGATGTTATGAGACATGTTTACATGCGGTCATAGGAAAGCAGAAAGGACTCCTTTTTCTTTTATACTTCGGAAGCACGGCTGTGTTTTTATGAGGCAAAAAGTTCCAGACCATAGAGAAAGCTCAAAAAGGTACTGGACTTTTGATATTTTTATATTTTTGGGAGGATGATAGTAATGATCGACACCAATGATAGCGAATTCCTTAGCAGAATTGAATGTGCAGATCTGAAAGCAAAAATCTGTGATGCTAAAACTGCAGCAGCTATGATTCAGGCAGGCGACATCCTTGGTATTTCCGGATTCACCCCATGCGGCTATCCGAAGATCACCATGCATGAACTCGCAGAACGTATGAAAGAAACCCCATTCCAGGTAGATGTATGGACTGGCGCTTCTACTGGTTCCCAGATTGATACTGAACTGGTCGCTGTAAACGGCATCAGAAACCGTATGCCATACCAGACCAACGGCAACCTCAGAAAAGCCATCAATGCAGGCACCATCAACTATTATGACCTTCACCTGTCCCATGTAGCTCAGCAGATCCGTGCTGGCTTCTTCACCAACGTGAAGGGCGAACGTGTCACCGGCCCAGATTTCGCAGTAGTAGAAGTCTGCAAGATCGGACCGAACGGCGAACTGTACCCGACCACTGCTATCGGTAACTCTCCGGTATTCGTAGATACCGCTAAGAAAGTCATCGTAGAAGTCAACACCACCCAGCCGCTGGAACTCGCTGGCATGGCTGATATCTACATGAGAAAGAACCCGCCGCACTGCGAACCGATTCCGATCAAAACTGCTGGCGACCGCGTAGGCACTCCATACATCCCATGCGATCCGGCAAAGATCGCTGCTATCGTTCCATGCGATCTGCCGGACGTTACCCGTGCACTGGCTCCGCTCGATGACGACGCAGAAGCAATGGGTAACAACCTGATCGATTTCCTGAAAAATGAAGTCGCTCATGGCAGACTGCCGGAAAACCTGCTCCCGCTGCAGTCCGGTGTAGGCAACGTAGCAAACGCTGTTATCCATGGCCTCGTAGAATCCGACTTCAAGAACCTTTCCGTATACACCGAAGTTATTCAGGATGGCATGTTCGACCTGATCGATAGAGACAAGATCGACATGATCTCCGGTACTTCCCTGTCCCCATCCCCGGATGGACTGAAGCGCTTCTATGCAAACATTGAAAAATACAACAAGAAGATCATTCTCCGTCCGCAGGAAATCTCCAACAATGGTGAAGTAGCTCGTCGTCTCGGCGTCATCGCTATGAACACCGCTCTGGAAATGGATATCTACGGTCACGTAAACTCCACCCACGTAAGCGGCACCAAGCTGATGAACGGTATCGGCGGCTCCGGCGACTTTGCTCGTAACGGCTTCCTGTCCTGCTTCTTCTGCCACAGCACCGCTAAGGGTGGCAAGATCTCCGCAGTTGTTCCGATGTGCTCCCATGTAGACCACACCGAACATGATACCCATGTATTCATTTCCGAACAGGGTGTCGCTGATGTTCGTGGCATGTCCCCGAAAGAAAGAGCAAAGGCCATCATCAACAACGTCGCTCATCCGTCCTTCAGAGATCAGCTCATGGACTACTATGAAAGAGCATGCGCAGCTTGCGGCGAAAGCCAGACCCCGCATCTCCTTCAGGAAGCATTTAAATTCCATGAAAGCCTCGCTGAAACCGGCGACATGCACTTCAAAAAATAATTTAATTATTCAAGAAGCCGCATGAGGCAAAGCATTTAATGCTTTACAAATACAGATAATACTGTATAATTACCTATGGTGATATCTGTCACACGACAGTGTCAATACATGGGTCAGCAAGAGTCCCCAATCGCTGCTGCAAGAAGACTCGAATGAGCGCTGCAGCAGCCAAAGGCTTTGCGTGACCCCATTGGGAAGATAGATCCTATGTAAGTGGTAAGAAGAACATAAAGTCGCGGCCACCGAAGTCAAGGAAAGGCTTCCTAGAGTTTTACATACTTACTTTTTTAGGAGGAAGATGAACTCATGTCTAACGAATCCCTGAAAGCTAAACTTGCAGCTTACAATGACACCTATGCAAAACAGTGCGCAAAACATCCGGAAAGAGTTGGTCTGAAACACAAGAACCTGTACACCCCACTCGATCTCGAAGGTTTCGACTATGAAAAAGACCTCGGATTCCCGGGCGAATATCCATACACCCGTGGCGTACAGCCGACCATGTACCGTGGCAAACTCTGGACCATGCGTATGTATGCTGGTTTCTCCACCGCTGAAGAATCCAACAAACGTTACAAATACCTGATCGCTAACGGCGGCACCGGCCTGTCCTGCGCATTCGACCTGCCAACCCAGATCGGCTATGACTCCGACGACAAAATGTCCGCTGGCGAAGTTGGTAAAGTAGGCGTAGCTATCGACTCCCTCTACGATATGGAAAGACTGTTCGACGGCATCGACCTCGGCAAAGTTTCCACTTCCATGACCATCAACGCACCGGCTTCCGTACTGCTGGCTATGTACATCGCTGTAGCTGAAAAACAGGGCGTTCCGGCAACTGCTCTTCGCGGCACCATCCAGAACGATATCCTGAAAGAATACGCAGCTCGCGGCACCTACATTTTCCCGGTTAAACCGTCCATGCGTCTGATCACCGATATCTTCGAATACTGCTCCGCAAACGTACCGAAGTGGAACACCATCTCCATTTCCGGCTACCACATCCGTGAAGCAGGCTCCACCGCTGCTCAGGAAATCGCATTCACCATCGCTGATGGTATCGCGTACATCGAAGCAGCTCTGAAAGCTGGCATGAAGATCGATGAATTCGCAGGCCGTCTGTCCTTCTTCTGGAACGCTCACAACAACGTACTCGAAGAAGTTGCAAAATTCCGTGCATCCCGTCGTCTGTGGGCTACCATTCTGAAGGAAAGATTCCATGCAGAATCCAGCAAGTCCATGAAACTGCGTTTCCACACCCAGACCGCTGGTTCCATGCTGACCGCTCAGCAGCCAAACAACAACATCATCCGTGTTGCTCTCCAGACCGCTGCGGCAGTTATGGGCGGAACCCAGTCCCTGCACACCAACTCCCGCGATGAAGCTCTGGCTCTGCCGACCACTGAATCCGTAACCATCGCTCTGCGTACCCAGCAGATCGTAGCTTACGAATCCGGCCTGGCTGACGTAGTTGATCCGCTCGGCGGCTCCTACTATGTTGAAGCTATGACCAATGCTATCGAAGCAGAAGCTAAAGAATACATCCGTAAGATCGATGAAATGGGCGGCGCAGTAGAAGCTATTGATAAAGGCTACATCCAGAAAGAAATTCAGGACGCTGCTTACGCTTGGCAGATGTCTGTTGAATCCGGCGAAAGAACCATCGTTGGCGTCAACAAATTCACCATGGAAGAACCACCGGTTACCGGCCTGCTGAAGATCGACGCATCCGTTGGCGAAAAGAAGAAAGCTCAGCTCGCTCAGGATAAAGCAAACCGTGACCAGGCTAAAGTTGCTGAAGAACTGGCTAAACTTGAAAAAGCAGCTCAGACTCCGGCTGAAGGCCCAGACCACATCAACCTCATGCCAGTCATCCTCGACTGCGTACGTGCATACTGCACCGAAGGCGAAATCTGCGGCGTTCTGCGTAAAGTTTACGGCGAATACAAACCGCACAACACCCTCTAATCTAAGGGCAGCCTGAAGCAAAGATAATTACATTACTCAAATATTTCTGGAGGTAATTTACAATGGCAGACAAACGTATCAGAGTACTGGTAGCTAAACCGGGTCTTGATGGACATGATCGTGGCGCAAAAGTTATTGCTCGTGCACTTCGTGATGCAGGCATGGAAGTTATTTACACCGGTCTTCGCCAGACCGTTGAACAGATCGTTGAAGCAGCAGACGCAGAAGACGTTAATGTTGTAGCTCTGTCCCTGCTTTCCGGCGCTCACAACACCCTCTTCCCGGAAGTTGTTGAAGCACTGAAGGCTAAAGGAATGGGCGACGTTCTCGTAGTTGGCGGCGGCGTAATTCCGGAATCCGATATCCCAGGCCTGAAAGAAGCTGGCGTAAAAGCTATCTTCACTCCTGGCACACCAACCAAAGAAGTTATCGACTTCATTAAAGAAAACGTAAAATAATCGACTTTTAGACTGACTAGCTTGACAGTTTATTAGTTGAAATGTAGCTTGCATGGGGCTGGGGGGATACTCAGTCCCATTGCAACTATATTATTTACTCTTCGAAAAGGCGGTGCATCCATGGAATTTTCTATGAAGGATTTTTGGAATGGATCCAGACGTGCCTTAGCGAGAGCAATTACCATCGTTGAAGACGAACGGGATGGATTTGAAGATGTCATGAAAGAGATCTATCACCATACCGGTCGTGCACAGGTCATCGGTATTACTGGTGCGCCTGGTGCGGGTAAGAGCACACTGTCAGATGCCCTCATTAAGCAGTTCCGTAAGCAGGGCAAAACTGTAGGTATCGTAGCCATCGATCCTACGAGTCCATTCTCCGGCGGCGCCATCCTTGGTGACCGTATCAGAATGAACGACCTGACCTTGGATAAGGGTGTTTATATCCGTAGTATGGGTACGCGCGGCAGCCTCGGCGGACTTTCCCGCAAGACTGCAGATGCGGTCAAACTGATGGATGCTTTCGGTCTCGATGTCATTCTCATCGAAACAGTAGGCGTAGGACAATCAGAAGTTGATATCGTTAAAAATGCGGATACGACACTTGTTGTGCTCGTACCTGGACTAGGCGACGATATTCAGGCTATCAAAGCAGGTATCCTTGAAATTGGTGATGTATTCTGCATCAACAAATGTGATCGCGATGGCGCAGATCGTTTGAACGTCGAAATCGAAATGATGCTTGATCTGGGCGAAGCTCAGAACTGGCGTCCTCCGATTGAGAGAACGATCGCGAACAAAGATCAGGGCGTGGCGGAAGTTGTAGCAGCTCTGGGCGAACATAGAAAGTACCTCGAAGAGTCCGGTCTCCTTGAAGAAAGAAGACGTGAACGGGCTAGAAGCGAGATGCTGGAAATGATTCACGATCGCATTTCCCGTCATATTGAGGAAAATATTTCCTCGACGGGTGAATTTAGTGACTGCGTGGAACAAGTCTTTGAACGGAAGACAGATCCGTTCACGGTCGTTGATTCCATTGTAGGCAAAATATTCAAGTAATTTTAAAGGAGGAGTTTATTATGGCATTCAAAGTAATTTGTGTGGACCATGTAGGCGTTGCTGTTAAAGACCTTCAGGCTATTAAACAGCAGATGAAAGACATCCTTGGACTGGATCCATCCCTTCCGGATGAAACCGTCGAAGAACAGCATGTTACCACCAGCTTCTTCAAACCGTCTGCTCAGACCGAAGCATGCGAACTCGAATTCCTGGGTTCCACCACTCCGGACGGCCCGATTGCTCGCTTCATCGAAAAAGCAAACGGCGGCAAGAATGGTTTCCAGCATGTAGCACTTCGTGTCGACGACATTGAAGCTTGCCTTGCTGACCTGCAGGCTAAAGAAGTTCCGCTCATCGATAAGAAATACCGTATCGGTGCTGGCGGCTGTCACATCGCTTTCCTGCATCCAAAGGCTACAGGCCTTCTGCTTGAACTGACAGAACGCCCAGGCGGCCCATCCTTCAAGGCTTAATTGAACGATGGCAAATGCCTTGCCCACCGGGGTAAGGCATCCCCCTCACGGGGGTCCCTAAAATTTTTGGAGGTGTAAGAATGGCAACTGTTGCAGAAAGAATTGAACTTCTTCACAAAAACCTCGCTCACGTAGAGGCCATGGGTGGAGAAAAGAAAGTTGAAAAACAGCATGCAAAAGGCAAACTGACTGCTCGTGAAAGACTGGCTCTTCTGTTTGATGAAGGCACTTTCGTAGAAGTCAATGCCCTTGTAAAATCCCGCTGCCACAACTTCGGTCAGGAAAAGAAAGATCTCCCGGGCGAAGGCGTTGTTACCGGTTACGGTACCGTTGACGGCAGACTCGTATTCGCATTCGCACAGGACTTCACCGTTGAAGGCGGCTCCCTTGGCGAAATGCACGCTGCTAAGATCGTTCACGTAAATGAACTGGCTCTCAAAGTCGGTGCTCCTTGCGTAGGCCTGAACGATTCCGGCGGAGCTCGTATTCAGGAAGCTGTCGATGCACTCTCTGGCTACGGCAAGATCTTCTGGTGCAACACCATTGCATCCGGCGTTATTCCGCAGATCTCTGCTATCATGGGACCATCTGCAGGCGGCGCTGTATACTCCCCAGCTCTGACCGACTTCATTTACATGGTCAAGAAAACATCCCAGATGTTCCTGACCGGCCCGGCAGTTGTTGAATCCGTTACCGGCGAAAAGATCACCGCTGAAGCACTCGGCGGCGCTATGACCCACAACCGTACTTCCGGTGTAGCTCAGTTCGCTTGCGACAACGACGAAGACTGCATTAAACAGATTCGTTACCTGCTCTCCTTCCTGCCGAGCAACAACATGGAAGATGCTCCTATCGTTGAAACCGGTGATGATCCGACCAGAACCGATCCGGCTCTCGATACCCTCATGCCAGAAAACTCCAACGCTCCATACAACATGTATGACGTTATCAAATCCGTTGTAGATAACGGTGAATACTACGATGTAGCTAAAGAATTCGCTAAGAATATCATTACCTGCTTCGCACGTTTCGACGGACAGACCGTTGGTATCATTGCAAACCAGCCAGCATTCATGGCAGGCTGCCTTGACTACAATGCATCCGATAAATCCGCTCGTTTCATCCGTTTCTGCGACTGCTTCAACATCCCGGTTGTAAACATTGTCGATGTACCAGGCTTCCTGCCAGGCAAACAGCAGGAATATGCCGGCGTAATTCGTCACGGCGCTAAGATGCTGTTCGCATACTGCGAAGCAACCGTTCCGAAGATTACCATGATCCTCCGTAAAGCTTACGGTGGTTCCTACATCGCTATGTGCTCCCGTGAACAGGGCGCTGACCAGGTATTCGCTTGGCCAACCGCTGAAATCGCTGTTATGGGACCTGCAGGCGCTGCAAACATCATCTTCAAGAAAGACCCGAACAAAGAACAGCGTACAGCTGAATACGTCGAAGAATTCGCAACTCCATACAAAGCTGCTGAACGTGGCTATGTAGACGCAGTTATCGATCCGAGAAACACTCGTCCGACAATCATCAATGCACTGAAGATGCTTGCTTCCAAGCACGAAGTACATCCAGCAAAGAAACACGGCAACATTCCGCTGTAATATTTGCTGCAAGAAAAACTCTAATTGAAAGGATGGGTACAGATGGATAACAACACAGTTATGTATGTCGCGGTATTTGCTGCTATCGTAGCAGTAGTAGCGCTGATCATGATCTGGCAGGTACGTTCATCTCTCAATCAGTCCGCAGCACCGGCACCGGCAGCAGCTCCGAAGAAAGCCGCTCCAGCTAGAGCAGCAGCTCCTAAAGCAGCTGACAATGGTGCAGTTGTAGCAGCAATCGCTGCTGCAATCGTTGCGATGGGTGGCGGCGAAATCGTCTCCATCCGCCCGGCAGCTAGAAGTGGCTGGACCTCTGCATCTCGTCTTGCAGGTGTTTCCGGCACTCAGCAGTTCTAATTGAAAGTTGAAAGTACAATCATTTAGGAGGAAAGACAATGAGAAAATTTACTGTAACAGTTAACGGCCAGGATTACGATGTAGTAGTTAAAGACGGCGGCGCTGCAGCAGCAGCTCCGGCTCCGGTAGCAGCAGCTCCGGCACCGGCAGCAGCTCCAGCTCCGGCTCCGGTAGCAGCAGCTCCGGCACCGGCAGCAGCTCCAGCTCCGGCTCCGGTAGCAGCAGCTCCGGCACCGGCAGCAGCTCCAGCTCCGGCTCCAGCTCCGGCAGCAGCTCCTGCAGGTGCAGGCGAATCCGTTGAAGCTCCGATGCCGGGCAAAGTTATCCGCATCAACAAACATGTTGGTGATGCAGTTGCTTCCGGCGACGAAGTCCTCGTTCTTGAAGCTATGAAAATGGGCAACCCGATCATGGCTCCATGCGATGGCAAGATCACCGGCATGCCGGTATCCGAAGGCCAGTCCGTACAGGGCGGCGACGTTCTCTTCACCGTTGGCTAATAGCCGATATGAAAAAGCAGCGCGTATGCGCTGCTTTTTTGTTGCAACAAAACGGAGTGCGCAAGAGAATCGGGCACTCCGTTTTCTATCTCGCGTTTCCGCCGTAAGCGGATCACACGTTGCTTTTTGTATTTAGTTTAATGTCAGCACCGAAAAGCCAAGGCTTGATAGCGGATATGAAATGGCGGCACCGAAAGGGGTGAAGCGAATGATACCATTTATGGTAAAGGAGGATACGTCCTCTCGGCTGATCTCGGTTCTTTTGCGGCCGCTTCCTTTCACGCCTTAGTAGGCATCATCCTCTTCCATTTCCTGCTTTTCTCTTGCGATCAAGATACGGAGCATGGTGAGGGAAGCCTGGAGGTAATCATAGTCCTTGGCGAAGGCACAGAGGATGCCGTAGCGGAAGAGAGGCTCCTTTTCTTCGGGCGGCACCTGATGAACGGCGATCAGGATATCATCACGGCCATAAAGCGCGAGAGCGCGAGAGAGGGCGACAGCATTCCTGCCTCTGGCGTCACTTGTCGTGGTGTAGAAGACGAAGTGAACATCATTGTCTGCTGCTCCTTTGGCTGCATCCTCCGGCTGCTGCGAGGGGCTGACGTCGACGTCCCAGCCGGAGTCTGCCAATGCATTGGCAGCAAGTTTTCGTTCTTCACGATCACTTTCGAGATCATTTTCCATTTCTATGAGGAGAACACGCGGGCGTCTGCCATCAAGTGCAGCAAATTCTTTAGAAAGCCGAAGGGCTTCTTCTCTGACGGTTTCTTTGGTTTTCGGATCGAGTGCCATGGTAAGCTCCTTGTATGAGAATAAAAATAATGATAGTGGAATAAACTTTACATACAAATTTATTATAATATAAATTATAGCTACTGTTCAATGCATTATTTGTAATTTCAGATGCAACATTAACAAGAAATATATAAGGCAAAGAAAAACATTGATTGACACTGAGAGGGATATGAATTATACTGAGATTGTAGTCATTTAGACAATTTCATATGGCTGGCAGATGCGAAAGCATAAAAGAGAATCCGGTCTAAGCCGGAGCGGTCCCGCCACTGTAAGGAGGAGTCTCTCACAGATATGTCACTGGGCGAAAGTCTGGGAAGGCGTGAAGAGATGAGGAGCCCGAGCCAGGAGAACTATCTGCCAATGAATCACCGCGAAGGAAGTAGGGATCTATCCAAGACATGATTTGATTCTGTCTAAGATCAGGGCTTGTGAGAAGATCAGTATTTCCGTCAACCTGCGAGAGATGGGGAGGGGATTGAGATCGGTCCTGGTCTCATTATTTTCCGGCTGCCCCTACTGGGTCAGTCGTTTTTTTATGGGAGGACCAAGACGTGAACCTGAAGGAGGTGAACTTTCTGTCTGATTGAAATTGTCTAAAGGGGCGTTCTCTTGATTTGCGCTGGTAAGTCAGTGGGCGGCCATAAATTATTAAAGGAGGAACTATTTCATGGATGAAGTAACAAAAGCAACATCCGCGGAAAATCAGGAAAGACAGCTTACCGATAAGGAATTGGAAGCGATTCTGAAACAGTCGGAAGGCAAAACCGATTTCCCACAGGTCACATTTGATGAATTCACACCACCAACCTACGAGGAATGGGTAGATGCGTGCAACGCTCTTCTGAAGGGTAAGCCGTTTGATAAGCTGATGTATACCAAGACGTATGAAGGTATCACTTTTAGCCCGATCTATACCCTGCGCACGGGTCCGGACGCACAGGGAGCGATCCTGCCGACCGATGACTATCCGGGCATGGGGGACTTCATGCGTGGCCAGAAAGTCAATGGTTACAAAGAAGAACCATGGGGGATTGCACAGTCCTGTGATGAAGCACTTCCGAAGGAAAATAATGAGCTCCTGAAACACGAAATCGATCGTGGCTCCACGGTATACAATGTACGCCTTGATGCATCCACTCTGCATGGCATCGATGTGACTGATGCTGAAAAACCCGGTGAAACCGGCGTTTCTCTGACCACTCTCGAAGATGTGCATAACCTTCTGGATGGTCTGGATCTTGCGAAGTATCCATTCATGATGTATACCGGCGAATCTGCACTGGCACCGCTTGCTATGGTGGCTGCCGCAGTCAAAGCACAGGGAAAAGATGTGTCCGCGCTTCATGGCGTGATCGGTGGAAGCCCGTTGACACAGCTGCTGACTGATGGCAAGAATAAGGAAAGCCTTGAAAAAGCATACGACCAGATGGCAGAGACCATCCGCTGGGCTCGCAAGAATGCACCGAGCGTAGCGACCGTATTCATCACTTCCGATGTATTCTCTCTGGGCGGCGCACAGGCCGTACAGGAAATCGCATATACCTTCGGCGTCGCTGTAGAGTATGTCCGTGAAATGCTGAAGAGAGGCGTTTCGATCCATGATATCGCACAGTCCTTCTACTTCGGCTTCAATGTAGGTGCTACGTTCTTCATTGAGATCGCAAAGCTTCGTGCAGCTCGTCAGGTATGGTCGAACATCATGAAGGCTTTCGGTGCAGAAGAAGAAGATCGTTCGATGAAGATCCATGCAAAACCGGCATTCTTCACAAAGACCATCTTCGATGTGGGCGTGAACATGCTCCGCAACACCACCGAAGCATTCTCTGCTGTCGTTGGCGGTGTAGATACCTACGAAAATGCACCTTATGATGATACTGTCAGAAAAGGTGATGAATTCTCCCGCCGTATCGCTAGAAACCTGCAGATCATGCTGCAGGAAGAATTCGGCATGCTGCGTCCGATCGATGCAGCCGGCGGCTCTTGGGCGATTGAAAAGCTCACCAAAGAGATGGCAGATAAGATCTGGGCGGAATTCCAGAAGATCGAATCTCTGGGCGGTATGACCAAGGCGATCAAAGAAGGCTATCCTCAGAAGGAGATCAAAACTGTCCTTGAAAAGCGCTTCAAAGCACTGGATCTTAGAAAAGACCGTGCGGTCGGCAATAACATGTACCCGCTGATGGGCGAAGTGCTCCTCGAAGCTCGTCCGGAAGATACGAAAGCCATTAAGAAGGAACTTGGTGATGCAGCCAAAGCATATCGTGCAGACCTTGATCTTGCCTTCAGAAGCCAGAAGCTGGCAGAACTCAAAGATGCCGGCGAAGGCGAAGCCATCGACAAGGCAGCCGCTGCTGCCGCTGCCGGTGCGACCATCGGTGAGATCAATGAAGTCGCTGGTAATGCAGAAGGCTCCGTTGCCATCGAAAAGATCGATGCACACCGCTGGACGGAACGCTTCGAAGCGCTCCGCTTTGATACCGAAGCATATAAAGAAAAGACTGGCAAGAATGTCGAGATCTTCCTCGCAAACATGGGCAAGATCCCGCAGCATAAAGCCAGAGCAGACTTCTCCACCTCCTTCCTGCAGGTCGGTGAATTCAATGTCCATCTCAATAATGGTTTCCAGGATGACGAAGACAAACCGGGCTCCCGCTGGGATAAGTGCGTAGAAGCGCTGAAAGCTGGTGCTGATGACAAAGGCACGCCATATGATGTCGCTGTCATCTGCTCCACGGATGCGACCTATCCGGAAGATGTACCGGCTCTGGCTCCGAGACTGAAAGAAGTCCTCGGCGACGGCACCCTCTTCCTCGCAGGCGCAGCTCCAAAGGATCTGGAAGAGACCTACCGCAAGGCGGGCGTAGATGATTTCATCAGCGTCAAAGCAAACTGCTACGAAATTCTCCGCATGCTGCAGAAAAAGAAAGGAATGATTGAATAATGGCAAACACAAATCCTGATTTCACACAGCTGTCTCTGGGGGAACATCCACACTGCTCCTATGATGAGTGGAAGGAAAAGCTGGAAGCCAAGACCGGCAAAGGCTTTGATGCACTCTATGAACCGACCATGGAAAAGATCCCGGTCGCTCCCTTCTATACCAAAGATGTCTATGATGACTGCAATCATCTGGATTTCATGAGCGGTATCCCGCCATTCCTTCGTGGACCATACTCCACCATGTACGTATTCCGCCCATGGACCGTTCGTCAGTACGCAGGCTTCTCCACGGCAGAAGAATCCAACGCATTCTATAAGAGAAACCTGGCAGCAGGTCAGAAGGGTCTGTCCATTGCATTCGACCTTCCGACCCACCGCGGCTACGATGCGGATAACCCGCGCGTTATCGGCGACGTAGGTAAAGCCGGCGTATCCGTATGCTCCATGCTTGATATGAACATCCTCTTCGACGGCATCCCGCTGGACCAGATGTCCGTATCTATGACCATGAACGGCGCCGTTCTTCCGATTCTGGCATTCTTCATTTCCGCCGGCATCGAACAGGGCGTCGACAAGAAGATCCTTGCAGGTACCATTCAGAACGATATCCTGAAGGAATTCATGGTACGTAACACTTACATTTACCCACCGGCTATGTCCATGCGTATCATTGGTGATATTTTCGAATACACCACCAAGTACATGCCGAAGTTCAACTCCATTTCCATTTCCGGCTACCACATTCAGGAATGCGGTGCTACCTGCGATCTGGAAATCGGTTACACTCTGGCAGACGGCATGGAATACATCCGCTGCGGCGAAAAAGCAGGTCTGCCGGTCGATGCTTTCGCAAAGCGTCTGTCCTTCTTCTGGGATCAGGGCAAGAACTACTTCATGGAAGTCGCAAAGATGCGTGCCGCTCGTGTCCTCTGGGCAAAGATCCTCAAAGGCTTCGGCGCAAAGAATCCGAAATCCATGGCACTCCGTACCCACTCCCAGACCTCCGGCTGGTCCCTCACCGAACAGGATCCATTCAACAACATCGGCCGTACCTGTATGGAAGCTATGTCTGCAGCTCTCGGTCACACCCAGTCCCTGCATACCAACGCACTCGACGAAGCGATCGCTCTGCCGACCGACTTCTCTGCTCGTCTGGCTCGTAACACCCAGCTTTACATCCAGGATGAAACCAAAGTCTGCAAGATCATCGATCCATGGGGCGGCTCCTACTATGTGGAATACCTCACCAACGAGATCATCAAACGTGCATGGGCACACATTCAGGAAGTCGAAGCACTGGGCGGCATGTCCAAGGCTATCTCCACAGGCCTTCCGAAGATGCGTATCGAAGAATGCGCCGCTCGTCGTCAGGCAGATATCGACTCCGGCCGTGAAACCATTGTCGGCCTGAACAAGTACAGACTGGCGAAGGAAGATCCGCTGAACGTTCTCTCCATCGATAACACCGCTGTACGTAACGCACAGATCAAACGTCTGGAAAAACTCAGAAGCATCCGCGATCCGGAAGCTGTCCGCCGCGATCTGGAAGCCATCACCAAGTGTGCAGAATCCCGTGATAACGGCAACCTTCTGGAAGCTGCTGTCCAGGCAGCACATGACCGTGCATCCCTTGGCGAAATCTCTGACGCTGTTGAAAAGGTATCCGGCCGCTTCAATGCAGTCATCCATACCATTTCCGGCGTATACTCCAATGAATTCGATGACACCTCCGAACTGGACGAAGCAAAGAAACTGGCTAACGAATTCGAAGCTCTCGAAGGCCGCCGCCCGCGTATCTTCCTCGCGAAGATGGGCCAGGATGGTCACGACAGAGGCCAGAAAGTCCTTGCTACCTCCTTCGCAGATATGGGCTGGGACGTCGACGTAGGCCCGCTTTTCCAGACTCCGGAAGAAGCGGCACAGGATGCCGTCGACAACGACGTTCATATGGTCGGCTTCTCTTCCCTGGCAGCAGGTCATAAGACCCTGCTCCCGGCTATCGTCGAAGACCTGAAGAAACTCGGCCGTGAAGATATCCTCGTAGCTATCGGCGGCGTTATCCCGCCACAGGATTACGAATTCCTGTACGATCATGGTGCTGTTGCGATCTTCGGACCAGGCACCAATATTCCGAAATGCTGCATCAAGCTGCTCCAGATGCTCGTAGACCGTGCTAAGGAAGAAGCTAAGGCAGAATAAGGTCGCCTAACGTTTTCTGACACTGTCATTCAATGCGTATCGGCACAAAGGGTTCAAGGTTCAGGGGGTTACTGGAAATGGTGATACCCTAACCTGAACTCCGAACCCTGAACCAATGACCATTTCGCAGCTGGAATAGTGACAGAAGCGTTTTAAAGAAATCTGATTTCTTGTCCTGCGCGGAGCCGAGGGCGACCTCGGCTCCCTAGCAGGGCTTGCAATCTGCATCGAGTGATAGCCCGGAAAATAGAGAAATGGTGATGGATAGTCACCGCGTCCGGTCACTATCACGACCAATGAATCACGCTTGATACACATCATATTTTCATTTGGCAGTCCTCCTTTTCATGATCTATCTACAGGGGGGAAAAGCCAGGAAAGGGAGGGTATGACAAATGCCTGAAAACAATGATGATTTAAGACCCAGCTGGGTACCGGAAGAGAAAAATCCTGAATTCGCCTGCTCTGTCATGCGTGGGATAGATACCACGGCAAACAGCATCACCGGGGCGAAGGAATACCCGGATGCTCCGCTTCGAAAAGTGCCGCTTCGTAAGAAAATGACCGTCGAACAGTACATCGACGGTGTGGCCAAAGGGGATCGTGTGACGCTGTCCAAGGCCATCACGCTGATCGAAAGCAATGCGCCGAAAGACTTTGACAAAGCGCAGCGCGTGCTGCAGGGACTTCTCCCCAGAACGGGCAAGGCTCTCCGTATCGGTATCACCGGTGTACCGGGGGCCGGCAAATCGACCTTCATCGAGTCCTTCGGCCAGATGCTCTGCCATCAGGGCTACAAAGTAGCCGTCCTTGCCGTCGACCCGACCTCATCCATCACCGGCGGCTCTATCCTCGGTGATAAGACACGTATGCAGAATCTGTCTCGTGAACCAAACTGCTTCATTCGACCCTCTCCATCCAAAGGCACTTTGGGCGGTGTCGCGAGAAAATCCCGCGAGACCATGCTCCTCTGCGAAGCTGCCGGCTGTGATGTCATCCTTGTCGAGACCGTCGGTGTCGGCCAGTCTGAGACCACGGTCCGCTCCATGGTCGATTTCTTCATGCTCGTCGTACTGACAGGGGCCGGCGATGACCTCCAGGGCATCAAGAAGGGCATCATGGAGCTTGCCGATGCCATCGTTGTCAACAAAGCAGATGGGGATAACCTCGAGCGTGCCAAGGTCGCGCAGGGCGAGTATGAAAGAATGTGCGAATTCATACGTCCGGCTACCGAGGGCTGGAAAACCCATGCTTACCGGTGTTCTGCGATCAAGAAAACAGGTCTTTTGGAGCTGTGGGCCGTCATGCGTGAATTTGAAAAGGTCACAAAGAAATCCGGCATTTTTGAAAACCGCAGACAGCGCCAGATCCTTGACTGGGTGAACAACATGATCGATGAACATCTGCATAATCTCTTCTTTGAAGATCCGCTCATCAAGAGCCGTCTGCCATCCGTCAAAGCGGCTGTCCTTGCGGGCGTCGTCTCCCCAAGTCAGGCCGTCACGGAGCTTATCCGCTCCTTCGATATGGATCGCGCATCCATCAAGCATTTGGAAGAAACGGAAAAGTAAAGAGCATCCGGCAGACTGGTGGCGGAGATCCCGTGCAAGGATCGATTTCGTTTCTCATAGACCGGATCCTTTATCCGTTTTGCCTATTTTACAAGCAACATACAAAGGAGAACTCCTAATTGTTTACCAAAGATCTATACCTGGCCGGTGGATCCTTCCATGGGCTGCAGGAAGTGTTTTCCAGAATCTATGGTGTCGTAGATACCCAGGCGGGCTATGCGAATAGCCGTATCGAAGCTCCGACGAAGGAGCAGGTTGCCGATGGGAGCGCAGAGGCTGTGGAGTGCGTGAAGGTCACGTACAATCCGAAGAAAATCGACATCGGTATGCTCCTTAACGTATTCTTTACCATCATCAATCCTTACACCGATGGCATTCAGGGAAAATATGTCGGCCCGCAGTACCGCAGCGGGATCTACTACACGAGCAAGGAGGATGTCCCACAGATCAGCTACTTCCTCGTTTTCCTGCAGAATCGCGGCGTCGCTCATCAGATGACGGACAATGCCCTTGTTGTCAATGAATTCGAAGGAGAAGGAAAGGTGCGCCCGAAGGTCAGGACAGAGATGAAAGAGCTGGTGAATTTCTACCCTGCGGACGAAGAGGAGCAGCACTATCTCAGAAGTCACCCAGATGCATATACCCCCATTGATATTCATTTGCTGGAAGAATTAAAGATCATACAGTAAAAAGGAGCTGTGAAGAAATGAATCCGCATTTCTTCACAGCCCCTTTTTACTTTGCTTTCATTTGGTTCATGGTTCAAGGTTCATGGTTCAGGGCTCTCGTGGCAGCTTCGCCACCTTTTTTAGAAGATGATATTCTCATATCGCCAGTCTTCCCCGCAAGGGTAATGCTATTAAGTTAAGGAAATCGTTAGCTACGTAACGTCTTGCTTCCCCCTTCGGGGGAAGTGCCGAAGGCAATATGTGCAAGCGAACTGGATTTTTAGGAGCGAAGC
>OIXX01000504.1_pt1 | contig 22864 bp, 31 predicted proteins | sample 1588161 | NCBI WGS metagenome assembly OIXX01 (sample SAMN03283274) | human gut metagenome | biome: human-associated habitat; material: feces | host: Homo sapiens | place: Peru | collected 2012
CCGAGCCCGTTGCGTCTCCAGTAAGAGAAATGTTGCGAGCCGTCGATAATTTGCCGACGCTTTCGACGCTTGCCGTGCCGTCTGCTCCTACGGTGACTTTTCCGGCTCCTGTTGCGGATTTCAAACCGCCGAGGACGGTTGCTGTCGCTTGCGGCAACGTGTAAATGACAATATCCTGACCGTCTACAATAAGATGGCCGTTCGTATTGCTTTTACCAACAGCCACACCGGCGTAGGGGAGTTCACTCCATTTCTTTACGCCGTCGCCGACTTTAATCTTGTAAGAGTCGATTTCTACGCCCGGTTCGCCCTTGCCGAGGACAGTGTTTTGCGTGGTCCATTCTGCCGCCGTTTTGTTCTTGAGATATAATTTGCCAATGTTTAATGTAACTTGTGCCATATTAATGTCCTCCGTTTTCTTTTTCAAAATTGTTCCCACAATCAATCGCTATAATGTCTTCGTAATCACTGCCAACACAGTAATATTTCTTTCCTTCATTATCCCAACGGTATGTCTTGTTGGCTGTCGTATCTACATATAGCACGCTGACATCGCCAATATTCGGGAATTCAAACCGGCTACCATATCGCTGATACGCCACAGCCCGCAGGGATTCCAGGAAATCTTTTCTGGTTCCCTTAAATCCTTCATAAAGTACGGCCTCTTCATAGGCACTGTACCCCCTATCGCCTTTTGCGATAATATCCAAGTCGGCGGAGAGCGTGGCCCCGCAAGAGCAACCGCATTTTTCCATATCATTCATGTCAACACCTCATCGTATTCGCCGCAAGCAGATGATATTTACGCACGCCAAGACTTTGGTACTGCGTAATAGATCCATCCTGTCCTGGTACGCGTACTTCGATGTCATACCAGTAATCGCCGGGCTTTAAATTCAGCGTATCTTCACGCTTGAAGATGAACGCCCCGTCAGACCTCATTTCTTTGCAGAGTGTCTCTTCAATATCATTGAGACTCTTTTTGAGGACAAAGACCGCTGTAAACGGCTCCGTCAACGGTTTGCCGCAAAGCTTAGGTTTGAAACGAAATCCGCCAGTACTGCCGCGGCTATGGTAAATTTCGTTTCCTACAATACGAAACATGATTGCACCCCCTTACTACGTTTTGAACCAGATAGCATTGTCCATATACGCAGGCTCTGTGTCGCTAATGATGATATGTGCTTTAAACGCATCAGCGTGAGCGGTTTTATCCGCTTTATGAGACTGCATCGCTTTGTTAAAAGCCTCCAGCGTTACATAGACGATACTGCTATTCAACACGATTTCTACATTCGTCGCATCGCCAATACCAAAGCTGACATCATAGAGCCGTTCTTGCAGAGGTGTCGTCTTATCGTAGACGTAGCTGCCGTTCCCACTGGCCGTCGTATAGGCGTAGAGCTGTTCTGCGCCTTCGTCGATTTGTGCCATAATACCGAGTTCCCTAAACCAAAAGCCCGTCTCTACTTCGGCGTTAGTCATGCCAAAATGTACCGTATAGAGTCCGTTTTTCAAGTTTTCGAAGGACGTGATTTGCACGCTTAACCTCGCGCTTTTGATAGCCGTAAAGTCATCGGGATTATCCGTCGCGCCGAGGATACCGTCACCTAAGACAACACGCGTGATTTTCAGCGTTTGCCCGCCTTGGGATTTAGCAATCATCTCGCGCCCGGCTTTGGTGAGGATGACCTTGTTGAATTCTCCTACATTCGTCGCCATACAAACCTCCTATCTATATTGTTCTGCCGGAATCGTCGTCACCGCGCCAGATGTAATGACGCCAGCAACAGTCGAGACCAATTCCGGCACGTGCATTTCAATCGCGGTATCAGCTAAAATCTCCGTCCGAAAATGGCTAGAAACGACACCGCCCACATATATTTTGCCTGTGACCTTAGCATAGCCAATATATTTCCAGCCAATATGAGCTGGTACGTATAAGTCCAAGCTTTTTTCAAGCTGTTCAAAGCTCGTAACCTGCCCATCTGGTAAGAGCACATCGAGAAAATACCCTTCCGGGTGGTCGATAACGATGCCTGTTTTCGTAGCAACAAACAGGTTCACAAGCTCCGTCAAAAACTCCAGCGTCACCGTCTGCGTACCATTAAGTTTGACGTAAATAGCCTTGCGTCGCGTCGCATAATCTAGAGCATGATTGGTCTCAAGGCCTGCAAATTCTTCCCAATCATCAAGTCCCCACGTAGCCGTACTGATAAAAAACTGTTTTGCTACATCGATAGCATCCAGCCGTTGCCGCTCATGCTCTATTTCCAGGGCTCCCTGCATAGCCGTGAACCGCTCATCTGCATATAGGAAGGAAGGCAGGTACCGCCGCAACGATACCGGCATGAGCCGCAACATTTGAAAATCAGCCATGGAGTACCACCTCCGTGACGGACGGGATTTGTTCCTGCGTGACGGCAATGTTTTCACGGCCCCCGTTTAACAGCAAATCATCATAGTCAAAGACACGCGTTTGCTGGCTGTTTTGCAAAATAAGTTTGCCGATTTTGGCGTAAGAAATTTTCTTGCCGTCAAAGTCAACAGAGCCAAAGTACGCGTTGAGCATTGTCTTGATAGCCTCTGCATCGCCAGCTCCGTTAGTCGGCGTCAGTCCCACCGTAAGGGCTAAGATGGCCGGAGCCGTTACGGTGACGGTTGCGCCGACGGGATGCATCACTTCAATGTAGTCCCGTACTTGTTGTAACAGCATCTCAGACGCAGGCTGTCCGTTTGCATCGGTCACGATGACTTTCACTGTACCGTTGCCCTTCCACAATTTTTCGATGGATACGCGGCCTACGCCTTTGATGCTCGTAGCCCATTCGATATAATTGTTGGCGTTGCCTGACGTAGCAGGCTGTTGTACTTTAAATTTCAACCGTTCGTACAAAGCCGTATCGTCTTCTTCATCAAAGCCGTCATGCGCAGCTTCTGCGTTCGTTACACTCGTAATACCGGGTATACTCATAGGTATAGCCGTAATCACCCCAGCCTGTACGTTACCGCTAATGCCAGCGACTTCGGCCTCTATATCTACGTCCGCCGTTTCTTGTACGGTCGTATCCTGTAGGGTATGAAATAAAATACCTGACTGCGTGCCAAAGAGGCTGCCTGCCGGGATGGTTCCTCTACCGGTAACGGTAACTACGCCTAAGGCCTTGACCGCGGCTTTACGGATAACGCCATGTTCCGCTGCGCGAAGCGTTAAATATTCGCCCCAACTTGTTTGGGCAAACCCAGCTTTATACTGCTGCTCTCGTTCAATTTCCTGCTTGGCAAACTCGATGCTGTTGGACGCAAGCACATCATATTCAAAGGTTCCTTCAAACTTACTAGCGTCGCCGCCTGTATCAGCTTGCAACTGCGCCAGGATGGCGCCTTGCTCTCTTGCCTCATACATTGACATTCACCTCCCCGTAAATCGTTGTAAGCGCAATATCAACGGTCACGCTATCCCCTTCATGCGTAATGACGACGCTGTCAATGGATTTAATATAGGGGTTCACCATGAGGCACTCAATAATGACCCGCTTCAATTCGCTGTATCGCTGTTGCACACCCATCACTTTACCAATGAAGGGCTTCAATTCTATGCCATACTGCCAGCTATAGGCCAAATACTGGAACCGCTCCGTACTGAGAGCCTTATAAATCCATACCTTGATAGCTTCATTACCCTCGACAATGACATGATTTCCCTTGTCGTCGTAGATAAAACGGTTGACTTCAAAGTTCCACGCCCATTCCTTTGGTACTGGCAGCGTCAACGTTTCTGTAGCGGTTGTTGTCGCAGCCCCTGTGAAAGGAAACTCCGCGCTCATAGTTTCACCACCTTTTGACCAATCCAATAGAGCTGTTCGCCCTTGACTGGGTCCGGATTGTAAATCGGCACGACAGTCACCAAATCACCAGTTTTAAGCGTATCCGTATAGATAATCGTATCTGTGTAATCGTTGTCGATGTCGTGGTTATGGCTTTCATACTCCGCATAGCTACTGCCACCCGCGCGGTTTTGCGTAGCACTAACGAGGTGGCCTTTAGCCGCGCGCGTATGCCCTACAAGCCAGTATTCGGAAATGTAGCAGTCCTTAGCGGTCAAGACAATCGTATTGACTTGTACTTGTATGTCCGGCGGCGGCTTGAGGATAATGCCGACCATAGTTTGCTGAGGCCGCGCGCCAGTGGCAATATCATGCATTGTATTGACTACAGCCGCCATCGACTGTGATGCAGTTGGTATGTTTTTTCCTGCCATAGGCCCGCCTCCTTATATTCGGCTCGTCTTAATGATTTTTGTCGGCGTTTGGCCAATATTGTAAATACCGCCCTGGCCGACACCGCCAGCACCGCCGTTTGCGCTGGAGTTATTGCCGACATACGTACCGTTACCGGCATAAATGACGACATGGTCATTATCACCATAGACAACGCAATCACCGACAGCTAGATTACTTTCATCAAAGGGGACGACGTTCGCACTACCTGCGTTCGCTACTAAAGACGGTACATCGGCTACGCCAGCATCGTACTGTGATTTTAAATACGGGCTATAGTAACTACCAATACGTGTTGTTGCTTCGACACAACCATTACGACCGTTCGGCATTGTCGAGCCTTGCCAAGCTGTATACCCAGCTTGCAGACCTGCGCCAACGTCCATATTCCCGTTGCCAATGCCTTTCTTGTCTTTTTCTTTCGGTAATTCTTCTTTGTTCATGATGTTTTCAAACTCGATTTCAAGACGCATTTCGTGGATGCCGTTCTCAAACGTATGCGTATCAGATTTCACCCAAAACTTACCCGTCAGCTGGGTAATGATGTCTTGAATCGCAATAGAATAGGACGACTTGACGCGGTAATCACCGAGCAAATCGAGGATTCCTTCCCTATCAGGGCCATGAAACATAGCTTTGATTTGTTCTTGCGCGTTTTCATTCGGGTTCGTCTTATACACGTCCTGGAACATGGAATATTTCTGAATCCATTCATCATTGCTCTGATACCCTGTCACATTGCCCTGCTCGTCCGTAATCATGACGCGGTCAATGAGATTTTCAATGGACTCTTTATACTGGCTGTTTTCCATATTCGTAAATTGGTCAGCCTGCCAGTTTTCGATAAGCGTACCTTTTTTGATTACATCAAGAGCCGCGCCATTCATAACAGGGTGGAAGAGAACATCCGGATCAGCGGCGTTCGTCTTTGCCGCGTTGATTTGTTTCGCCGCCTCGGTATAGGCAATCATGATAATTTGGTAACCTGTCTTCTCTTGGGCAATGAAAGAGATTTTCTTGCCAGTCTCTGCCAAATTGCCGACGAGAACACCCATTTCCGCGCACACGGCCTTGGTAATGTCCTCCGCTGTCATATCTGTAAATTTCCGGGTCATCTTTGAGCGGCATAAGACAAAGAGGTGGTCATAACAGGTAATCTGAATTTCTGACTGCTGCGTATTCCGCTCGATACGATAGACATTTCCTTCAAAGACTTCATTGCCCTCCTCATCGTAAGCGTAAACGGTCTCCCCTAAGTTGATGACATACTGCTGGAGATTTGGGTCGCGCGGCTCGAAGACGTAGCTAAATTCAAGACGTCGCGCTACTTGGAGCCGCGACCCTTCCCACGTAATACGACCACGGACAAGAGGCGATAAATCTGTCAACACCTTCGTCTCTTTCGTGCTCGTTGTTCCGTCTGGATTTTGTACGGTCTCCGTTTTTGTCGTATAGTGCTTGATAATCATTTAATCACCAACTTACGTAATTTGCTGGCGTTATTAATAGCTAAGTCTTTGAGGTCGTTACTCTGGACGACACGTCGCCAATGATTATAGTCGCCGTACGCTTTTTTAGCCGCATCACAGATGTCCGACCCTTTTTGCCAGAGCGTGGCCTGCGTCGGCTCCGTCGTCTCTGTAGGTCTGTCTTTGAGGCCTGTCGTCTCGTCGACAGGTTTGTCATTATTGGCCATCGGCGTGTTCAGGTCTTTGTATTCCGTCAAGGACAAGGTATAGTAAATATCCCTCGTCCCATCCTGTTCCCAGTAATCAAACTGCATAATGCCAAACATGAGATTGACCGGCGTATCCGTAATGATGACGCGAACCGGCTGGCGCACCTCTTTCCATTTCGTCAAAAGCTCGACAATCTCGGCGGGCTCCTTTTGGTCACCTACGACGAAAGGGTAGTCATGTATAAGAGATGGGAAAAAGCAAGAAAAGGACAAGGTCCTCAATTTCGGCATGCCAAAGACCAAGGCTTCACCGACTTGCGTAATATTAACGACCTTGTTCTGTTGTCCTGACGTGATGGAATACTTCGACGGCGTAACAGGAATAGTCAGTGTATCCGTCGCGCCTTGGATGATAATTTGACGGTGAAGCGTACCGCCGCCAGTGGCAAAGATGGCAGACAGCACATCGAGCATATTGCCGAGTTTTCCTAAGCCCATTAGTACGCACCTCCATGATTTACTTCTGCCTGTTGTATAAGGCGCATGATGGTATAGGCAATCCGGTCAATGTCCACGTCTTCCCGGACCGTAAAGGTATTTCCTGTAAACGTGATTTGCGGCGGTACCGTATTGCGAGTGCTAGAAAATTGCTTTTGCAGCATGTTGACCGTCGTCGCGTACGGATAAATCCGGCTTCCCGACGGCAAGTCGATGATTTCGCCGCCTCGTTCGTTGATTTCTGTCCAGCCGCCGCCAAAGCTCATTGCACCAGTAGCATGACCTGTCAGCGAGGAAATACTAAAGTCAAAAGACGGCAGGGAAATACTCGCAGCCTTAGCTTTGATAGGCCCCCAGACATTTTCGTCAAACCACCCAGAGAGGCCGCTCCACGCACCTTTAGCAACTTCTGCCGCCGTATCGAAAGCACTGCCAATAGTACTCGAAAGAGACGACGCGCCAGAAGAGATACTATCCCACACGCTTTGTGCCCATTGACCGAGGTCATCGAGGGACTGGCCAGCCATGTTTTTTGCACTTTCAAAGTCTGCGGACCACTGCTGATTCTTTTCGGCAATCATCTGCGTCATCGTATCCCAGCAACCAGCGGCAAAGGATTGCACACCCGTAAGAGCACCGTCTGCGGTCGAGGTAAAACTATCCCACGTCGCTTGCGCGCTTTGGCCAAAGCCGGCAAAGGTCTGTTTCCATTCTTCATTCTTGGCTGCAAAATTAGCAGAAATCTTGTCAAAGGACTCGCTGGCGTATTGGACTTCATTGTCCCAGTCCAGGCCGCCAATAGCCTGCCCGGCACTACCGCCAAGCATAGCACCAGCTACGCCGCCGACCACGCCACCAACAGCAGTACCTGCAGCGGTACCAATACCCGGTACAATAGAACCGATTGCGGCCCCTGCCATGGCTCCGCCTTTAGCCCCTACGAGCCCACCCGCGGTACTGCCAATGGCACCACCTATAGCCGTCTCCCGTTGGTCTTCTGGCGCATAGGCCACATCAAGAAGTCCGCTGGCCAGCGTCAGCGGCAAGCCCAGTCGACCGAGCCAACGGCCTAATCGACCAAGCCTGGACGTTGCTGGAGTCCCCGGTTTATTGGGGCCGCTCGGCGGTAAGCCCGGCCCTGACGGAGTGCTTGGTGCATTACCATTGACGATGACGGTCTTCGCATTGACGACCATATCACCAATGCCTTTGCCACCAAGGCCGCCATCCGTACTCGGCCCTTTACCGCCTGGTATCGGCATAGACGTAATCTTCTTCAGCCAATCAGCGGCTTTCATAGAGAGGCTAATGATTTTACCAAGGCCTAAGACTAAGGCACCGCCAGCAAGGACGGAACCAACACCATCAGCGGCAAAAGCCTTGTCTTTGAGGTCGACGAATCCTTTGCCAATAGTTTTTAAGAGGTCTGATACTTGGAAACCATCTTGTAAGAGGTCATTAAAACCACGCGTAAGAGATGTCAATTCCTTGACAAAATCGCGTAGTCCCTCACCGGGGCCTTTATCCAGCAAGAGAATACCCATATTTTCCCATGCGCTCGATAGTTCATCTAAAGAACCTTTGAGGTTGTTCAGCTTCTCGATGGCGGTTTGTTTTGCCGTGACTTGGCTCATAGCGTCTGCCATATCTTTGACGCCTTTAGCACCTTCACGGAGTAAAATCATACCGCCACGAATAGCGTCAGAGCCAAACATATCGTACAACGTACTCAACTTTTCTTCGTCCGTCATGCCCTTCATCCGGTCTTGCAACAACGCTGCAATATCGGCTAAAGATTTCATTTTGCCGGACGCATCAAAGAATTTAGAGCCCCCGTCTTCTGTCAACAGATTCAATTTTTCAAAGGTCGTAATAGCCGTTTTACCTTTAGGGACTAGATTCGACAACATCGTTTTTAAAGATGTACCGGCATCAGAGGCTTTCAGACCATTTTGCGCAAATACAGCAAGGGCCGTGTTTGTATCGTCAAAGCTCATACCTGCGCCAGCCGCAACCGCTGAGCAAGCGGCTAGGGAATAGCGCAATTCTTCAACGCTTGTCGCACTGGCATTGGCCGCACCGGCTAAAATATCAGCGGCATGCGTTGGATCATCCATGTGAAAGGCGTTCATCGCCGTGCTCATGATTTCTGCTGCTTCTGGCAATGCTAGTCCTCCGGCGGCGGCCAAATCCAAAGCCGCTTCAGACGCATCCCCTAACACATCGCTGACGCTAATGCCGGCTTTGAGCAGTTCTGTCATACCTTGCGCCGCTTCTGTGGTGCTGTACGATGTAGCATCGCCTAATTCCATGGCTTTGAGCTTAACTTTTTCCATCGAATCAGCATCTAAATCTGTCAATGCTTTGATTTCCGAGAGCTGCGCTGTAAAATCGGTATAATTCTTCACGGCATCATATACGCCAAAACCAATGCCAGCGGCACCAGCCATCTGCATGGACGTACCCATAAGCATACCGCTTGCCATATCAGACATTTTGCCCTTGATGCCATTGCCAAATCCACCACCAGCCATATTTTGCTTGACATTTAAGGCTACAGTATAGGTCTTTCCGGTAAGGCCGGAAAGCTCTGTTTTCGCCTTACGTACTGTAGTAGTAATATTGTCTTTCGCCCGGATAGTTGCTTCGTAGACACCGCGAATACCAGAAAGCCCGGCTTTTGCCTTCGTTGCTTTTTGCCCTAACTGTTCTGCCGCTGTACCGGCTTTCGCCATCTGCGTGGCCGCGCCATCGACAGCAGGGCCAAGTCCTTTGAGAGAGGTTGAAAAGTCTTTGAACCCGCTTTGCGCTTTTTTGACTTTCGCTGTGAAATTGTCTTTTAATTCCAATGTTGCGCTTAATACAAAATTGCTCACGGCTTCAACCTCCCTCCGCCGCTAATAACCGCTAAATCCAATTCTCGTTTATTTGCCAGCTCCATAGCTGCATGACAAAAGAGTTTCTCTGTCTTCGACAAGGAAAAGAAATAGTCTAGTGTATGCCCTTTGAGGAGCAAGAAGGCCGCTGTCTGCGCCTCCCAGTCCTCTTCAATTAGTTTTTTACGTCTTTATGTACCTTCGTTTCAATATCCTTACCGTAGCCAGCATTTGCTAAGATTTGGTCAGCAATGGCTTTGATTTCACCAGCATCGAATAATTTCAGGACAATGTCCGTCGGTTCCTGGCATCCGTATGCTTCTTGCAATTTCGCATCCTTTAAATTCGGTGCGACTGTCAGCTCGTAAATCGTATAGAGCTGGCCGTCTGTCAGGTCAATCGCATCGGCTACGAAATCACGCGTCGGCTTCTGTACGGTAATCACGCCGATACTCGTCGTAAGGTCAAACAATTCTTTCTTTTTCGCTAAAATCTGCTCTTTCTGCTTAATTAATTCTTGTACACTAACAGCCATGTAAAAGCCTCCTATTCTACTGTTTCCATAAAGCCCGAATCGCTCGGCGTAAAGCCGAAGGGAAATTCTTTTTCAACGACCTTGCCCTTTTCAAAGGTCATAAGTGTCAACTCATTAAACCAAACATTGTCGAAAGTGACGCGTTCTTTCTGCCCATCTACGGCATCCGGATCATCCATGAGCCCTACCAGTGTAGCCCGTGGGTCACGGCCATTTTTCCATTCTTCTAAATACTTATTAATATTCCGATTAATGACCGATTTGATGGTAAATGTGCCGGAACCAGTGAGTGAAACCTGTTTCGAGTCCTTATCAATGCCAATGAGGACATCTTCCCGGTCAGCCGTGACTTTGGCTTCAAACTTTTCAATTTCAAAAAGGAGCTCGTTATCCCACCAAAGTTTCCCCCACGAGCCATTCCACCGTCTCCGGCCTCTGTATTTCGTTGCTTCTGCATCTCTCATTACGTATTACCTCCTACATCGTAAAGTTAATCGTCAAGTTTTCCATGGCGTCGACGAATTTCACACTGCCAGCGAGCATGACCTTATCACCTGTGTTATATTGGCGAATCTGCATAGCCGTCATGTTTTCTGTATCCGCGCCTTTGAGTTTGGCATAATTGAGCTGTGCTTCTTCATCAATGTCGACCGTATTATCAGCGTCAGCATCGAGAACATTGCCTGCAATTTCACTAAAATAAACGAGGATAGCCGAAACAAAGAGCATCTTATGGTTGTAATCATTGATGACTTTGCCAGCGTAATATTTCTTGAACGTATCACGTACATCATCAGTGACCATGTCAATACCTTCGATAATCTTGATTTTACGGAACTCTTCGCCTTTATCCGTCGTGAAGGTTACAAGCGAATTGCACGCTCTGGCAATCTTTACGCCGTCGCCATCTTGTTCGTCAAAGAGTAATAACTGGCCTTTATCGATAAGAGAATCAATGTCTTCATAGATTTCGACGGATACGACTTCAGGCAACGTAAAATACGTAGCCGACCGGTCCAGCGCAAGTCCTGCCAGAATCCCGGCAATACGCGCCGTATACTGCGTGGCTGTATAGGTAATAAATTCTTGATTATCCTCAGTAACAGCTTCGCCAACAGCAGCCTTCCCCGCAATGGCAGCGCTAGCGTTATAATTCGGGTTTTCGACCTGAATGTTATTGGTGCAAAAATTGACAACCCCCTCATGGTCGGCCGCCTGGTTTGCCAGGACTGCCTTGTACGTCTTGCGTTTGTTGTTGCGCATGGTCTTAATCCAGCTCGCCAGGTCTTTCTGTTCCTGGTCAGTTGCTGTAGGGGCACAAATCCAGTTCCATTTGATGCCGCCCAATACCTTCAAGGCACTCGCCTGCGTCACTGTAGTGTCGGCTACGCCACTATTAGGGATGGTATATACCAAGACCCGTAACGGCGTCCCTAAGAGGCATTTCTTGATTAAATCGACGTTTTCGTTAGTCAGGCCTGTAGCCGGAATATCTGTAATATCCGTCACCTTGTAGGTCTTCATGACGTCTGTCGTCTCGTTGTGCAAAATCATAGCCACAATGCCACGCGCCGACCGTTTAATCGCTGTCGTCCCTAAAGTACGGAAATTAATCAGTACTTGGGGCAATCCAAATACTTCTGCTTCGTTTGGCATGTATTATTCCTCCTCTGTTTTGTCTTCATCATTTAGTCGCAACTGTAATTGTTGCATCAATTCATACTGCATACGCCCTGCTTCTTCGTCCGTCACAGCATCCCTAAAGTCGAGGGTAAAGATGTAATGCAGTATATCGTCAATCGTCGTAGTCTCTGCCGATAAAATCGTAATCGCCCTGTCCTCGACCCGAAATACAGGCCGTATCAAGAGGTCCAAGCCATCAGCGACATCATACAAACGCATGCGCTCCACCCGCCCGAATGCGTCATAAGGTACGAAAAAGGTAATATCGACCTGTATGAACCTGTCGCTGTACACGTCATCGACGGTCGTTACGGTTGGCATAAGTTCGACATAAAAATAAGGCTCTTTCGACTGTTTTTCTACATTGTCGAAATGAACCTTATAGTCTGTATATTTGCTCTTTAGGCGCGCCGTCAAGGCCGCTTTGATACTACGCAGGGTTATCACTCATCAATCAGCCCTTTCATGATGTCCGCCGCATCCTCTTTGAAGGTCTTACTCGTCTGGAGCATTGCGCGGTGAAGCATCTTTTGGCCTGGTACGAAATCTTTTTTCAGCCGCTTGCCAATAGCTGGCACGTACCGCCCTGGCTGTTGCCGATGTCCGTACTCTACGTGGCTCGCATATTCTGTGTTGTTGTAGACCGTGACCTTGCCTTGTACGGCGCGGGTACGTTTCCAGCCTTCCCGTAAATGGCCCGATTTGACTGGCGTATTGTCTTTGACGTTACCGATGAGGATTTCCGCTTCTTGCGCGACGAATTGGTTCCGCTTGTGCGCCCCTTCTTTGGCCATGCGTTCCAGTTTTTCATTCAGCTCATCAAAGCCACCAAAAGAGATGCCCATTAGGCCTCATCCTCCCGTCGTACGCTAATCTCTTGATGCGTCGGATATAAAAAAGACCGTGCCGCGTTTAATACAAACGTGGTTCGGTCGTGGGTAATCGTCAATATATCGTTCGGTAAAATCTCGTATTCCGGCGAAAGGCAAATGCGTAAGTCTGTACGCATCCAGAATTCGCGGGGCCGTTTCTCGCTTTGCAGCTCTTTGTCGTATTGGCTGAGCTTGCACGGCACGTCCGTGTAAATCGTCTCTACTTCGTAGTCGTCAGCCCCTTCATCGTCAAGAATCGGCACTTGACGGGAAACGGTTACAGTGTCGTTGTACATGTATTGCCGCAAGGCGGCCCGGCACCGAGCGTATGGCATTTGCATGAGGGTCTCACCAGCTTTCTGTATAGGTGTAGGCGCGGCTTGATGCTGTCAAAATCTGCCTCTATGGTGCTACCCGTAGCAGATACGCTATTAATAGCAAAAACAAACTCTGTATCGTCCTGCTTGATACTCTTTAGTGGAGCATTGCCAACGCTCTGCCCTTCTGTATCAGCCTTAGCCAGTGCCCACTTAACGACGAATTCCGCCGCCGTTAGTGTCAGTGCCGCCGGAAAATCGTCACGGTGGCAATAGTCCAGCACGTCATCTATGAATTTTTCTGCGTAGAGCCGCGTCAGGCTTTCGTATTGCACAATTTGACAGTTCAGTACCATCGCCTTATCTATAATGTCTTGTACCGCCTCACAGCGGCAAATGTATCGCATTGCATCATCTCCTTATGGTAAGATACAAAGTGAAAGGAGGTGTTCATCATGGATATAACAATAGCATACAGTGGATACTGCCCACAAAATCAAGAACGTCGACGCATCTATATTGACTTAGCAGAAGTATCTTTCATTGGGGCATTAACACCAGAATACAAGAAAATGAGCTTTCAGTGCCCCGATGGTGAATACTGCCAGCACTTAGATAGCTATGGCCGATGTCCTTTGTTTGTAGAATCCCCTGACCATCCATAATATTACACATCTTTGAAGAAATTCCTGAAAAACGTGGCGGCTTGTTCGTTAGCGTTTTTCAGGAATTTTTTATATGGAAATCCATCATGCTGTAAGTTGCCATATACACAAGGCTTTAAATCTACGCCGGACTCTTCTTCTAATTTATGAAGGATAACAGTAAATCTATTTACAGGGTCTACTGCATTCCGGCATGGATACTTACAAAATGTACATCCTTCAAAGAACTTTTTATGACCACCATAAAGAAGACTTTGAAAGACTCTTGCCAGACAATGCGCTTCCTCTTTGGATAATTCCATACATTCACCACCTTTCAGGCATGAAAAAAGCAATGTGCATAATGTACACATTGCTTATATTCCCGGCGTAACATCTTTAATGCCTTTCAGCAACCGGTATGCTTTTTGCATAGTTGTATTATTTTCCAAGAATTCCAAGCCTTCCAGCGTAATCATAGGCTGTAAATACTTCAAATCAAAGTCCCCACCAAAAAGCAACTCTATTTCTACACCTTTGATATATCTTGCTTCGACAAGCATACGCATAACCTTAAGAAAGCGCGGCTCTGAAACCTTGAATCGTTCTGCCGATAGCTCTGAATAGTCTGGACATTCGCAGTCCATAGATTGCTCCAGCCATCGCAGTATTTTATAAATCAATGTGAAGTTATCCATGCGTTATTTTTCTACTCCTAAAATACCAGAGTTTTCCACATTTCTTCCGGGACTTGTTTGAGTCGTTTATTATTTTTTACTGCACGGCGCAACAATTCAGCCGCTTTTACAAAGTCTTCTACTTGTGGATTTAAGGGGTCAAAATAGATAACCCGGTCCAACGTCCCGTTTCCAAATCGTTTTTCGTATTCGATTTCCGCTTGTGTCAAAGATTCTTGAGCTTTTACAAAATCATCACTCGTTTTTACTGGTATGGACATAACTTCACCTCCTTACGCCTTTAAAATTAAGCCAACAATAAGATGTAGGAATTCCTTATCTTCTGTGATTTTAGCATATACCACTCTTCCCTTTTCGTCTAATTTCTTGACTTTTCCATTGCCTGGCTCAAAAATTGATTCCAGCCCCATACTTAATACTTCTGATGCCGATTCTCCGTAATCCTTGCCGATATAGGGGCTTATAAAATCATCTGCTCGTGTTTTTTCATTTGCACTATACCCCCATCCGGGGAAAAGTTCCATTAACTGAACTTGAGATTCTCCTCGTGTTCTAGCTTTTACAAAATCCAAAGATATTTTTAATGCATCACGGTTAAAAAACTCAACATAATGCCCAATTTCATGGTACGGAGTGGTCTTCCTTTTCCCATCCATATTAATGGTAACATACCCATCTTTATAGTCAGAAAATTTATTACTTGCGTAGCGTCTACCATTAGCCATTACAGCCCCCTCATGAAAAAATCCACGTTCAGCTTTAACCGTATATAGCTTACGCTGTTTTTTTTCTAAAAAATCAGCCCAAGCCTTAGGATAATATGAAAAAGCTTCGCGGAGCAAGGCTTTATTTTGCTTAGAGCTTCCTTTGGCAAAATTAGCTTCTGGCACTTCTGCACCCATTTCTCTGAAGTTCGCAAAAATCTCTTTCAACGCTTCTTTATCGCCTATCTTATCGGCAATATCAAATCTTTCTGCTACGTTTTCTCCCAATTTTATTACATCATCTTTAGTACAGCTTTTTAAATCGAGTGATGCAGCCAAGTGCCTTAATTCCGTTATGTTCATTATATCAGATATAACGATTTTTGTCTCTCTTACGGGCTTAGGCGGCGTATGCTTCTTGAGCCAATCAGCCAGACTCTGTGACTTATCGACATACACGGCTTTCCAGTCGTCGTACTTCATGGTAGCCGGTACAAAGATGGTCTTCCCCCGTCCATTTCGTGCGGCTCTCGTGCCTGTTTTCGCGGTTCTTTCACCTCGCAGACTCCCAGATATGGTCGAGCGGCAATTCGGATGCAGGGGCGGCACGTTTGTGCCTTGTTGTGCTTCGCTGATTGGGTAGATGTGGCCGTCATGAGAACGGCATATCGGCGTCGTCCGTTTGTCCAATGTCGCAATGAAGCGGAAATATTTCATGCCGCTATCGGCTATACTGTCGAGGGCGGCATGGTTGTTGACATAATTCAGTTCTGTGCGCACGAGGCGGCTAGCGTTGCTAATACCGACATTCATGCGTTTGGCAATACGCTTCGAGATTTTATCAATGCTCTCACCGCGATGGACGGCGGCAATCATTTCTTTGCGGAGATTGTACGCCAGGAAACGCTGATTTTTCCAGATACGCTCGCTGTAGTTCATGCCGCTCCAGCGATACCGCAACACGTCTTCCAGGGCCTTCGTATCGACCTTAGAAACGGCATTACGGAGCTGGCCTGCCTTAGCGATGTCATAGACGCCGTGGTAGTAGTTGTCTTTGTACGCCTCTGAAAGAAAGGCTTTCATGGTCGTCGTGACTTTTTCGCCAAGGTTTTGCATCTCCATCAAGGTTTCGCTGTAGAGCTTATCTAAGCGGCTGATGCGGCTGCGCATAGCCAAGGTATTTAGCTCTTTTTCGAGGCCCTTGTCGTCGGTCTCACGTATCTTTTTGACGTACTGGTCAATGCTCATACGCCACTGGCGGTATTCGCTCCCCTTCAGGAGCTTGCGCGCCTCCTGGGCGGTCAGTTTGTTGTCTTTGGCAAACCGGCCATACAAGGCGGCTATGTCGGTTTGGATACGGCCCAGCGAGTCCACATAGTACGCCGCCAGCTCTTTGTCGATGGTATCCTGGCACTTTTGGTACCAGTATTTTTCCCGCTCTTCGGCCCGCCGCGCCCAATAGGTTTCGCTGTCCATAGCCGTTCCTCCTAGCCGATTTTATGCTTCAATGCGACGATACGAATCTGCTTCGATTCATATACGCGGTTCCAGTTTTCACCGTTCGCCAATTCTTCTCTTGTTGGAGATTCGACGTTTGCCCGATGCGCGTTCGTCCACGCGACACCACGCGGATGCATAATGAAGCAATGACGGTTGTAGAGCATATTCACGCCTGCACCAATGGACGGGTCACGCTGTGTTTCGGTCTGCACAAAGCCGACTGGAGAGCCTACACCAAAAGCAATAGCCCCCTGGCCAAAGAGGTACGTCGTATAAACGCCTGCCTTAACAGGACAACCATCGTCGACGATGACGCGGCGGCCTTGATAGGTATCGAATTCGACGGAATTGCTGTCTCGTTCTGTCGTGATGAGGTTTTGCTTTTTCAGATACGACTTAACGGCCGAGTGCATGCCGACAGCCGTAAGCTGGCTCTGCGCATCGCCTAAGAGCTGCAACGCATCAATGAAGACAGACGCGCTAATATTAGCTTTATTTCCTGTATTGCCCGATACATCTAAGATGTGACCTGCCATCGAAGCCGACGCAAAGACGCCAGACAAAAGGTTAAATAACTCTTTCTGAAATTCTCGGTTCCAGTACCCAGCGACGAGATTGCCAATCGCCGCCATCGGGTCCTTACCTGCGAGTGCCGCCGAAAGAGACGTTGCGCTCCAAGCCATTTGACGCATGATAGTCGTCGATACGTCTTTACTCGATGTAATCTTGCTGTATCTGATAGGCTGTCCTTCGATGACGTTCTGCGCGTCACCCTGCAAGTCTTCAAAGAACGGCATATTATGTGTCCGTGCCGCTTCACTAGCAAGCTTCGTAAATTCCGGGCTCGTCGTAATGACGCCGGATTTAAAGAAGTCCGATAATTCTGCCGTCTTATTAATGACGTAAGGATTGAATAATTCCGGCACGATGACATCGGCTAAAGTCGTGCCGCCATCACCGGCAAAAAGCTGGATATTAAAGGGGAAATGTTTCGTTTCCATGTCGTTACCTCCTAAATAGTCACGCCTGCCTCAGCCGCCATAGCGCGTGCTTGTTCCGGGTTTTCCCGAAGCATCCGGCCTTGTTCGGTCAGGTTAAACGTGTCTTTAGCAAAGGGATTTTTTGTCTGATTGCCAGAGCCACCGTTTGGCGTGTACTGCGTTTTATTCTTTGCATTCGTAGTTTCTTTAAACAAGAAAGGTTTAGATTCTTTCAGCGTCTTCAGCTGTTCGTCTAAGCCGGTGATTTTTCCATCGTCACCAAGGATGAGTTTACTTTTATCGAATAGCCCTGCCACAATGTCCGCGTCCTGCGCACTCCCTGCAATAGCCAACTGGATTGCCGACGTGAGACGTAAGTCTTTGAGTTTGGCATCTGCCGCTTCTTTTTCCGTCTTATTGGCTTCTTGCAACTGCTTAATCTGTGCTTTCAATGCGTCGACATCGCCTTTACTGTTCTTCAGTTTTTCGAGCTGTGTATCGCGGTCTTTGACGGTGTTCTGCAGGGTTTTCTTTTCTTCGTTCACTTCATTAAATCGTGCTTTAGGTACATAACTGCCGTCTAAAAACTCTTTAAAAGCCTTTTGAGCGACATCTTTTTTATCGGTTTCAATACCAATTTTTTGTAATAATTCATCAAGTGTCATAAGTTCTTTCCTCCCGTTTTTCCCGAGGTCACGTCCTCGTTAGGTTATATTTCCATGTATTATACTGTAGCTGTCGTTACGGTAATGGCAATGGTCGATTTATCCGACAATGTCGCCGTACCGCCAGTAATCGCGCCGGTTGCGTCTTTCGTAAGCGTAATAGCCGTCACCGATTTACCGTCTGCACCTTTAGCCCCCGGAGCACCTGGAGTGCCAGGGTCTCCTTTAGCCCCATCAGCACCATTTTTACCAGCTGCACCAGGTTCGCCCTTAGGCCCTGGTGTCATCGTTCTTGTATCGGCAGCTAAAATACCCTGTTCCATTTTATTTAATTTTTCAGCACTAATCGTGTCGCCATTTTTCCATGCTGTTGGTGTATATGCCATAGCAATACCCTCCTTTAAATAACTGACTGTCCTACCTTAGCAGAGCCGACCAGTGCCGCCGCTATCGTCTCTGCGCCACCATATACCGTATTCGTTTCTACGCAGTATTGGAGTATCCGGCACACTTCATACTCCGTATAATCTACGACCTCCGAAAAGGGGAAGTCTTTGCCAAAGGCTTCCACATATGCTTTCAGCCATTTATACATTGCCTTTACCTCCATTCGTCGTATCGTCATTATAAATATCGCCCTTTGCCGCTGCTTCCGCTTCTTCTGCGTCAAGCTGATTTTCTTCGTCTTCGACATTTTCTACAAAGGGATGGTTCTTCAAAATTGTTTTACGCGAGACAATGCCTTCGGATTTACTGCACATATCGACGAGTTCCGCATCGTTACGAATGGACGTGCGTGTCCAGGTCTGCGTAATCGTTTCCGGTTCAGCTTGTCCACTCATACGCAAAATAGCCCGCACGAGTTGACTAAAACCGAGGCGGAATTCCGTTTCCATTAGCCCGGCTTTGAGCTCCAGCAAGGCATAGAGAAATTTCATTGCTTCGCCGCTTGTAGCGTCTAACCCCTGCTGCTGAGGGTCAATGCCTTGACCCATGTCAAAAATGGCCTTACGTGTGATTTCAAGCATTTTTTCTCTAGCCTCGACTGGAATATCTATGGTCAGTGTCGATACACCGCTTGTATCCGTTCCGCCAGTCGATTCCGTTTGAATCGCCTTGAAATATTTCAAATCACGTAGGAACTCTGTCAGGTCTTCCCCACCATAATTGTTCAATACAAAAATGACCTCTTGAATATCTTCGAGGTCATTCATAAAGCCGCTATAGGTTTTGTCGTAAGCGTCAATGAGTTTTTTTACTTCGTCTAAGTCGCTCGTCCCATCACCGTTGTTGTAAAAAGGAATGAACGGCACAGCACCCAAAGCATGAGTAAATTCGTTCGTTGGCTCGCCAGTACTGCCTATGTCGTAGTCCATGAAGCATTGCCACGGCTGTAGACCATTTTCAAGAGTTACCGCACTAGAGACGAGCTTACGAAAAGCCTGGCATTTCGTATCTGTCCAATACTCATACACGTCATAGGAATCGCCTGTATCGGTATCAATATCTTGATATACGCGCAACACAGCCAGTAAAGTATGGTCGACAGTGCTTGACCATACGGGAATAACTTGTGCTGACGGGATGACAGCCCAGCCAAAGCCATTATCTTGCTTCCAGTAATGCGCCCACGCTGCGCCAGCGTTTGAGGCATTGACAGCCAGTTCTTTCACCTTCTTGGCATAGGCATCCCCTAAGGCCTTCGTAATGAGTTGATTCTGTACGTCGTTTTTGGTATCAAACAAAGGCGGTGCTGTAAACATATAGGCTACTTTCTGATTGACGAGGAGCTTATAAAAGCTGTGAGCTATACGGTTATCTGCCTGGCGTAACGGATTTTCTGTCTCGCAGTCACAAGACCGTTTCTTAGGCAGGTAGAGAATGTCATTCTGCACATGGTAATATCGTTCTGCTACATCAGCACGCCGTGTAAAATCCGCATGTCCTTGCGTATAGCGTTGAATCAGCTTTTTCACAACATCTAAATCCATTGGTCTCACCTCTTCAAAATCTTCAACCGTGACCGCGGCATTGCCCGGCCCATTGCGTACCGTGTGGCGTCAATAGCGTGATTATCTTTATCCGGATAAGCGGAAATAAATTGCCCGTCCCGATTCCGTTCGTATTCGTAGCTGACGAATTCTTTATACGTATTCGGGCAACGCCGCTTATCAATATAAATATGGGCTAAGTTTTGCAGCCATTTAATGCCAAAATCCACGCTATCAGGCCCCTTATGTGCCGGGTCGACTACTAGGCCATAGTCGCGCATCTCTGCAATAGACTTGGGCTCTGCGCTGTCGGCGGTGATGCGGCGGCCGCTGGCTTTTGGTTTAATCAGCTCAACGGCTTGCTTATTCTTGAGCTTCTGCTGATAGAGTTCATCAAAAATATATAAATCTTCGTGTTTCGCATCGTAATACATGGCAACATACGCCAATGGGTCCACGGCAAAACCAAAGTCTAAGCCGTCATAAAGCCGGTCAAACTGGCTGATTTGCTCCGTCGTCATACGCATATCCTCGACGTTTTCAAAGACTGCGCCGCCTGTCCCTGTCACCTTGCCGAGATACTCATGCTCATAAGACGTATAATTCTTTTCCTTGAGCTTTTCTGCTTCCAGCAAAAACTGTTCACCGAGCCAAGCACGAGGCACGGTCAAATACGTCGTCGGATAGACTAATCTATCCGGGTCATCGACGAGAATTTCTTCATTGACCCAATTATTTTGACTTTTCGGCGGGTTATACGTCCCAAATACCCAGTACGTCGAACCTCCACGAAGGAGCGACTGATTTAAATTACGGATTTCTTCCATCCCAGAAAACTGATCCAGCTCTTCATACCAGACGATGCCGACATATCCAAAGGGCAATTTAATCGACTTGACCTTTGTCGGGTCGTCGACGCCAAAGAAAAGAATCTTTTGCCCTGTCTTCTTATACGTAATCTCATGAGGTGACGTGATGAACTTGAATTTATCCAGCAGGCCCAGCTGTTCGATGCCCCATTGAATTTGCGGGTACACGCTGTTTTTAATAGTATTGCCAATCTTACGCAGTACCACAGCATGGCAGTTTTTGTGCTGCAACAAAAGAAGCGGCACCTGGATACCCACAAAAGACGATTTCGTCGAACCCCGACCACCAGGAAGCCAGTAGAATGTGTGATTGTGTTCTTGGACATCAAAAAAAGCGCCATCAAAAGACGGTGCTATGCGTGACGCAATATTTAGTTCAATCATTTCGTACCGCCTTTCTGTCAAAAGTGAAGACAATATCATCTTTCGAGGTATTCTGTTGTAGTTCATCAACCTCGGCCTTTGCTTTGGCTATACGTAACTGCTGTTCTTCTGTATCCAATTGCGCTGGGTAGCGTTTTAGCAGCAGTTCCGCTGCTTTCAATCTATCACGCGCGCTTATCTGCTTTTTCATGATACGTGCGCTCGAACAGCCTTCACCCTCGCCTTCAATGACGACGACTTCTTCTTTGATTTCGCCGCGCAAGGACGATGTCAAATATTCCATGACTTCGACGATGCTCGCCGTGCGCTTCGATTGCAGTTCTTTCAGCCGCTCTCTAATGGCGTTTTGAATGACAGGTTTTGACAAGTTCTCAGTTCCTATCCGATTCGCAATTCGGGTGCTGTATCCCGCTCGACGTGCCGCTTCAGACGCATTCCCTGTCTCTATGTAGGCATCTACAAAGCGCCGCTGTTTCTCCGTTAGTTTCATTACATATTCCACCACCGCCCTTATAGTTTCTACAACAAAAAAGGAACGTATCTCTACGTCCCTTGATGGTCTTATTTAGATTGTACAAATTTCTCTGCCCGTTCCCTATCTTCACGCATGATTTTGATGAATGCTCTAACTAGCTCCCACTCATCATCATACGCTCTGACCTGGTGCTGTTTACGCACGCCATTGGCATTCTTAGGTCTCCCGGCTCCTACTCTGGCACCGCCCCAACCATTACTAGTCATGGCTATCACCTACCATTCGATAGTAAAGGTATAACAAGATAACGATGCCAGTAATAGCAGTCAATACATCTACTGGCCTGCCTAGCACAGACGCGAGCCATAACCCGAAAACAATCCAATCCTTTTTTTCTATTCGCTTGATTCTTTTCTTCATTTCTTTTACAATGGATATGTAGAAGGTCAGGACAGCGTTTCCGCCGTCCCTTCTTTCTTTACTACTTGGAGCGTTTCACAGGTTTGCGTTTGCGTTGCTTAACTTGTGAGCGCTTCTTTTGTTTTTCGGCTATTTCTTTACGCCATTTCCAAAGAGTATAGCCAATAACAACCAGATTTTTAATGTCGTCCAACTCTATATCCATTGCGTACCTCCTTTCCTCTTGATGATTATAGTATACCACAATTCATGATATTCGTCAATCTATTTTCAAGAAAAGGAGGTATTTTTTTATTTTCTACATGCAAAAGCCGCCGCAGGCAATACCCGTATCGTGTCTAGCGGCGGCTTTCGCTTATTTATTTGTCAAAAGGAGGTGATTACCTACGAATCACACATACATCATATCATGTCAAGGGGGTGAATTACTATGAACTCAGGTGAATTTTAGTGAACGGAGATGAACGGATTCGAACTCTTTTAAGGCATTTCCGTGTAATTTCAGGACACCGCGCATACTCCGGTACTGCAATACGTCTTTAATGTCATCCCAATCTTTGCAGTTAATATACCGCTCTGTCAGGATAACGCGATGCAGCGGGTCAGATAAGCAGTTAATTTTATCTTCTGCTTCTGTCCGGATGCGCAGCAACTCATCCCATTCAGCATTGAACTTCTTTTCCAGCTCTTGTATTTTAGCAATCTTATCGCCCATATCCAGGCCTTGGCCACCGTCAACGCGGTCTTTGCTATAGTCAATGGACTGCAAAGCATACAAATCTTGCCTTAATTTCT
>OIXX01000506.1_pt1 | contig 22778 bp, 15 predicted proteins | sample 1588161 | NCBI WGS metagenome assembly OIXX01 (sample SAMN03283274) | human gut metagenome | biome: human-associated habitat; material: feces | host: Homo sapiens | place: Peru | collected 2012
TTCCCTTCTTCTGCTCAGCATGGAGGGTGTCGAGGCGATGGTAAATCTTGTTCTCTGCATTCTCGCGGATACTGCAGGTGTTCAGGAAGATGGCATCAGCCTCTTCTTCTTTCTCACAAATTTCGTAGCCAGCCATCTGCATCACAGAGGCAACTACTTCACTGTCTGCCACGTTCATCTGGCAGCCATAAGTCTCAATAAATAGTTTCTTCATTGTTCTAGATGAATTCTATTCGTTTATAATGTTATTGTAATTAAAATATATAACTATCTGAATCTCAGTCGCGAAGAAGGAGTATGATGCTCTATCATTCCCTTCGATACTGCCATCAATGCAAAATAGATGACGACGGCAGAGATGAGGCCGGCGATGGCATCGATGAGATAATGCGCCTGAATATATACGGTAGCCAAACACAGGAAGATGTAGAATGGCAGCATCACGTATAGCATTTTTCTGTTGCCGGCATGCCAGACCAGGAGCATGCAGATGGTGCTCACGCCCACATGCGAACTTGGGAAAGCTGCTGTAGGACGCTCGCCGGCGTTCTTGGCATCCTCTACAAGCTGGTAGAAGATTCCATCGGTGTAACCCGGTGTCGGCAGACAGTTGGTATGGGTGTTGAAGTAATCGCCCAAAGCCGGGAAGATGCCTTTGGTTATTTCTGATATTCCTACTGCTTCAAAGTAGAAGGTCGGGCCCACTACCGGTACATAGATGTAGAAGAGATAGTAGATAAAGAAACTGGCGAGCATGACAAATGCAGCTCTTTCTGCCTCATAATATCTGCAGAAGAAATAATAGAATGTAACCAATGCAATCATCGGATAATACATAAAGTAGCCCATCGACATCAGTTCGCTTACTGCAGCCCAAGGCAGGGTTTTGGCAAAGAGCAGGGCGGGCTGACATCCGAAAAGATCCTGCTCCCAACCTGCAAAGATATGGTCGAGGTTGGGGAACATGCGGTTGATTTCGTAGGTGTCGGGATACCACCAGGCAAGCAAAGCCATCTGGGCAATGATGCGCACCATCTTGGTGATGCGGCAAGGTATCATGCGGTATACTGCCCAAAGAGCGATGGTCATGACGAGCACTCTCAGTCGTCCCCAGAGCATAGCTTCCGGGTTTACGAGTTTGGTGTAGGTAAAGAGCATGGTGATAATGGTGATTGCCATATATCCCAGCATGACCCATTCCAGTGTCATCAGTCCCTTCTTCGGGTTCTTGTCTATCTTGAAATAATCTTTTATCACGCTTCTTATTAGTTTATAATTTACAGCCATCCGTTATCCTTGTACCACTTGATGGCGAGCTTCACACCTCTTTCCAGTGGATAATGAGGATGATAGCCCAGTTCATCCATGGCTGGCTCAATATCACATCGCCAGTTGCGCTGTTTCAGAATGTTATACTTATCATTGTTCAGGGCCGACATCTTGCCCGTCATCCTTCCGAGATACTCTCCGAAGAAGGTTACGATGCGCAACACCCAGACAGGCGCCTTGATGCGTAGCATCCAAGGATTGCCTAACTCCTTTTTTATCAGGTCGCTGAAGGCAGCTGACTGATATACTTCTCCATCGCTGAGGAAGTATTTCCTGCCGTTCATTCCATGATCCAGAGCCAGGAATACAGCCTGTACTACGTCCTGTACATATACAAAAGTGATGTCCTGGCGCTTGAATCCTACAGCAAAGTCAACATGTTGCTTGATGCTCTGCGCCATGAGAAAATAATCTTTCTCCCTAGGACCGTAAACTCCTGTAGGGCGGAGGATGATATAAGGAAAGTTGTTGCCGATGCTGTCCAGATAGCGTTCTGCCTCCAGCTTACTCTTTCCGTATGCAGTATTTGGCTTAGGAGTATCATGTTCTGAGATTTCCTGGTAAGGCTGCTCTTCGCGGATGGCTCCAAAGATGCTGAGCGAACTGACAAAGACAAAACGCCTGATAGGCATCTGGAGGTGCAGAAGGACGTTCACCAGATGCTTGGTTCCCTCTGTGTTTACCTTATAAAAGTCCTCTGCATGCAGGCACTTCGTTGCGCCGGCTGCATGCACTATATAGTCGAACTCGTGCGGGGCGAGCTCTTTCTCTAACTCTTCCTCTGAAGAAAGATTGAGATTGATAAAATGGATGCGCTCGTCTTGCAGATACTTTCTGGAACTGGTAGGGCGTACTGCCGCCCAGGTTTCCATGCCCTGTCTTAAGGCCTCTTCCACGATGTAGCTGCCGATAAAGCCCGACGCACCCGTTACTAGAATCTTCATTAATTATTTATAAAATTGCAATTTCGGCTGCAAAATTACAACAAAAAATCGAGTTATCCTCTATGTTGTGCCAAAATTCTTTCTTTTTCTTTGTGAAATCACTTCTTTATGCCAACTTTGCTGTTATGAATCAAGTATCTTGCTTAAAAACATATCTGTTTGTCCTATTTAATATAGGTAGAAATTAATATAGGTATAAAATATAGATAGGGCATGAAGCCCACTAATGAACTTCATGCCCTATACATGGTCAACATGACTCGTTAATAATTTATAAAGGGAACCATACATGTTTTTTCTTAAAAGATTATAAAAGAGCATTCATTTTATGGCTTAATGTACCTAAAGTGACCGCTTACTGTTAAGGAATGCTTCCATCACATACCTTTGGAAATCTGTGTCGGATTTGGACTTGAAGCAAAAACTCCTTTAAAAATTTGTTTTTTTCATATAAAAACCTTATATTTGCAGGCGATATTGAAATAAAAAATAAAAAATTATGGGAAAAATCATAGATAAGACGATAACAAAGATAGTTACAGAAGAGGGTATCTCTCTCTTTCGCCGTGTAACTAAGGTTTTGATGCCAAATGGCAAGTATCGTTATCCTGTAGATTATTTTGATGCAACTCCTGGAGTTGTTAAGGTTTCGAAAGAAGAAATGGATAAGGTTGCAATACCTGTTTACAAAAAGTTAATCTAATGGAACGGTTGATGTCTGATGGTTATCCTTTTATCTTTCAAATGATAGATAAAAGTGAGAGTGATGAGTATCTGATTCAGACCTTGTAATATAGGTTTAAGTCAGATAAATCCCATCATACCTATATCGTAAGAGTTGAATGTTATAAGAAACACGCTTATTGTGTGAAGTTCTTCGATAAGGCAAACATCAACAGTAAAAATAAGTTTAGTCTTCGTTCCAATACTTTCGAGGTTAGAACGATACTCTATACAATGTTTCATATCATGTTAGATGTATTGAAGCGAGACGAAAAAGCTTCTTTCTTTTTTATTGGAGCAGAAGACGAAAAAGATCAGAATGGAATGGTATCCCGTCGTTTCGTGCTTTCAACGGTTTCTGATGACAAGTTCGAGCATTTTAGAAGAAATGATTTATCACTTTATATTCTTGTAAATAAGGAATATGTATCAGATACATCTTCTTATGCTGATGAACTAGCAAATATTGTGCAACAATATTTATAAGATAATATCCTCATTGAGCGACGACAAGTGCAGAGCGATACTCGTGAGTCCCTTTTTAAAGTGGACTCATAGGAACTCAAGTTTCGCAAGTGAGGGAATTGATTGAAGTTAAAGAAGTTATCACTCCCTACGGTCGTTCGAGAAGTTAAGAGACAATAGTCTTCTTTCGTAAAACGTAGGACATTTGTCCCTTCACTTCCCTCTAACTTCACTTAACTTCCCCAAATGCGAAAATTTAGTGACTAAGAATTACTTGAGAGCAATAAGAATGCTTTAACTCTTCTTTCATCCATTTGTAACATGATGGTAATGTACTTTGAATACCTTTGCAGCGGAAAAAGTATAACGGTGATTTTTTATAGGAAAGAAATGAATAAGGTATTAAGTGTTATTGCGATGGCATTCCTGGGATGCGGAATGGTTTCTGCCCAGCAGGTAAATGCTTCTAACGTCCAGCGCCCCAAACTGGTAGTGGGCATTGTGGTTGACCAGATGCGATGGGATTATCTCTATCGCTATCAGAAGCGCTATGGAGAAGGAGGATTCAAGCGATTGCTCAACGAGGGTTTTTCTTGCGAGAACACCCGTATTCCGTATGTTCCATCGGTTACAGCCATCGGTCATACTTGTCTCTATACCGGTAGTGTGCCTTCCATCCACGGAATCGCCGGAAATAACTTCGTAAAGAATGGTAAGAAGGTGTACTGTACGGATGATGAAACCGTGAAAACTGTGGGTGCCAACAGTAAGGCGGGCTTGATGTCGCCACGAAATCTCTGGGTTACTACCCTTGGCGACGAGATGAAGATTGCATCCAATGGTAGAGCCAAGGTGGTGGGAGTGGCCTTGAAAGACCGTGCTTCCATCCTTCCTGCAGGTCATAATCCGAACGGTGCCTACTGGTTTGATGATGAGAGCGGTAAGTTCATCACCAGTTCTTATTATATGAACCAGTTGCCAAAGTGGGTGGATGCTTTCAACAACCAGCATCTGCCAGAACGTTATCTTTCGGAAAAATGGAACACGCTCTATACTAAGAATACTTACATCGAGAGTACGGAAGATGAGAACGAGTATGAGGATGGAATCCGCAAGGGTGTGAAGGCTACGTTGCCGCTCAATCTCCCGGCTCTTTATAAGAAATATGGTTATGAAATCATCAGGAAGACTCCTTTCGGCAATTCATTGACGATAGATTTGGCGAAGGCGGCGATAGACGGAGAGCAGTTGGGTGCTGATGCTGAAACCGACTTGCTGGCAGTAAGCTGCTCCAGCACGGATTATATCGGTCATCAGGTGGGAACTCATGCGGTAGAAACCGAGGATACGTATCTGCGACTTGACAAGGCGATAGCCGATTTCCTTTCTTATCTTGATGAGAAGGTGGGCAAGGGCAACTATCTGGTCTTCCTGAGTGCCGATCATGGAGCGATGAACAACGCCCGTTTCCTGCTAGACCGCCGCATTCCTGCGGGCAGTTGGGATGGTGATGCGGTGGCGAAGAAGCTGAATCAGACCTTGGCTCAGGAGTATCCTAACGTGGGTGATTTGGTGAAGACCGTGATGAACTATCAGGTGTTTTTCAATCGAAACATCATCAAGGAAAACAAGTTGGATTTCGCTAAGATCAAGCAGAGCGTGGTGGACGTGTTGAAGGAAGACAGTTGCGTGCAGTATGCCTGCGATATGGAGAAGACGATGACCGAGAGCATTCCTGAGGATGTGAAGATGCGTATCGTGAATGGTTACAACCGTGAGCGAAGCGGTGATGTTGCCATCGTATTGAAGCCGAACTACTATGCCCACGGCATGAAGGGAACCGATCATGGTGAGTGGAATCCATACGACACCCACATTCCTTTGGTTTTCATGGGTTGGGGAATCCAGCATGGTGCTACCACGAAGCAGACTTTCATGACCGATATTGTTCCAACCATCGCCGCCCTGCTTCATGTTCAGGCGCCTAATGGTTGTGTAGGCCAGCCGATATTCTAGATTTTGATTTTATGTTTCTGAGCCTTATTCCTGAGCCTTATTCCGAATCCCGATTCTGTTATAATAGTGTTGCGGAATTAAGGATATAATCATAATTCTTTGTTTTAACATGTTTAAAAATTACATTCACAATGTTTAAAAATTACATTCACACCATGCTGTTCCTTATCGGAGCGGCAGCGGTGTCGCTAAGCTCATCTGCTGAAATTCCCCCCAGTGCCGGTGAAACACGGTTTGCTCAGGCTGAACAGCCTGCTGTGAAGCAGATTAGAGGCTTTATCGGCGATGAGAACGGTGACCCCGTAATCGGTGCAACCGTACTCGAAAAGGGCAAAACCAACGGAACCGCCACCGATGTTGACGGAACCTTTACGCTGAACGTACAGCCGAACGCCACGCTTGTAGTCTCTTATGTGGGTTACAAGACCAAGGAGGTGCGCGTGAACAACCGCGTTTTCATAACCACAGGCCTTATTCCTGAGGAAAAATCGCTTGATGAGGTGGTTGTAGTTGGCTTCGGCAAGCAGAAGAAAGAGTCGCTCGTGGGTGCCGTGCAGGCCGTTAAGCCAGAAGATTTGAAGATGACTTCAAGCTCACTGACAACTTCTTTTGCGGGCAATGTTCCGGGAATAATCGCACGTCAGACCACCGGCGAGCCCGGTTACGACAATGCCGAGTTCTATATTCGTGGCATTTCCACCTTCGGTTCCAACACTCAGCCGCTCATAATCCTTGACGGAGTGGAGATTAACAGCACCATGCTCAACAATATTCCGCCTGAGTCTATAGAGTCGTTCTCGGTGCTGAAAGACGCCACGGCAACCTCTCTTTACGGCTCGCGCGGTGCAAACGGCGTGATCATCGTAAACACCCGTGAGGGTCAGGCATCAGAGAAGATGAAGCTGAACATACGTTTTGACAACACCTTCTCAATGCCTACGGCCATTCAGGATATGGCCGACGGACCCACATACATGCGGATGTTCAACGAAGCAAGCAAGAATGATGCCCGCGTGGCAGGCTCTACTTATGAGCAGCCGTACTCTGACGAGCGCATTCAGAACACGATAAACCACGCCAATCCTTACCTCTTTCCTGACGTGAACTGGTACGACATGCTCTTCAAAGACTTTGCCTCGAACCAGAATCTCAACATAAACATGAAGGGCGGAACCCGTTTCATTGACTATTTCCTAAACGCAGGCATCTTCTATGAGAACGGAATAATGCGCCAACCCAAAGAGGCGCAGGCGCTCGACGTGGGTATGCGCAGCAAGAAATACTTGTTCCAGAGCAACGTTTCGGCCCGTCTCACACCAACAACTAAGGTGTCTCTGAACATGAATACGCAGCTTTTTTTCTATCATGGACCAAAGGCTTCAACGTCAAACCTGTTCAATTATTCAATGACGGTTAATCCTGTAGCCTTCCCGGCTACGCTTCCCACCGAGGAGGGAGACACATTTGTGCGTTACGGAAATGGCACACGGCAGGGTGTAGGCGGACTTTTCAACAATCCGTATGCCGAGCTTAGCAGCGGCTACACTGAGCGCAACTACGTTTATTCAACCACCGCTTTCAGCGTGGATCAAGACTTGAAGTTCATTACTCCTGGACTTAAAGCCAGTGCTTTGGCATCTTTCTACAATTACAGCTTCAACTGGCTTGACCACTGGATTGTGCCTTTCTACTACAAAGTGGGCGATGGCTACACGCAGAATCCCGACGGTTCATTCAACTACACCACCGAGTCGATAGGTACACCGGGGCAGCCATACCTGCAATCAAACTCAGGACGCGACCCGACGGAGAGCGTATGGTCGCTTCAGGGTACTCTTGACTACGCCCGTACCTTTGGCAAACACGACATCGGAGCCACTTTTGTGTACCACATGAAGGAAACCAAGAAGGTGGCAAACGGCGGAACCGAGTATGACCTTCTGCCTTACCGTGAGCAAGGACTGGCAGGCCGTCTTACCTATAACTACGACCACCGTTACCTGCTTGAGGCCACTTTTGGTTACAACGGCTCCGAGAACTTCATCAGCGGGCAGCGTTTCGGCTTCTTCCCCGCAGTGGCTTTAGGCTGGACAATATCAAACGAGACCTTCTTTAAACCACTCAAAGAGGTGGTTAACAACTTAAAGTTGCGCGGCTCTTACGGCCTTGTTGGCAATGATGCACTCTCTGAGAGATTCCCATACGTAACCACTGTTGACATGAGCGGAAAAGGTGGATGGTGGATTGGTGACGGTTACGTGAACAACGCGGTGCCAGTTGTTACAAAGTATGGTAATTCTTTCGCCACATGGGAAAAGTCAAAGAAGTTCAACTTCGGTGTTGACATGACATTGTTCGGTGGTCTTGACCTTACTGTAGATGTGTTCAGCGAGAAGCGAACAGGCATTTTCATGCAGCGTCAAGCACTTCTTTCTGCCGCAGGTTATGGCTCCGCACTGCCTTACGCCAATATCGGAGCGGTTAAGAACCATGGCGTTGATATTAGTGCAAGTTATCAGAAAGCGTTTAATAAGGACTTTACAGTGCGGCTGAACGGCAGCTTTACTTATGCCCACAATGAAATTACGAATGTTGATGAACCTGCAAACATCGATTCTTACTACTCACGCGTAGGTCATCCGATAAACAGTATCCGCGGTCTCATTGCCGAGGGTATATTCACTTCGCAGGAGGAAATAGACAATGCTCCGGTGCAAAACCTGGGCTCTACTCCTGTGATTGGTGACATAAAATATAAGGACCTGAACGGTGACGAAATTGTTGATGCCAGCGATTACACTACAATCGGCCACCCCGAAATACCCGAAATAATCTACGGATTAGGTGGAACCGTGAAGTACAAGAAGTGGGATTTGTCATTGTTCTTCCAAGGTTCGGGCAACGTAAGTCTGCTTATGAGCAACATACAGCCTTTTGTCGACAAGTCAGGCGATGGTATGAACATTGCAAAATACATTGTTGACAACCACTGGTCGGAGGAAAACAATGTGGCAAATGCCGCTTATCCGAGACTGTCAACCACGTATGTGCAGAACAACGTGGTGCCCAGCACGTTCTATTTGCGTAACGCCAGCTACCTCAGACTGAAGAATGCCGAGCTGGGTTACACCTTCACACCGTGGCTCCGTGCATACGTTGCAGGCACAAACCTGCTGACCATTTCGCCGTTCAGCACTTGGGATCCTGAAATGGGAAGCGGAAACGGACTGAAATATCCTATCCAGCGTACAGTGAAAATAGGAATTCAGTTCAATTACTAAGCACTTTTAAACATTTAAGAAATGATACTACACAACATAAAATACTTCGTTCTGACGGTTGCCGCGGTAGCTTTTTCCTCGTGCGACTATCTTGACGTGGTGCCCGAAGGCACTCCCACGATAAACGATGTTTACAAAACGCAAACGCAAGCCGAGAAGATGGTGATTGGCTGCTACAAGGAAATACCTAATTATTTTCATCCCCAACAGTTCCCGGATGCCACCGGAGCCGATGAGTTCATTGTGGGTTACAGGGGTACAACCCGCTGGTTTCACTATAAAAGTCTTATAAACGGGCAGGAGTCGCCCAGCAGTACGTACTACGGACTTTGGAGCAACAACGCCACAAATTATCCGACCGGCGCAGTTAAGAAGGACATCTGGGGTGCCATTCGCAACTGTTACAACGTACTGAACAATCTTGACCGCGTGCCGGGAATAACCGAGGAAAACAAGAATCATTGGAAGGGTGAGGCGCTGTTTCTCATTGCTTATTATCACCAGATAATGCTTGAGTACTACGGTCCGATATTCCTCATCAAGTCGGAGGAAAGCCCTTCGATGTCAACCGAACTCATGCGCAGTCCTTACGATGAGTGTGTGGACTTCATTGCCGAAAAGTATGACGAGGCCGCAAAGCTGTTGCCGGCACAACAGAGCAGCGGAAACCGCGACCGCGCAACTGCCGCAACCGCTCTAGGGTACAAGGCACGACTATTGCTTTACGCCGCCTCGCCACTTGTTAATGGCGACACGGAGTTTTATTCTGACTTCAAGAACCCTGACGGAACGCCGCTGATGAATCTCACTTATGACCGCGAGAAGTGGAAAAAGGCCATGGATGCCGCCGAGGCAGCCATAACCTACTGCGAGGCCAACGGCTATAAACTGTACGGCGGTACCACAACCGACCCCGTGCAGGGTGCCCGCAACTACCACTCGGCCTTTGTAGGTGACAATGCCGGAGGCTTTAACAACTGGGACGAGATTTTGTTCGGTCTTGCCGACCAGGGCACAATCACCTATTGCATCAAGAATATCGCACCGCGTGTCGGCTTTAAAAAATACAGTTCAAAGGGCTTCCGTGGTTACATGGTGCCCACCTGGAGCTGTGTGCAGCGTTATTTCACCGCGAAGGGACTGCCCCTGGCCGATGACCCCGACACCAAGAACCTGAACCCGGAGACGATTGTTGACGCACCGTGGTTCCCCGGTGAGAAGACATCAATCATACATGTGAACCGCGAACCGCGCTTCTACGCATCTGTGGGTTACGACCGTGGCCCCTACGAGGTGCAGAACGAAATCATGATGCTGAAATGTCGGCGCGGTGAACCCCAGCAGGATGACGGCATAGTTAAGAACGAATATCAGTCAAACAACGGTTACTACTGTCAGAAATGGGTATCAAAATACGATTCGTATGACGTGACCAGCGACAAGATAACCTACAACAAATGGGTCTTCCCTTACCTGCGCATGGCAGAACTTTACCTCGACTACGTTGAGGCCGACTTTGAATACAATAAGAAACTCAGCGCAAAGAGTCTGGCGTACCTCGACAAAATACGTGCGCGCTGTGGACTTCCGACCTTTGAGAAGTCATGGAGCTATGCCGGCGGAATACCGGCCGACGAGGCGAAACTGCGCAGCGTGATTCACGATGAACGCTCAAACGAGCTTGCAATGGAGGGCCGCCGCTTCCACGACATACGCCGCTGGAAGATTGCCGAGAAGGAAATCAACCCCAAAGAGAAGTCATGGACGCTGTCAGGAAAGACCGCCGAAACCTTCTACAAGGTAACGGACATGGAGGACGGAAGTGAGATTGACCGCTCACAGTTCAAGGCTCCGCGCAACTATTGGCTGGCAATTCCTCTTGACCAGATACAGATTGACCACAACCTCGTGCAGAATCCGGGGTACTAAATTGCTGACACACTGTTTAATTAGTATTTGACAATTAGCAATTAGCATTTAGAACCTTTGCCGCTTGTTCCTTTATAAAGGACCAGCGGCAGAGGTTTTGGTCGTAAAAAATACGGCGTTTTCGGGACCCAATAACAGCCCTTGTGCAACCGTCTGATATTCAACGTGTTGCAAGACTGTCTGTTTTGCATCCTGAAACTGCCACTTTTGCACGCCAAAACAATAAGTTTTGCAGGCCAAAACAATGGGTTTTGCAAAATAGAAGTATATTTGGCATCTGTAAAAGGAGTAAAACTTAAAAAAACAACTTTATAAAAATGAAAAACAGATTAATGATTCTTGCCGTGGCGCTCATGGTGTTTTGCGGCGCACAGGCACAGACACGGGTCATTGCACACCGTGGTTACTGGAAGACGGAAGGCTCTGCCCAAAACAGCATAACGGCTCTGCTGAAGGCTGACTCCATCGGCTGTTACGGCTCGGAGTTTGACGTGTGGATTACGAAGGACAATCACCTGATTGTAAACCACGACCCTAAGATTGGTCCTTACATGATTGAGCAGACCGATGCAAAGACCCTCACGGCGCAGAAACTTAAGAACGGAGAGCATGTTCCTACTCTTGAGGCATTTTTGAAGGCTGCCAAAAAGTACACAACGCTGAAACTGATACTCGAGCTGAAACACCATTCAACACCTGAACGCGAGGACCTTGCAGCCGAAAAAATTGTGAAAATGGTGGCACGGATGAAGCTGCAGAACCGTGTGGAGTACATAACTTTCTCGGCAAACGCACTGCGCACGCTGCTGAAAATCGCGCCCAAGGGCACTCCCGTCTATTATCTGAACGGTGAAACGACACCCTCACAGCTTAAAGAACTGGGCTGCGCCGGACTTGACTATCACTATGACGTGCTGCGCAAGCACCCCGAGTGGATTGACGAGTGCCACCGGCTGGGACTGAAAGTCAACGTTTGGACCGTGAGGAGCACTGACGTTATGAGGGAGTTTGACGGACGTGCCGACTTCCTCACAACCGACATGCCCGCCGAGGCCCTGAAAGTGGTCAATAAATAGACTGATACAATGAAAATAAAAACATTAAATAGACTGATACAATGAAAATAAAAACATTGCTTTTCTGCATCACAGTCACACTCTGCGGCACGCTTACGGCCAATGCCGCAGATGCCGTGGAGGGACTTTCGGCCTCAATCGCAATAAAGAAGCCTGGCAACAAGACCGTGAGCCACACTCTGAATTTTATCCGGCAGGAGGGTGAAACAGACGCTTACACACTTCAGGCCCCTGACGGAGAGCTGCCGCTTGACATTGTTCAGACGGTCAGCACCGACGGTTCACGGCGGCGCATAACCGTCAGTCTGACGGCACACAGCAGGGTTTACTTCAACTTTAAAGAGCGGCTCTCAACGGGTTTCAGCCATGACGACTGCCTGTTCTACATGCCAGGATTCTGGTACAGGCGCAATCTGCGCTCGCCTAAGCAGACCCCCTCGTTCCACACCTCTGACAGTTGGACCGTGCGTGAGGACCGTCTGAGCACTCCGCTCGTGGCCGCGTTCAGCCAGAAGGCGCACCGCGCCGTGTCAGTTGTAAGAATTGACAGTTTCAAACATGATGCTCCAACAACCCGTGAGGAAGGCGAGATTATTCTGGCAGGCCCCACCGGCATAGGCTACACCGGGTTTGAGAACATAGGAGGAACCGCTACGCTCAGTTTCGGCTATCCTTACAGCGAGAAACCTTACTCTTACATACGCAAACTCACACTTGCTCCGCCCGTTGAAGCCTTCGCCATGCTTGACCGCGGTGAGACCATGACACTGCAATGGGAGGTGAACGGACTTGCTGCCGACAGCTTTGCCGACTGCGTGAGCGGACTCTGGACGTACTCTTACGACACTTACAGTCCGCAGCCGGTGCAGGTTGCTTACTCTGACGAACGTATGAAAGAGGTTATGAGCAATTACTTTAAGGAGAGTTTTGTCAAGGCACAGCCATGCTACTACGCCAGTGCCGGAATGCGGGTTGACGACTGTGCCAGTCCAGAACTGGCCGAGGTGGGTTTCGTCGGCCGCACTCTGCTCAACGCTTTCAATGCCCTTGAGTACGGCGAAAGCCACAACCGTACAGACCTGGTAAAGGATGCACGCGCCGTTTTCGACTCTTATCTGCGTTACGGCTTTTCGTCTGCTGGTTACTTCAATGAGGTTATTGACTGCAAAAAGGGTAAGGCCCAGACCTGGCACAGCATCCGCCGTCAGTCAGAAGGCGTGTGTGCGGTGCTTTATTATCTTGACTATGAACGGCGTAACGGACGCCGCCATCCAGAGTGGGAACAGCGCATGAAGAACATTCTCGACCTGATTGTGCGTCGTCAGAAGGCTGACGGCAGTTTCCCGCGTAAGTTCAATGATGACGGCCGTGTGGTTGATGCCGGCGGAGGAAGCACTCCCTCGGCCACTCTGCCGCTGGTTATGGGCAGCCGTTATTTCGGTAATCACCGCTGGCTCATGGCGGCACGCCGCACAATGGACTACATTGAGAAGGAAATAATAACCCCGTCTGACTATTTTTCATCTACTCTTGATGCTGATTGTGAGGACAAAGAGGCTTCGCTTTACTCTGCCACGGCCGCTTACTGCATGGCTCTTTCCAGTCATGGCTCACAACGCCGTCATTATGCGGAGCTGTGCCGTCAGGCTGCTTATTTCGCACTCTCGTGGTATTACACATGGGATGTACCCTTTGCCCAAGGACAGATGTTGGGTGACATCGGTCTGAAGACCCGCGGGTGGGGTAATGTTTCGGTTGAGAACAACCATATAGACGTGTTTGTTTTCGACTTTGTTGACGTGCTGAAATGGCTCTCGCATGAGTTCAAAGAGCCGCGATTCATGGCTTTTTCAAATGTAATCAGCACCTCCATGAGGCAACTCCTGCCCTGTGAGGGCAACCTTTGTGGTGTGGCCAAGGTCGGTTATTACCCCGAGGTGGTTCAACATACCCACTGGGACTATGGCCGTAACGGTAAAGGATTTTACAATGACATCTTTGCACCGGGCTGGACCGTGGCCTCACTATGGGAAATGCTCACATTGGGGCGCGCCGCCAGGCTGATTGAAAAGTGAGTTTCTTTTATTTAAGGTCAACTGGTTTGAAGGTTTAATATGACAGATAGGACCTATAAGACAAATAGGTCTTATCGGTCATATTTATCTTTTCACTCTTTTCACCTTTTGCCAAACCAACTTTTCCGCCCTTTCATTTTATTTTCCACTCGGTTTGCATTACCTTTTAATAACGTGAGTTCGATGAATTATAATTGTCTGTAAAATTGGTGGTTAGCGAAAATTGTTGTAACTTTATAGTGCAAATAATAACAAAGAAAACAACAAGATTCGCTATGCTCACCGAGGACAAAATTACTGAAATGTTTTTCATTATTCATTCATCGTAAATTCCCTATGCCTCATGCTGTCTTACACCCATTCGAGCCTCCACTACGTTCACCACGTAGTCGCCGAGTTTCTCGCATTCCTGGATGATATCCATATACATGGTACCGATGGCGTAGGTATAGAGATGGTTGTTTACATCGTTGATGTTCTGGCTCTTCAACTGATTGCGATAGTTGTTGATTTCGTTCTCGATGTTGAAAGAGAGGTTGGCATCGTTGTCTCCCTTATGACCTACGAGGGTGATGTTCATCTGGGTAAGGGCATTGTCGGTAAGCTCCATCATCTGGTGCATGTGCTCATACTGTGAAGTGATGAAGTCTTCCTTGCCCTTGAAACGGCGGTTCAGCGTGCGTGCAATGTTGAAGCAGCTGTCACCGATACTCTCGATTTCAGAAATCTCACGGAGCATGGCACGAATCTTTGCCTTGGTCTCGTCAGAAAGATGAGAATCGCTCACCTGGTCGAGATACTTGGCAATCTCTATCTCCATGTTGTCAGAGATGCCTTCGTATTTCTCGATGCGGCTATAGAGTTTTACAAACTTATCTTCATTGGTTTCGCCAAGAAGCGTCTTCACCATGCCGAACATGCGTTGGATGCGCTCGGCAAAGCAGTGAATCTCTTTCTGTGCCTCCAAGACAGAGATTTCCGGTGTCTTCATGATACCGCTCTGGATAAAGCGCAGGCGGAAATCGTCTTCATCGGCATTCTTCTTAGGACGGATAATCTTGCATACCAGCTTCTCTATCTGTGGAATGAACCAAACCAGGATAAAGGTGTTGGATAGGTTAAAGGTGGTATGGAAGGCGGCAAGCACAAAGGATAGCTTGGCGGCATTGGCTACGAAATGAGGATCGGTCTTCTCCATCATGTCGTCATAACCTACCCAGCCACAAACCAGATGGATGAACGGGCGGAACACGCAGAGTATCCAAAGCACACCGAAGATGTTGAACACCATGTGAGCCATCGCCGCTCTCCGGGCCTGGGTGTTGGCGGTGAGCGCTGCCACATTGGAGGTTACGGTTGTTCCGATATTCTCACCCATCACAAGCGCAATACCCTGATAGATAGGCAATACGCCGGTAGAACAGAGAATCATCGTAATCGCCATGACGGCTGCCGAACTCTGCACGCACATAGTGAGTATGCTACCGATAATCAGGAAGGTGATGGTAGTCTGGAAACTGTGAGGATCGAAACTTGCAAAGAATTCTAGAACCGGCTGATTATGAGCCAGATCCATGTCGATACCGGTTTGGCGTAAAGTTCCCAAACCGAGAAACATAAAGGATATACCGAAGATGAAGTCGCCGATAATCTTGCGCTTCTTGCTGTAAATCAGGATGATGGCGATGAAGAACGCCGGCCATACAAAATCTGTGATGTTAAACGAGAAACCGGCACTCATGATCCATGCGGTGAGCGTGGTTCCGATGTTGGCGCCCATGATAACGGAGATAGCCTGGGCTAGGGTAAGGAGACCTGCGTTAACGAATGATACGGTCATCACCGTTGTGGCTGTAGAAGACTGCACCGCTGCGGTGATGAGCGTACCCGAGAGGATGCCCGTCAAACGATTGGTGGTCATGGTTCCTAACACATGGCGGAGCTGTGGTCCTGCCATCTTCTGCAAACTGTCGCTCATGGACTTCATACCGAACATCAGTAGGGCGAGTGCTCCAATAAGCTTAAAAAATATCCAAATCGACATATAATAACTTAATTAATGTTGTCAAATACATCAAGTTTCCGAATTTCTTCGTAACTTTACACTCTGTAGGCGTCTCTCTTCTAAAAAGAGTAAGCCGATGCTCAAAAAGCACCTTCGGGGGCTTCGAGAGCGGGTAGATTAGTTTAATTTTGTAACATAGTTTTAATACAAATGAAACAAGCAATTCAAATCCGTTGCAAAAATAATAAAAAATCTCAGAAAGTAGAAATCGGAAGCACACTTTTTGATATTTTTTCTGCATTTGACCTCAAAATGACCCACGGACCGGTGTCTGCAAGGGTAAATAACAAGGTTGAAGGCATGCATTATCGTGTTTATAATTCTAAAGATGTAGAATTCCTTGATATGACTTCTTCATCCGGTTCGCGTGCATATACCCGTACCCTCTTCTTTGTTCTCTGCAAGGCGGTACAGGACATTTATCCTGCTACAGATGTGGTGATTGATATCCCCGTATCGAATGGTTTCTACGTAGATATCCGTCTGGGCAGACCTGTTGTTGATGAAGATGTGAACATCATCCGCCGTCGCATGCAGGAGATTATCGATGCCAGGATGCCGATACGCCGCTTCACCGTGCCTACCGAAGAGGCAGTTGCGCTGTTCCAGGAGAAAGGGGATGTGGAAAAGGTGAAACTGCTCAAGACATCGGGCTCTATCTATACTACCTATTATAAAATAGGTGATTATGTAGATTATTACTACGGCACGCTGCTCACCAATACCTCGCAGCTCTATCTCTTCGGGCTGGAGAAATATTATGATGGCATGCTCCTGCGCATTCCTTCGCTCAAGAACCCAGATGTGCTGGGCGAAATGACCCGACAGGACAAGATGTTTGAGATATTCAAGGAGCATCATCGCTGGCAGAGTATCCTGGGCATCAGGACTGTAGGCGATTTTAACCAGGCGATAGATTCCAATCATTCTACCGACATCATCAATATCAGCGAGGCGCTGCAGGAGAAGAAAATTGCCAAGATTGCTGAGGAGATTGCCAGCCGCAAGGGCGTGAAACTGGTGCTGCTGGCAGGTCCTTCTTCTTCGGGCAAGACCACTTCGTGCAAGCGCCTGAGCATACAGCTTGCCGTAAACGGATTGAAACCGCTCCAGATTTCGCTCGATGATTATTTCGTAGATAGGGAGAAAACGCCGAAGGATGCTTCGGGCGAATATGATTATGAGAGCATCTATGCTCTGGATCTCGATCTCATCAACGAGCAGTTCAATGCCTTGTTCCGTGGTGAGGAGGTAGAATTGCCGAAGTATGATTTCCAGAGCGGAAAGAGTAAAAAGAGCGGCAACAAGCTGAAGATGAACGATAACAATGTGCTGGTGGTAGAGGGCATTCATGCATTGAACCCAGAGCTGACGGCCCACATCCCGCAGGAGCAGATATTCAGAGTATATGCTTCGGCGCTGACCACGATTCTTCTGGACAATCACAATTATATCCCGACAACAGACAACCGTTTGCTTCGCCGCATCATCCGCGATTACAAGTATCGAGGTGTCTCTGCCCAGGAAACCATTCATCGCTGGCCTTCGGTAAGGGCGGGGGAGAACAAGTGGATATTCCCGTTCCAGGAGAATGCCGATGCGATGCTCAATACGGCAATGCTTTATGAGCTGGCTGTGATTAAGACGCAGGCAGAGCCGCTGCTGCAGCAGGTTCCGGAGAATTGCGAGGAATATGCTGAGGCTTACCGGTTGCTTAAGTTCCTGAAATACTTCAAGGGCATACCTTATAATAATCTGCCGCCTACTTCGCTTCTGCGAGAGTTCCTGGGGGGCAGCTCGTTCCATTATTAAAGGTTTTATCTTTCGGAGATAAGTTGGCTGTTTGAGTAGGACAGCCAACTGGCAGAAGCCGGACAGCCGACTAGCGCCTTATCCGCTAGTCGGCTGTTTGTCTTTAACAGTCCTCGGAAATGGGTTATCTGATTTCCTTTTAGGCGTCTGATTTTCTTTTTTATGCGATAGACGAAAAACTCTTCACTCTTCACCAAATGCTCCGAACCCCCTGTGTTTATCGGCATTTCTAGGGGTGAAGAGTGTTCGGGCACTCTTCACCCACTCTTCACCACTCTTCACCTTCTGTTGCAGCGGTCTTGTACCTCTTTTTAATTGAACATTCGTAAGTTTTGCCCCACACGCCCTGGGCTAGGAGCTTTTGGGCCTTCAGCCCGTACTTGAACCGCATGCGAAAGTTCAGTTTTTTTAATGTCTGTCGGTGAAGAGTGGTGAAGAGTGGGTGAAGAGATACAAATAACTCTTCACCCCTCGGAATGCCGATAAACACAGGGGTTTCGGACCGAAAGGTGAAGAGTGAAGAGTATTTCAGAGTAGAGTTGCTATACTTTATATAAAGCGTACGAATTTATAAAGCCTGCGGCTTAGAGCTTGCTGCCATAGCACAAGTCGCCGGCATCGCCGAAGCCTGGCACGATATACTTATGCTCGTTCAAGCCCTCATCAATAGAGGCACACCAGATAGTAGTCTTGTCCTCAGGGAAGGTCTTCTTGACGTGCTCAATGCCCTCAGGTGCAGCGAGAACACAGGCAATGTGGATATGTTTAGGATTGCCCTTGGTGAGGAAAGCCTTCATACCCATCTCCATGCTGATTCCTGTGGCAAGCATAGGGTCGGCAATGATGAGCACCTTATCAGTAAGATCAGGTGTGGCGAGGTATTCGATATGTACGCCCACCTCAGTATGCTCCTTGTTGGTATACTCGCGATAAGCACTCACAAAGGCATTGCCAGAGTGGTCGAAAATATTGAGAAAACCTTCGTGGAAAGGAAGTCCGGCACGGAAGATCGTACCGATGACAATCTTTTCGGTAGGAAGATTGACCTGGGCTACACCGAGTGGTGTAGTCACCTCAGTCTTTTCGTAATTAAGAGTCTTTGATATTTCAAAGGCTTCATACTCACCGATTCTCATGATGTTGTTGCGGAAGAGCAATCGGTTCTTTTGATAATCGCAGTCACGCATCTCTGCCAGATAGCGGTTGATGATGCAATTGTGCTCGCTCAGATTATTTATCTTCATATAGCTGTAGTTTTATATTTCTCGTTTTGTTTTCAGATAGCTGAGATGCAGCAAATCTCATGCAAAGATAATAGAAAATATGGAATCAGCAAAATGTTTGCGTATTTTTTATCTTGAATAGCCCCAAATATGCGATTGCCTACTCAAATTCTATCAGGAAGTCTGTTAGCGATTTCTCGCTAGGAATACCCAATTTTTTGCGCAGACGGTATCTTACGCTTTCTACACCTCGTATGCTGAGATGTGTAAAGTTGGCAATATCCTTAGTGTTAAGATTTAGTCGCAGCAGGGCGCAAATCTTCATATCGTTGGCGGTAAGCTCCGGATATTTCTCGTGCAGATTTCTGAAGAAACGCTTGTGGATGAGGTCGAAGTTGTTCTGAAAGGTACTCCAGAATAAATCTGTATCCTGACTCTTCATCTGCATCAGAATCTTGTTTACATCCCGTGAGCTTAAGGTTCCCCGGTGCATTCCGCTTAAGAGTTGCTCCTTTACATCGCCCATAGAGTTTTTCAACGCGAGCATATCGAATGCGATGCTTGCTGTTTCTTTGCCTTTTATTTCCAATTCGTTTTCTAGAAGAATCTTCTGTTGTTCGGCAATAATGCGTTCCTGTTCCAGAACCTTCATCTTCTGTACCATCAGTTTTGCTTCTGCCACCTTTTGGTTGCGGCGTACAATCTTGTTTGTATGCCAGCGAGTATAGCCATATACGCATACATAGAGCAGGAAGGCATATCCAAACCATGCCCAAATAGAAAGGTAAAATGGGACTGGGTATGAGAATTGATAGACGATAGAATCGCTCAGTACCTCTCCGCTCAGGCTCTTGACGGTTGCAGTAAAAGTATAGTTTCCGTAATCTAAGTTATTATAAGAGATGGTTGGTGAGCTACTTTTCTCTGTCAGCTTTTTGCCATTTTTTGCCAGCGTATAACAAAATACCAGTTTCTCGTTATCAAAGTTTGGATAAGATAGCTTGAAGAACATATTTCCCCTTGAGTCAACCTCCTCTTTATTGCTATGTATCGGCAGGTATTCCTGATGGTTGTTCTTCCCCTTGGTAGTCACCTCCTTGATGAAAATCTTATACAGGTTTCTCTTTGAACGAATGTCTTTGCCATTATATCGGCCAATGCCATCGTTCAGGAAGAAATAGGTATTGGCTCCCTGCGTATACATCGCATGGCCGTAGTTGTTGATTTCTTTTCCAAAGATGGTGTTCGATATAAATACCTTTGGGTGTCCGTTTTGTTCGTTGGATTGGATCAACCAGAAACCGTCTTTATTAAGCACCCAATATTGGTTCTTGTCAATGAACGAAGAGGTGATGATGCCGGTATTGCTGAGCCATCCGCATCCCTTGTAAGCTACAATTTCCTTTTGGATATCATCGTAAGTATATAGCCCGTTGTTATAAGAGAAGACTACTCTTCCATTGATGTTCATGACGTGAAACATCTGTTCTGGCCCATTGTTGAGCGAAGGATAATATTGTACTTTGGTAAAGCGGGAAAGGTCTTTTGACAATGTGAGCCGATACAGCCCTTTACTCATATGGGCTGCCCAGAGAACGCCCGTATTGTCTATTTCGAATTCTCGGATAGGAGCACTAAAGCCGTTGATATCCTGTCTGTTAACCCATCTGTTACCTTCTTTTCTAAAGAAATGAAAGATGGTGTAGGAAGACTCTATCAAGGCATGTTGCCCAAAGAGATGGTATTCTTTGAGGCAAGTACTTCCATTGATGGTATTGCTTAGATTGAAAGATTTGTCCCCAACAATGTTCTTGATACCATTATTGTTGCCAACAAACACTTGGGTGTTCATCGCCGCCAAGTACCAGTTCTGGCCTTCGCATCCTGATACGTTGATGGTCTGGTGCTTCGCCATATCATATTGCCATACCGACTGGTTTGTTGCAATATACATCTGGTTGTTGATGATACTCATGCCATACGTCATACCGAAGCCTTCCATATTCATTACCGACAATGGTAAACCGGTATGTATCAGAGAAATGCCATTGTCAAGCGTTACCCAGAGATTCTTGCTGTTATCTACATAGAGGTTGAGAACGGTATTGTTGTGCAATCCGTTGGCTTTGTTGTAGTGCCATATTACTTGGAAATTGTTGAGATTGATAGCATAAACACCATTTTTGATGGTTCCTACGATTAGTGTGGTTGGGTTAAGAAGAGCGGTTCTGTTGACTAAAGAGCGCGACAATTCTGCGTCAAGACTGGTGTGGACAGGGGTCGCCTCTGATCCTTCCATGATAAAGAATCCTTGTTTGTGCGTAATCAGCAAGGTCTTGTTTCCGGAAAGGGCGTACATGCCCATAATGTTGTCGCCATTTACTTTAGTGGCAGAGAGAACTGGCAGAAATTTTCCATTCTTGACCAAGCTTATTCCGCCGTTTACAATTTGAGTATAGACATTGTTTCTGGCAGGGTAGAACCAAAGGGGTAATTCCTTATTATTGAAATAAGGCGTAACCTGTTTGCCGTCGTAATCGAAATAAGAACAGAAAGACTGGAAATAGATATGATCCTTCACTTTAATGATATTCCATATCTCATCGTTATGCGATTTATACTGGGATGGCCACAAAGAGTGATAAGTCATACGGCCTCGGTTGTCGCGTGTGAAATATCCAAAGTCAGTATAAGTTCCTACGTAGATTCTGTCTCCATCAGCAAGAACAGAGCGGATGATTCCTTTGTTGGGAAGAGCAGCATGTGTCCACTCATAGCCGTCATAGATAAGCATGCCATCGTTGTTGCCGAAATACATTGTGCCTCTATCGTCTTGGGTACAACTCCAATTTTGAATACCGAATTGATAGGAGAACGAGTTATAATTGGTGATGATAGGCATGAAGGTTTGTGCTTTGCAGTTCTGCCCAGCAAAGCATAAAAAACATAGTATATTTATGTAGATAAATGTTAGTCGTGACATATTTCAAAGTTTAGTTGTTATTGAATCCGCATGCAAAAATACAAAAAATATGTGAATGGGCAAAGAAAAAAGGATAAAAATATGCGTATCTTTAACATTCTATAAAACAAGAAGTTAACTATTCATGCAGTAGTAATAGCGTAGTGAGCAAATAGTGTAGAGTAGTTAAAGAGTAGTCCAAAATTTGCTAATGAAACAAAAAAGTGTTTACTTTGCACCGCAATTTTAAACTTAAATAAAAGTAACGAACAAAATGATTAAATTATGAAAAAATTATTATTGCTTCTAACACTCTCTTGCTTTGCGCAATTCTCTTTTGCGCAGAATAAGGTCGTGAAAGGTAGTGTCCTAGACACATCTGGTTACCCTATTATAGGTGCGACCATTAAGATTGTTGGCTCTAACCAGGCTACCGTTACCGATATGGATGGTAACTTTACGATCCAAGATGTTAACCCTAAGGCTACTATTAATGTATCTTACATTGGTATGCAGCCTCAGACCTTAAAGGTTACTGATAACCTGAAAGTAGTTTTGAACGATGATTTCCAGAACCTCAATGATGTGGTAGTCATCGGTTACGGTTCTGCTAAGGCCAAGGATTTGACTTCGCCTATCACCGTTATCAAGGCTGATGATATCAAGTCTACACCTTCTTCTTCTCCTATGTCTGCCTTGCAGGGTAAGGTTGCAGGTGTGAACGTCGTAAATAGTGGTACGCCTGGTGCTGGTCCTACAGTGCGTGTCCGTGGAGTCGGTTCTTTCGGAAACAGTTCTCCGCTCTATGTTGTTGATGGTATGTTGTAGGCTAAGCACCCAGCGCCTTGCCATATTACTATGGTAGGTTTCCAAATGCT
>OIXX01000508.1_pt1 | contig 22774 bp, 18 predicted proteins | sample 1588161 | NCBI WGS metagenome assembly OIXX01 (sample SAMN03283274) | human gut metagenome | biome: human-associated habitat; material: feces | host: Homo sapiens | place: Peru | collected 2012
ATTATGCAATAAATAACATAAAAGAGGGTGCGCCATAGACTTATGACACACCCTCGTAATAAGTATTGTTTCTGTGCATAGAATAATTTTAATATACTTTGTTCAAAATCGATCTTGGAACTTAGAGCGGATGGCATTTGGGCTATCTCCTGTTGCTTGCCTTTTGTTGGTATTGGACAACGTATGTTGTTTATATCTTTCAAGTAGGCTGTTTTCATCGTCCCCTCTGTTACTATGCGACTAACTGCCTTTTTGAAATAAGATGATGACATGAAGTAATACAAAAACTCCACATCAATATTTAATTTTGGTACAATGCCCAATATTCCTTGTTTAGTACAAACTGGATATGTGGTTATTGTGATTTCTCCAATGGTAGCACCATTGGAAAATAGGATGGAACGTGAAGGCACAAGCCAAGCAGATGATTTTTGCAAACCAAGTTCTGTTATAAAGTCTTTATTCTCAGTCAAATACTTCTTCTTCAAATCGTCAATTTTGATAAATGGTATCTTGCCATTATCGTAGAAACTGGCATTTGAAGTTGTTGGAGTTCCACCCTCACCAGCCATTTCATACAAAGAACCAAACTTTGCAAAATCAGTATCAAGGGAGTTTATCGCATAATCTATAATCGCAGACTTTAGCTTCTTCAAATCCTCAATCAGCTTGCTTTGGGTAGCGATGCGCTCGTCTATTAGATACAATAATTTGGCAATTTTAGTTTGTTCTTCTTTTGAAGGAATACCAATATAACATTCAGCGAAGTTCTTTTCACTAATCGAGTATATTTTAGTACCTTGTGCAATACGGCGAATCTGATGATGAAATGCTGTTGAGGAAAAAGCATAGCCTTTGTATCCAACAACAGTTTTGTTGGATTTATCTCTTCCATGTATCGTATGCAAACCACATACAACCGCTTTGTCTTCTAAAGTGTAGAACTCTATCGCTTTTGCGACCTCATTTGTATCTTCTGAAGCATCAGCAAAAGCAATATCACCTACTTTGCAAAGCTCGAAGTTCTTTGGCTCATTTTCTTTCTTTATTGCAGGCAAAATATCCTTTGACAAATCTACCATAGTTGGTAGCCCAACATGGATAAGCCCATAGTGTAAGTTTAGCATATTATCTGTTCCATATTCCAGTTGATCCCAGCTCAAAGAGTTTGTAGAATAGAAGTCCAAGAGGTCAGAAACCTTACACTTCTCCCATTCACCCTCAAATTCCGGGAATCTCAAATGGGGTACATTCTGTTTATTTTGTTCTTTATATGTTGCCATAATTATTTTAAATCCTTAATTGTTTGTTATACTTTCCTCTACTGGTATTTACTATTCTTTTGGGTCGATGTCAAACGGAAGCAATGGTGTATCATCATCATTGCCATTATTGAATCGGTCGAAATCTGAGATATATGAACGGTCTTGAATAACCTTAAACTTCTCATACTCAGAATAAGCCTTATCTCTTGCTTCCTCTTGGGTAACCTTGCCTGCACTACTCTTTGCATCATAATCCATAGTTGCAAGGAATTGTTGTAAGCGTTGCTTCCAATCATCCATCGTTGTGATAATATGACGCCGTGCACGAGATTCGGCAAGATCAAGAAAACTTGTTGTTATTGTATTGAGCTGAGACAGTTCATCTTCTGAAAGATAGTTCTTGGCGACAATCGTATCAGACTTTTGCACTCTGCCATTAGGTGCTTTTTTCCATGTGGTCAAGCCCATGTGTGGCATTTCAGCATCGGCACGTTCATAAACAATCTCTGCTGCCGTATGATTGGTAACAGCCAAGTGCATCATATTCTGTACCATCTGATAAAAGAGTTTGGTACTCTCAGCTTTTGCATCATAGTCAGCACTACACTCAGCGTAAATGTCAGTTATCTTTTGATAATATCTACGCTCTGATGTACGAATTTCACGAATGCGTTCCAGCAAATCATCAAAGTAATCCTTGCCAAAGTGCTTACCTTGTTTCAAACGCTCATCATCTAACACATATCCCTTGATAACAAATTCCTTCAATACAGAAGTTGCCCATATACGGAACTGGGTTGCTTGATAGCTGTTAACTCTATACCCCACAGCTATGATAACATCAAGGTTGTAGAACAACGGAGCACGCTCTACATCACGCTCACCTTCAAGTTGAACTTGTTGAATTTTTCTACAAGTTGTCTCTCTTTGCAATTCTCCCGATTCATAAATCTGAGAAATATGATAGGCTATAGTTGCCCTATCAACTCCAAACAAAGAAGCCATTCTTTTCTGTGACATCCAAAAGGTCTCACTGTTGAATATCACTTCAATGCGAGTCTCACCTTGTGCAGTCTTATATAGTAAGATATTGGATTCCAACGAGTTCTGCACAATCTCTGTCGTAGATACAGACTGCGAGAAATATTCTCTTGCTTGCTTCACCAATGGCTTTCTTGTATCTGCATTCTCTGCTATTATCATACAAGCCATTCGTGAAAGATGGAACGTTTCTACCTTACGAAACGCACCATTGCCCACCTTGAACATATCAACCGCATGGTTGAAATGCTCATCTATAGTCATGCCTTTACTACCTGCAACATTGATGGCTTTATCTATCACATTTTGGAATTTCCAATATGCTGAATATCCCATGGCATTGCAAAGGTCACGAGAGTTCCAATATTCTTTGCCGTTATCATCCACCTTCCGAATTTCATCGAATGTAGGACGCATATCTGGTACATTATTCTCTTCCATATATTTTATTCGTTAGATGGTTCCAAAATGAAAATGAGTTCAGACTCTGCAACATCGCACTTGTCGAACAAGTAGCGGAGACAGGCTATCTTACCCTTATTACCCATAGATGTCCAAAGATACTTATCAGTACCTATTTGCGTGCAATAGTTCAAATCAGCTTGTTTAGCAGTCCAAAGATATGCACCTCCATCATAGAGGGAATCGATAATATCAGGATAACGCTCAGACAATAATAATACAATTTTTATAAGCATATCTTTCCATATCGTTTCGTTATACTCATGTCCAAACACACGGAATCCTCTAAGTATTCTATTTGTTGGAGAGAATGATTCTTCGTCCAAAGATACTTCTTCAACAGGTTTTGGCAATGGCTTGAAATCTGTTTTTGGCAGAGGATACAAGCGCAAGAAAGCTTCACATATCTCTTTACTACGCTTTTGTAATTCTTCTTCCGTCCATTTTTGACAGTCAGTAACGCTTCTTGTTAAACGATATTTTGAATCCTTATAACCAGGATATACAATGTTATCTACCGTTCGACCATCACGTTTGATTTTAAAAGCCTTATTACTTAGTTCACTATTTATACCTGTCAATGTCAGATTGGCAAACGTATGCAAATATCTTTCTTGAATTTTCTCAAAATTATCACCAAGCATTTCACGCCACTCTGCATTTAAAGTTTGTGGCATAATGTGCTCAATCGTAGCATCCTTACTCTTCATGTCGGATGCCACATCATTATATTCACCATGCACAGAGTTTTCAAGTCTTTCAAAAAGGAAAATTTGGAAAGGTTTGAGCATGTGATAAGCATCACGATTCTCTATAGCTTCGACAAACTGTGTATCTCTTGGCAACTGATAGTTTCCATCACGGCGCATAATATGATAAGTCAAAATATCAGAGTAAGTAAAGCTATTTTGCATTCCTGCTTTTTCATACTCTTCCATACTTTTTAGCACATCTTTATGCAAAGCGCAGAAAACCTGAGTTAAGGCATTTCCTGGCATATTGCATACAATACGTCGAGCCATATAATTCTCGACTAAGCCTATAACCTTGAAGATTTCATCTTCTGTAAGGTGCTTTTCATCAGCATATTTCAAAAACTGAATAAAGAACACATTAGCCACATCAGTCTCTATATTGCAAATATGACGCATTTTGTCAGACAGTTTCTTTGAGTTGAGTTTACCCTCTGTAACTTGCTGATAATATTGAGCATAAACAAGCATCTCTGCAAGTTCTTCCTTACGGTCATGCCCTAACATGTACTTCTTCCATGCACTATATAAGTTAGACAATCTCACAGGGCGTTGGAGTTGTTGCTTGATAGTTAAGTAGTCACGAAGAAACATTGTTGGTTCGTTCTCCGTAGCTATCTCTATCTTTTGCCAATATGTTTTGAAATAATATTGCTGTTCTTCTGCTGTAAGAGACATCAACAAATAGTTTCTAATCTCATCAGCACCTGTCAAATCCAAGCCTGTAGAATTAAGACTTTCAAAAATAAGTTGAGGTTGGTCATTACCATCCAATTCTATTGATATAATTTGCAAACGTTCAATAGCATTCAATAAAGCATCAAACGAAAGCTGATGAGGTTCTTTGGTCAAACGCTCATAGAAATATTGATAATTACGGGTCATCTTAGAATCTTTCACATAATTATCTACATCATGCTCAAAGATTCTATCGTAAGCCTCCATATCATTTTCAATGGGTAAAAGTTTGATTTTTCTTTCTGTACCACTAAACTTTGCCATCAAGAATTCCTCTTTCGCCTCTTCTATACTTCCTTTATCACCTTCAAGTTTACCATCTTCTACGGCATGAATGCCTGCCAATAACAGCAACGAAACTGTTGTAAGGCGTTGCTGTCCATCAATGACAAGTCGATTGATGCCATAGCCATCTGCTGGAGATGTAACTATAGAACCAAAGAAATGAGTCGGTCTGCCAGAATGAACCAAATCCACCAAGTCGTTGAACAACTGATTGCAGTTCTCGGTTAACCAACTATAATTACGCTGATATACAGGAATGATAAATTGCACTCTACCTCCTGCTATAACTCTACTTAACAATAATGCATCGCCCTTCATATCAATATTCTTTTAATATTCTACTCTACCAGCCCCAACTCTTTCAGATATACATCAATCTGCTTGTCGAGGTCAGCACGCTTAGCTTCCAAATCCTTGATTTCCTTCATGACCGCATGAATGTCGATAGGCTCTTCTTCCTCGAACGTATCTACATAACGAGGAATGTTAAGGTTATAGTCATTGTCGGCAACCTCTTGTAAAGTTGCCAAATGACTATACTTCTCGATTTCCTTGCGCTCACGATAGGTATCAACTATCTTCTTAATGTGCTCTGGGCGAAGCTTATTTTGTGTCTTTATCTTTTCAAACTCCTTGCTGGCATCTATGAAAAGTATATTATCATCATCCTTGCGGCACTTCTTTACCACAATAATACAAGTAGGGATACTTGTACCATAGAAAATGTTGGCAGGTAAACCGATGATGGCGTCAATATAGTTCTTCTTCTCAATGAGGAAACGGCGAATCTTACCTTCTGATGCACCACGGAAAAGAACACCATGAGGAGCGACACATGCCATCGTTCCACCTTCATTAAGATGATGGATCATGTGAAGTATGAATGCATAGTCAGCCTTAGATTTTGGAGCCAAGACACCAGCCTTGCTAAATCTATCATCATTATTAAATTTCTCCGCTGCACTCCAGGCTGCAGAGAATGGCGGATTAGCTACTACCGCATCAAACTGTTCCTCAGGGAAAGCATCATCTTCAAGAGTATCTCCATTCTCTATGTCAAAGTCACTAAACTTAACTCCATGAAGCAACATGTTCATTCGGGCAAGATTGAATGTCGTAGGGTTCTTCTCTTGACCATAAATCAAATCAGCTTTACCATTGCGAGCAGTACGGAGAAGCAATGAACCTGAACCACAAGTTGGGTCATATACATTTTTCAAGCGTGTTTTGCCTGTAGTAACTATATCTGCAAGAATCTGACTAACTTCCTGTGGGGTGTAGAATTCTCCAGCCTTTTTGCCAGCTCCTGCGGCAAACTGACCTATCATATACTCATAGGCATCGCCGAGAATATCAATATCAGAAGCCTCGTTTAAGCCGAAGTCGATACCATCAAGAGCAATCAATACTTCACTAATCAAATTGTTCTTGTCCTCTGCGGTCTTTCCCAATTTAGGAGAAGCGAGGTCTATATCAGAGAACAAACCTCCAAAATCCTCTTCACTATCGTGTCCAATGGTACTGTCCTCTATTTTCTTCAATGAACGCTCCAGCTGTGGAAGTATGTTCTCCTTGCGATTGATAGCCTCTATTACAGAAGAATACAGGTATTCTGGCTCGATGAAATAACCGAGTTCATTCATGCAAAACTTCTTCAACTCCTCCTTCAGTTCTTCCTCATTACTTGCCCAGGCTTCCTTAAAGTTACTTCCATCCTCTTCAAGTTCAGCATCAATACACATTTCTATCTTTTCAGATAAGTACTTATAAAAGATAAAGCCCAAAGTGAAATACATGAAATCACTGGCTGACATATTGCCACGCAAAGTATTGGCTACTGTCCAAAGTTGCGTACGCAGTTTTTGTTGTAATTCTTCACTCATATTTTTTTCTTTTTATTTTCTTTTTTATTCCCAACTGAATATTTCGATAATTTTACGCAGTTTTAAAATCAATGACTCTTTAAGATGAATACGCTGCAAGAAACGCAGTCCCTTTTTCTCCTTGATAGCCTTCTGCAAAATTTCAGGCTTTTCCCGATGTAAATAATCATACTCCTGCACATATTTAATAAGTGCATCTTGACTTACTCCCACTTCCGTAGCCAATGAAGTAACCGCATGGGCTCGTGCCTGAGTAACATAGGTTGTCAGACGACTCTCCAAATCCATCTTGCCATCAGCTTTCGACTTTACAAATCCAGCTTGGTCATTATCAACATTGTCACGGATGAAGTGGTCGATAAGTTTAGCCTTATTGCGCATAGCTGGGTCTTTTATCATCGTGTCGATGATATTCTGTCGTTTCACCTGATAATCGTCGCTTGCAGGATTGAGGTCTTCTATCAATTCCAGTATATATGCTACATTAATAACATCACTATGCAACAACTCCAGACAGACATCAATATCGTCGATATCTGCTGTTGGGTCTTCATGCGCCATTCCTTCATCTTCTTTGCCATTGTCATCGTTCTTGTCATCCTCATCATCTTGTATGAATCCCATCGTCATATCAAGATATTTAGAGCGGTAATCATTGTATTCCTGCTCTGTCATTACCAAAGATGAATCATCGGCATTCCACTCTTCATACACCTGAATCTCTGAATGTTTTCTAATAATATCACGGAAAGCGAGGATAAAATTGCGCTTGTCATATTCACTCTGCAACTTGTCAATGGAAGCCATGTCCGGATAACGCGCTTTAAAGTTCTGGCATAACTCATCCAAATCTTTCTTTACATCAGCAAATGGTTTACGAAGTACGAATCCCAGTGCCTCAGGAGCGTCAGTATTGCTGAACAACTTGATAGCTCTATCAACATTGTCCTTCAAATTACGGAAGCAGACAACTTTTCCGAATCGCTTTTTCTCATTGAGAACACGATTCGTACGACTGAAAGCCTGCAATAAACCATGATATTCAAGGTTCTTGTCAACATACAGCGTATTTAGTTTCTTTGCATCAAAGCCAGTAAGAAACATACCAACGACAAGCAGCAAGTCCAACGGTTCCATGTCAGCACGTTTCTTCTTCATGCGAAGATTGATGTCATCATAATATGCACTGAAATTGTCTGTTGTAAAAGCAGTTCCGTACATATTATTATAATCATCCATGATGGTTTGCAGCTTGTCACTCGTAACCGTGTCATCAACAAAACCATTGTTCATGCCAGTGTTATCATCATCTTGGCTTTCGTTTGCTGCGTATGTGAACACAGCACCTATCCTTATCTTAGGATGTAATGACTTGAAGATGTCATAGTACTTCAGAAGCATAGGCACAGACTGGACGGCAAACAAAGCATTGAAATCACCATCGTATGTTGACTTGTTGAAGTTGTTGAGGATGAATTGAGCAATCTCCTTCATACGCTGTTCTTCCATCAAGTCAACATCGCCTTGACCTTGATAATACTCCACAAGGAAACCGAGTACATTCTCATCAGCAATAGCATCCTTTATCAAATAACGATGAAGACACTCGCCAAAGACCTCTGCCGTGGTATGCTCGCCCTTGGCATTCTCTGAGAATATTGGAGTACCAGTAAAGCCAAATATCTGTAAGTTCTTGAAGAAACCAACAATATTCTTATGGCAATCACCAAAATGACTGCGGTGGCATTCATCGAATATCATCACTACTTTCTGGTTCTTGACATCTTGCAAATGCTTGTTGTAAGCATCACGAGTAACTGAACAGTTTAACTTTTGGATGGTGGTAATGATTATCTTTGACTTTCCACTCAATCGCTTTATTAGCTCATAGGTGTTATCTGTACCATCTACTGCCCCAGGTTCAAAAGCCTCATACTCTGATTGTGTTTGCGTATCAAGATCGTGACGGTCAACGACAAACATCACCTTGTCTATACCATCAATCTCAGAAACAAGTTGAGCCGCTTTGAATGAAGTTAATGTCTTACCGGCACCAGTAGTATGCCATATATAACCATTCTTGTTAGAGTTCTGCACCCTATCCAGAATTTTCTCTACGGCATAATACTGATATGGACGTAATACCATCAAGCATTTGTCTCCCTCATGCAGAACGATATACTTACTTATCATCTTACCCAAGGTACATTTGTCGAAGAAGAACAATGCAAACTTGGAGAGATCATTAAACGGCACATTCTCAGCATCTGTCCAATTGAAAGTGAACTTGTAGCCACTGTTAGGATTGTTGGCAAAATAACGAGTGTTCACACCATTTGAAATCACAAACAACTGTATGTAGTCAAACAAGCCATGAAACGAAGTCTTGTGGTAGCGCTGTATCTGATTGTAAGCTTGCTTTAACTCCACGCCACGTTTCTTTAGCTCTATTTGAACCAAAGGCAAACCATTGATAAGTATTGTGACATCATATCGACACTTCTTTCTACCTTCCACTGTAATCTGGTTGGAAACCTGGAACTCATTCTGACACCACTGCTGGCGATTGAGAAATTCAACCCACACACGTTCGCCTGTTTCCAATTCTAATGGAAACAGGTCTCGCAGTTTCTTGGCTTTCTCAAAACGAGTACCGCCCTCTAAGTGAATTTTTATCTTTTCAAATTCACTATCCGTAAAACTTGTACGTCCTTGACGGGCAAGTTCTTTCTTATTATGCTTTTCGAGTTGAGTCTTGAAGTTCTGGTCAAGATTTGTTTCTTCTTCAATCTTGACATATTCATAACTCATATCTTGAAGTGTCTTTATCAGTCCCTGTTCCAGGGCTGCTTCACTTTGTGTCACCATATCCGTTTCGTTTACTATTGTCGTTATAATACAATATTTAATAGCAAAAATACAAAAAAAAGCCGAAAATCATCCCTAATCATTTACATTAAGGATGATTTTTAAAGTTATTTATGCAAAAAGAAACGAATATGTCAGAATATATTGATTTTTCCAGTTTTTGCCGATTTAATCACTTACTATATGTCTTTCGTGCATACGGTTATTGCATTTGCTACATCTTATATATTCTGCGGCACAGAACAAAATGATGTAGATTCAATTATAATAGAAGAATTTGCCCATTATTGTTTTTCCAGCCATTTTTCAACACACCCTATAGCTCTGATTTGTCCGCTTTCGCTAAACTTAGAATCGTCATTCGTTTCATTTCCTTCCAGAACAGCTTCATAAAGAACAAGAAAATAAAAATCGCAAGGGTTTATCATTCGTTCCAAAATTAATGGAACTATTTGTTTTCCCATTGATTTGAGATGAATGAACTCAGGCAATTCTGTATATGAATATGTGCTTGCACTATATCGCGTCTTAGGATTATGATCTATTGCTATGTTCCATTTATCCACTAAACTTGCAAAACGATTTCTTATGCTATCTGGAACTTGTGAAGCAAATTCTTTTATTTTCTCTTTCTCTGTATTTGTTAGAAAGTCTCTCGTTGATAGGCTGTCTTGTTTGTTGTCAGCATTGAAATTCCAAATACTCTCTGGTTCATGTACAGTTTGCAATAGTACTTTAACAATAGAGTCAGAAGCCACTTTCTCATAGTTATTTGGTGAGTGATTGGTTTGCTCTACAAAGGTTTTCTTCTTGGAGAGACAGGCATGACGAAGCTTACTTTGTTCTACACTCTTGAATGGTGGCAGTAGGCATTTCGTAACAGTGTCAAAGACGTTAACCAAGATTCTAAGACAATTGGTTGCAAGCCAAAGTAATGCTATATGCGCTTGCGTATCTTGTCTGCTTTCAGATTATGTAAACCATGTTCACATTGCCCATTGTCTGCAACTCATTGACTGTGATACATGAAGTGGTGCGATTAAAATTATCGAAAAAAGCAACTGTGGAATAATATTTTTTAAGATAATAGTTTGCTCTAATCCAATATAAATCTGTATCTTTGCAACCAGATAAGCGTTCTGTAACACAAGAAACGGAAGAGGCTGAGAAACAATGCATTGCATTTGTTTCCAGAATCTTACAAAAAAGGCTAAAAAGAAGCGGTACAACTTTATCGCTAACAGGCTGAGAATAAGCACATTGCATTTGTCGCCCATTTTCTCTGCACTTGTAAAAAGGGTAGTTGTACCGTTTAAAAGATAAAAGCTTAACTATCAGCAACATCCACATGTTGCATCGGAAAGTAATAGATAACAAAAATAGGGAACGCAATGCGTTCCCTATCTGTTAGCCAAATTCCTCCTTCACATCAAAGCAAGGGCAAGCCTTGTTTGAGAACTCATTATGCCCATGAACCGTTGCCTCGGGATATTCCTCCTTCAGCTGCTCTATCAGCGCTTTCAGCGCCTCCTTCTGCTGTGGGGTTCGGGTATCCTTCGGCTTGCCATCCTGGGATAGGCCGCCAATGTAGCATACTCCGATGCTCACGGTGTTGTGACCCTTGCAGTGGGCACCCACTTCTTCTACTGATCTGCCCACGTGGATGCTTCCGTCACGGTAAATCACGAAATGATAACCGATGCAGAAAAAGCCACGCTCACGATGCCAACGGTCGATGTCGGCTACGGTGTAGTCGCGACCTTCTCGGGTCGCACTACAATGAATGATGATTTCCTTGATCTTGCGCATAATATGATAATTTATAATGTACAATGCAGAATTAACTAATAGATACCGCTTGCTAAAATACAGTTAACTATAAAACTTTACCTGGGAAAAAAGCCAGATACTTTAGTGGAATTTCTTCCTCCCCCAAGTCTCTGATATGCAAGTCAATTTGTTTGTTTTCTTCAGCTAACTCATTAATCTTCTTGCAAAACTTCTTGAAAAGCTCCCCATCGTAAGCTACAACGCCCGACATTAAAGACTTTCCCATTACAATGCTTCCATGCTTCAATGCAAGCGGACCTAAACCTGCCGTGATATAAGGCTTACCAGCCACCGGAAAAATTCTATGATTTTCCTCATGAATTACGGGCATAGTTTTATACTCCTCGACAATCTCAGTCTTGAATTCCTTCTCTTTCTTATGATGCTTCTTCTTGACGTCCACCTCTATCTTCTTCTTAAACTTGAGAGGTAATGGTATGATTAGATAATCGCCTGCAGGCAGGTAATTTATAGGATGCTCTACTGTGCCGCAGATAATTACTCCGTTGATAACCATTGTGCCATCCACACCCCATGGAGTGAAGCGACGGCGAAATATATGAATATACATAATGATAATATTTTAAAAAATTAATACTTGTGGGCAGGTCATTAAGAAGTTCAAAGTTTCGAAAACCTTAATGACCCTTAATGACACTGACCCTTAATGACACGTTTTAAACGGTGGGTGACGCTTTCTGATAACGTTTGTCCGGCAAAACGCTTATCAAGCCCTGCTGCTTCCAGTTCTTCAGCATCTGCTTCACTGACTCGTGAGTAGCATTTGCCCCTTTCACGGAAATGCTCTGTTGCTGAGCCTGATCGAAGGAGAAGGTCACATCCAGACGCTCAAAAATGGAATCGTTTCTACCTCTACGAGAACGGTCGTAAACCGACTGTCCGCAATAGTCTCTCGAAGAGAAAGCGTCCTCGATACGACTACGGAAGAAATAGAGCGCATTGTCCAACTGGTAATCTGCAAGAACATTGAACACTGCAAGCATGGTAGGCGTCTGCATCTTGACTATCAATTCCTTCCATAATAGCGGATTCTGCTTCAACTGCTTTTCCGCTCCCTGGAAACCGTGCTTCTGAATCAACGTCTCTGCTACCTTGCAGAGCATGATGCAGGTCATCATTCTCATAGTGGTAGGACAGATACGGAAGCGCTGACGGGCTTTCACCTTGTCATCATTTTTCATGGTCTCCAGGCGAATCTGTTCCAGCCACTCCCTACCCTTGGCTTCCAGCTTAGGAAGCATCACGTCGCCTTCCATCAGAGGCAGCAGATGGGCTACCTGTATGATGCGGTCGCGCTGGCGATCGGTGAGCACATACAGATTATCCGTAAGCGGAGTAAACGTATTGTCCGGGGTTCTTGCCACGGTAATACGGCTCTGAAAACCATCCGTATAATTGTTCACCACACGATAAAGCGCATCAGGCGTTCCACACATCACCACATTCCATAACAGTCTGTCTATGTGTACATTCACGGCTTCTGCACTTCTAGCCTCACGCTCGTAGCTCGTACCATCATACGCCTGTCGGAGCATTACGGAGAAGTCGCTCATCGCTGATTTCCACTTCTGCGCCACGGTGTCGGCTTCTGGGGTAAACGAGAAGGCGTGCTTGCCCTCCGTATTGGCCAATCTTTCAGCCAGATTCGCCACGGTGTTGTTCAGCGTCAGACATCTTACAGGCAGTTTCGGCTCTTCCGGCTGCTCCTTCTTGTTCTTCGCTGCACGCTTCTTGGCTCTCCATTCATCCTCCTTCTGCTGATACATTTTATCCATATCTTTTATCTCCGAAGTCCAAGCATCAATCACGGGGTCGATGCTTCCCTTACCAGAGGCGAAGTCACCGGCGATGTAGGAGATGAGGTTGAGCGAGTTCATCTTGCCGTGGACAGACACCTTTACGCCAGTAGCCAGCATTCCGATTGCCGGGCAGATGGCGGTAATCACGGGCATTGCCAGGGCGGGACCCACCGCATCGAGCGAATCCCTTACGCCCAGTGGCATTCTGGGCAGGGCGTTGTAATAGAACAAGTCGTCCTGAGCATTAGCCTCGTCCAGCGCATTGACCAGCGCATCGCTGCCTTCGGAACTTACGCCCTTTGCAGCCCCCAGCTTCATTCTCTCCTGTCGGATGGCAGCAAGCACATCTTTCAGGCGCTTAGGCATTTGGGTGATTTTCTCGTTCAGAGCCGAGTTGATGCAAGCCATCTTCTCCTGCTCGGGAAAACCATCGTAGCAGGGGATGATCTGAGCCATCAGGCTGCGGTCGAAGCCACAGATGTGGCGCAGGTTCACGGCAAGCTCGAAGGTCAACGTGTTGCGGTTGGAGCGAACTGGCTCGTGCCCGTCATTATACATCTGCCACCACTTCGAGATGATTTCAGAATACGGGATTCCGAGGTAATCATTGCTGGATTGTGATGAAGAAGTAGGAGTCGAAGCAGAGGATGGTGAAGCAGAGGATGGTGAAGCAGAAGCAGGCTGAGCCTGATTCTGAGAAGAATTCAGAGGATTTTGAGAGACATAAACCTTTGAAGGATTCTCCTGATTTTCAAGATTTTTCTGAGAATTCAAAGCCTTCTCTTCTAGATTCTCCAACCAAGGCTTATAATGCTTGTTCGCCTTGTGCGCCCCCGGAGGAAGTTCCTCCTGTCCATACTTCTCACGCTCCTCCAGCACCTTGCCTTCAGTCGCCACGGCAGCCTCCTCATAACTATCCTTGAAGAGATCAGGCGAAAGATAAAGCAAATCGCCAGCATCAGCCGAAGTGGTGAAATAAACTCGGTTAATATCGTGAGCCGAAGTATCCATTTCGCACTCCATCATCTTGGCAATTCTTACCTGGTTCTCCAGGATGGTCTTGCCCATCTCTCGCTTGCAAACCGCATGACCACCTTGTCGTGCGCTGCGCTCCAGCATCAGCAGACCATATTTCTCAGGATCCTTCAGCATCAGTTTAGCCGCCTTCTCGAAATCCTGCTTATCATCCAAATCGAAGCCGAAAGCTCGGCTTGGCAGCTTCATCCCCTTCACTACCCCTTGCGGATAATGTCCGGAATAATTAAACTGCACCAGTCTTCGCTTCGCCCCATCGTTTCCTTCGCGAGCCAGTCGCAGATTTGCCTTCTGCTCATAGCTTCCACGAATCAGTTTATATTCCTCTTGCGAGGTGATGGAGCGGGCCACCTTGTGCCCGTTCTCCACCCTTATCAAATAACAGCTCATCTATGTTTTTCTACTTACTATTATTAAGTTGAACATCAAATACTTTTAGTTGAAGCTCTATCCTCTATCGCTTCAACTGGTATTCTATCAAAGCATCCGCAGCCTCTTCTGCCTCCTTCACAAGCGTGCTGCCTATGTTAATCCCCTCATCACAGAACACCTTCAAGGTGAGCTGGATAGCTCCATCCTTGGTCTTGCTCAATCGTCCGTGAGCCAGCTTTCTGATCAGTTCCGACTGCGAACGTACTCGTGGCTTACTCACGAAATCAAAAGTACCATCCGAAAGCTGCTGGGCAACGCCCTGCGAACGGAATCCCAGCACCTTCTCTCCCCCTCCGTGCTCATTAGGCGCAAAGAGGAAACACTTGCTTTCATCATAGAAAGCCATACCACCCAGCTGCACGTGCTGGCTACCATTATTCACCTGCTGGCCATTAACCTGCTGATTATTTACCTGCTGATTGTTTACCTTTTTCTTCATATTCTGAATTGATTTGCGAGAAGAAACGTGTGGATTTTTGCGCGCTTTACCATGGAAGATCCTCCGCAGTCCCAACTCAGTTAATAACTAAAACTACTTTTTATCCCTTCAGCTTTTCAATATCCGTAACGAGGATAGCCTCGCCCTGCTTCACCACTCTCATAATCTGAGTATTCATATTATAAAGTAGTCGGAAGTTGTTTCAAGATCACCAAACCATTTCGGTGTTGTCTTGTTTCTTCGACGCTGCAAAAGTAGTGAGTTTTCCAAACAAAAGGATAAAAAAAATCCCCCACGAATCCGTTTGGGGGATGTGGGGGATATACTTTGTAATTTTGGGGGATACCTTTGGGGGATACTATCTGAACTTTTCTATCTTTCTTGCATTGATGAAGGTTCCAGGCTTGGCGTACTTAGACTCTTGAAATTCCAAGTCCAGCTTATCAGCAATCTCTCTATAAGCCTCGCAACATGGAGGCGCATCCATATCAGCAAGCGTCCATTCCGTGAAATCATTATGCTTGAAATAACCATTTATCTCATGAAAATCGTCCGTAGAACATTTTAATAAAGTGCTGAAAGCAGAATTAATCTGGTCAACGAAAAGGCGCTGGGTTGATTTCTTCAGCCAATTCTTGCTCAAGAAAACCTTATAGACGATAAACCAATGTTTCTGGGCACCGATTGTCATATCTCCGATAAATTCCTTCAGCTTCTGCATCACTTTATCAACATCCACATTCTCCTTGAAAGCGATGTTCTTGAACACGGCTTCCTTCTTGATCTCACAGTGTTCCTTGGCTATGAGAAAGGCACAGTACTTGTCCAGAAAGTCGTCGATGTCTCTGCTGAACTTTTCTTTCTGGTCAAGAATATAAGCTACAATCTTCTTGACATTTCTACCGTTGTTATGGAATACTCTTCCGAATCGGGAAGAGAAAAGGCTGTTCTTGCGGTCAATCAACATGAGTCTTTTCTGCTGGCTTTCATCAGGACAGATCAGAGCCTTGTCCTGACAATCTTGCTGATAAACAAGCTCCAGTCTGACCTGATTCTCCTCAAGATACTTGTTCTTCTGATTATTGAAGAGATCTTCAAAATAGGTATCATTGATGAAGGATTGTCTGAATCCATGAACACCCTCGGCTAGTAAAAGGATGGTACTGCTAATCAGATTGCGACACGTCTCTTCCACACACTCCTTCAAAGAGTTAAGCATAGGCTTCAAGTCTATACTGATAAGGTAGAATCTCTCTTTCATTTCATCCAGCAAAGACCATTCTATTTCTTTTTTTAGCGAATTAAGCAAATCATTAATCTCTTTCACATAATCGCGCAAGACTGATTTCCAGTCCACAATTAATTCCTTTAGGCAGTTGCCGCCTTCGTCTTCTTTCAAAAAGAGGAAGCATTGTTTGAAGTGATTAACTATTGTCTCTAGATTTTTAAATTGTATTTCTTGTTCTTCGTCCATAATTGATTGTAGATTTGTTATTAGTTTAGTAAAACAAATGTCTTGGCAGGCTAAGAACCTCCGCTTACGCACACCTTGACGATAACTAACTCAACCGCCGATTCCACGCGGTACCTAGAAATGGCCCCTCAAAGTTACACAAAAATCACGAAAAATCGACCATTACAATAGAATATTAACACAAAAACGAGAAAAAAGCCTTTTAAACAAGAAAAAATCACCATTTTATAGCATTTTGCGACTTTTGAAAATATCAGATATTATCACATCCATCTATTTATTCTATCTATTTAGTATTCAATCTTATACCAAATAAAAATACATTTTTTGTTATAGAATATTGCACTTTCTAAATAAAAAACAAGAGAAAGAGCTTTTGCAAAAGGCTGGCAGAAAAACACGCTCGAAGCCCAGAAAAAGAGCCTCAGAAAGCAATTTTCATACCCCGCAGAACGGCAAAATGAGAGGGAAAAATGAGGGTTTTGAACGTGAAAAACAAGAAAAATTCAGAAATAACATAACAATTTTATTCAATATAAAGACAAAGGATGGAGGGAGAATATGGAAAACAAGAAGAGAATCTATAGCTTTTAAAGATACAACTCTGAGAAAGGACAACTTCCACAAACATACTGCATCTTGTTGATTATCAATACATTATACCAACACAACATTTCACCTTAAGAAACAAAACCAAATCCTCTATCGTGTCATTAAGGGTCAGTGTCATTAAGGGTCATTAAGGTTTTCGGGGGCGCAAAATCCCCCTATAGTATAATATAAATAATATTTATATTATACTATAGCTCTTAATGACATTTCCCATTTTTCTTAATGACCCTTAATGACACTGACCCTTAATGACACGCTTTCGCCCTCAGCATCTTCTGCATCAGAATCCCCTTCAAGCACCTCCTGCAAGCAATGCGTAAAAATGGCATTTACTTACACAGCTATGTATCAAGCACTTACGACATTTTTACCATCTTATTCCGATAAAAACTTGATTTCGCCTTCGAAATTTTGTATCTTTGCACCGGCAATCGAAGGAACAGGCTATTGTGCCGAAAACCGGTCATCTATTAAGACCGGGGCTGGTCTTAAATGATGGCAGGCGCCGGTCATCTATTAAGACCAGAAAAAGCACAGGAAACGGGGCTTCCGGGTAGTTGTGATTCAGTGAACTCTTAAACACAGAACAGAGTATGATTAACTACAGCATCGTAATGCGCAGCGTGAACGCAAACCTCCTTGAGATCAACCAGGCAAAGTCACGTATCAACCAGGCTAAGAAGGACGGCAAGGAGCCGGAGAAGAAGGACACCGACCTGGTGAAGACCGAGAAGCAGAATGCGTTCGCCATCTCGCAGTACACCGATGTGATGACCATCGAGAAGTTTGCCAAGCACATCACTTCTCACGGCAGTGTGTATTCTAGAGCTGACATCAGCGCCATCCTCTACATGGCAGTGGACTGCATGAGAGAGATGCTGCTCGAAGGCAAGAAGATCCGACTGGGCGACCTGGGCGACTTCTCTCTCCTGCTCAGCTCCAAGGGTGCAGAGACTGCCGACAAGTTTACGGCGCAGAACATCACCAACGTGAAGGTTCAGTGGGAGCCTGGTCAGCAGTTCAAGAACCTGCTAGATGACGCAGAATTCAACCTCGTGGCTAGCCGAAGTGCTCAGGCAGCCGTGATCAAGGCAATCAGGGAGGGCAAGACCAACGTGGACCTCAACGTTCCAGTTACTCCTGATGGTGGTGGCGATGGCGACGGAACCACTGGCGGCGGAACCCAGGGTGGCGGCAGCAATGCTGGCGGTAGCGGAACCACCGGAACTGAAGGCAGCGGAACGCAGGGAGCTGGCGGTAGCGGAACCACTGGTGACCAGGGTACCAGCGGCGGCAATATCGGCGGTGAAGACGGCGGCGGCGACAACGTAAATTTCTAAAAGATAAAAGTCTATGAAGAAGGATACTTGGAAAATGGTGATTCAGATTGCGATTAGCATTCTCACCGCAATAGCCACTTCGCTCGGAGTTTCCAGCTGCATGTAAGCAGCAGGAAAGCAGAAAGTAAGATGCAGGAAAGCAGAATGAAATCTGCATGTGATTCGTTTTTGAGATGATTTTATCTACTACAACCGCTCCTCCTATATATATATATATATAAATAGGTGGAGCGGTTTATTTATTTCCGCAGGTGTCATGAAGGGTCAGTGTCATTAAGGGTCATTAAGGATTTCGGGGGTTCAAAATTCTACTTCTTTTACGGTTATTGCTCCTATCGTATCATAGTTGCTATCTTCAGAAGAAGTCCAAAGAAATCCTTCTCATCCAATCGCCAACTTCTGCAGACTATCTTTCTGTTTGCTCCTTCTGGAAGCATATTGGTAAAAACAGGTAATATTTAAACGGTTTGACGAATCTCATATTTAACCTCCATGCCAAAGATATCCATTACTTCTTGAATTTTCATATCAAGTAGTATATTATATTGTACTTTTTGTGCAAAGATAAGAAATGTTTTTGGATTAAACAAGCAAAAGTATCATATAATGTTCTTTTTATGAAAAATTATAATTTCATGAGATTTATTTTGGCCGGTAAGGAGAGGTGTCACTTGCAAAGTGAGGTAAAGAGAAATTATGTAATGGCACCCAAGATGGCACTCAAGGTGATACTGAAGGTGTATGCGACAATATGGTTTAAATTATGAATAATGTAAAAATAAGTATCGAATTACGAATTCTCAAGGGTGTCATGAATGGGTAGTGTCTTTTTATGAGCTTAAGCCCATAGCGTCCGCAGTACGGACGCTATGGGTTCTCTATATAATGTAGAGCCTCAACTAAAGCATTAAATTAATACATTTCTTTGAATCAAAAGACTCAGATTCTCCATGACTCACATACCCAAGCTGATTCGAAACACATTGAGTATTTCCTATTATCCTGTCTATGTTACGATGAGAATGACCATAAATCCAATAATCTATTCGGCTATAAGCAATGAAGTTCCCCAGCTCTGCTGTGAAAGCACCGTTGATCGGACTTCCCTTAAAATCCGGAGACACCAGTTGAAATGATGGAACATGATGCGTTGCCACAACAATATGCTTTGCCTGGCTTTCACTAACAGCCTTTTCGATGAAAGCACGGCACTTAGCGTGCTCTTGATTAAACCGTTCACTGTTTATCACAACGCCACAATCCTTAATACGATAGAAATCATTTACTCTGCGCTCTGTTGAAAAAGCATCCTGCGGCTCTATATATCCCCATAGTGTAGAAACGATGAGGTCTGTATCATCCGAAAGATGTATTACTGCATTATAATAGCATTTGATATTGTGCCGAATTTCCATGCACCATCCATCATGTAGTTGCCCCAAGTCATAACCCAAATAAAACTCATGATTACCTGGTATTACTATTACTTGCTTGAAATTCTCTGAAGCCCAATCCCAGAATGGATGCTTGACAAAGCCTTCATCACCTAAATAGCCAGTATCTCCAGCTAACACCAGGATGTCAGCAACCGGCTGAAGAGGATGAGTCTCCAAATACAGGGTATTCTCCATGAATTCCAGATGCAAATCTGAAGCATATTGTATCTTAACCATGACTACAACATTGATTTCTTAAGTTGTTCTATAATCTGCAGGCTTGTCACATTGCCAAGACCTGCTGACTTGATGAAATCGGCATTTGGCAAATCCTGCATGATAGCATCAAAAAGCACGAGGTACCTGAGCATACAAATCCTCATGAATTTCGCATGCCGTACCACCTATTATAACATAATTGTCCTCAAAACCTTTGAAGAACTCCTTGAATGTATCTATTCCTCTTACCATGACATTTCATTTATCAATCGTTCCAACTCTATTTGTATTCGCTCATCTTCATTGTCTTTCAATGACAGATAAAGCGAGAGCTTATCAACTACTCCTTCTGTACTTAACATTTTGGGGTTATACTTCCATACTTGGATTTCATTTTCGCCAAACTGCTTGTCGGTTGCGACGGCCAAAGTTCTCAGTTCTTTCTTTGTAACAGCCCAACACAGCCTTGATTCTTCATTAAGCATCGTGTAGGAAGCCAGTGCATTCACCCCACTTGCCTGTTGTCCTTCAAGTATAGCATCCGTATAGTAAAGCTGCTCTATCGGAGAGACTAACATTGGCAATGCTTTATTCCAAAGTTCCCTATTGCTTAAATCAATTTGCACCGTCTTGCTCTTTGTTCCTTCCAACTTAATCAGATCTTTGGAGACAAGCCAGCGCAATGATTTGTTTGCCGTCGCATAAGAAACGCCAAACTTATCGCTCAGTCCATAACCTGTTGCCCCAACAATGGATTCAATCTGCAAATGATAAAGCAACAAACATTGGGCAAAGGGAGGAATGGTTTCTTTCAAATCCAAGCCAACCTTTCTGTCTGGTTTGATGTCAAGCAAAAGAGATGGCAGGAACATTTGCCTGTTGGGAATAACAAAGTTAACTTTTTGTGCCACCAATCTTACCTTATTATAAGATGAAATGCATGGAGTGATTAATACGACGACGAGCTGTGTCTGTCGATGTATAATATCCAATTGTTTCTTCAACTGGGCAGGTGGCACAGAGTCACCATCCTTTAGGTAAGCCATCAAAATGTGCTGTCCCAAAATACAGCCTTCATAAAAAGAGAATCTGGAAGAAACATTCATAGGGATTCTTTCCAACAAATCTTTATCTGCTGGTTCCAAAGTTACATTTTCGCCCAACATATTATCGAAATATGCAGCTGTTTCATCTATATAATATTTAATATTGCACATAATATCGCCACTAATATTACGTGCAAATATAGTGATTATATTCTGAATATCAAAACTTTCTATTGAATAAATAAGATTTTTTAAGATAATTATGGAGTGCTCCTAATTTATAAATTAGGTTAAATCCAGTCCACTAGCCCTAACAAAGCCTAGCAATATGAATCCTTTTCTGAATATTTTTTGTATTTTTGCAGATATATTGCGCTGATATGGAGTTGAGCATGGCTTATCTCCCTAGATTATAGGCGCATAATTATCTAATGATTAGAGCATGAAGAAGATATTATTCCTACACGGATTCTTTGCCACGGGCAGTTGTCCGATGGCGAAAGCCTTGAAAGAGGCGTTTGAGGGGACGGCGGTGGTGCTGACTCCCGACCTGCCATTGCACCCCAAGGAGGCGCTGAAGGAGATTCGCTCCATCATCGACCGGGAGCAGCCCGACTTGCTTCTGGGCAACAGCTGCGGCTCTTTCCTCGCCCAGATGCTGGCTCCTGTGGTGGGCATTCCTGCCCTGCTGGGCAATCCGTATTTCATGATGACGGAGTTTCTGAAGGAGCGCATCGGCGAGCATGAATACAAGGCGCCGAGAAGGGACGGTAATCAGCGGCTGGTGATTGACGAGGCGCTGATTGAGGAGTTTGCGGAACTGGAAGCCGTGCAGTTTGACCATTGCAACCCCTATTATAAGGATCGTGTGTGGGGACTTTTTGGTGAGCAGGACACCCTGGCTCACTTCTCCCCTCTCTTCCTGCAGCATTACAACCAAGCCTTCCATTTCCCTGGCGGTCATACGCCTACAGAGCAGGAGGTGAAGACCTGGTACGCTCCCCTTGCCCAGAAAATGCTGATGGAGTTTTCTGCAAAGGAAGAAAGATATTTCCAGCACTTCAAGGGCGGCAAATACAAGTTCATCCATTCTGCCTTCGACTCCGAGACTCAGGAGCGCATGGTGGTTTATCAGGCTCTCTATGGAGACCAAGCCTATTGGGTAAGACCGGAAAAGATGTTCTTCGGGAAAGTTACGAGGGACGGCAGAACTTTTAATCGTTTCACGGAAATAGATAAATAATTATGGAGACATTCAATAATGTAATAAACAGTGGCCAGCTTGTTCTGGTCGATTTCTTTGCTACATGGTGCCAACCATGCAAGGCGATGCACCCCATTCTGGAGCAGGTGAAGAGTGTATTGGGCGACCGCATCCGAATCATCAAGGTGGATGTAGATAAGTACGGCGTAACAGCAAGCCAATACCGCATCCAATCCGTGCCTACGCTGATGCTTTTCCGAAACGGAGAAGTATTGTGGCGCACAAGCGGTGTGGTAGATAAAGCCGAACTGCTGGCTACGCTTGATCCTTTCTTGACATAATCAAAAATATAAAAGAATAATCTTATGCGCATAATAGGAAACTTATAATAACAACATAAAGTACGAAGCATATGAAAAGTTTTGCACCAAAGCCGTGGTTTGCACCACAGCCTGTGCTGATTATCGGCACATATAATAAAGATGGAGTTGCCAACGCAATGAATGCTGCCTGGGCTGGACAGTGGGACATGAAGGAGATTATGATCTCGATGGGAAATCACGTCACCACAGACAACCTGAAGCTTGGCGGCG
>OIXX01000509.1_pt1 | contig 22726 bp, 20 predicted proteins | sample 1588161 | NCBI WGS metagenome assembly OIXX01 (sample SAMN03283274) | human gut metagenome | biome: human-associated habitat; material: feces | host: Homo sapiens | place: Peru | collected 2012
GCTCCCGCTCGGGGACGGGGCCGTCGAGCTTCTTCCACGGAGTGCCGATGACGGGATGTGCCATGTTCTCTCCTCTTCCTGCGCGCGCTAACGGGCATGGGCTTCCGCGAGCGAGGCGCATCTCTGGTTGCCGAGAGCGGAGTATACAGAGGTAAATCGTTTTACTTTTGGAAAAAGATAAAAAGTCTCAGAGGGGTGGCCAAACGCCGTCAAACCACCCGGACGCTGTCCTTCACGACGAGCCGAGGGGCCAGCACGACTTCCTCGGGAGCGCCCAGCTCGCCGGCTCCGGCCTCGTCAATGCGACGGAACAGCAGGTCCAGGGAAGACGTCGCGAGCTCTTCGACGTTCTGCTCGATGGAGGTGAGCGCCGGCTCAAAGAGCACATCGGCGGCGGAGTTGTCGTAACTCACCACCGAATAGTCCCGCGGGACGCGCAGGCCCTTCGAAAACAGCCGCTTGAGCAGGCCCAGCGCGATGTTGTCGCTGCCCGCGAAGACGGCCGTCACGTCCGTCGCCAGCAGATCGGCCGACGTCTCGTAGGCCTCCTGGATGTGGTAGGCGCTGCTGAACACGTAGTCGGGCCGCAGGGCAATCCCCGCCTCCCCCAGCGCCCGGGCATACCCCGCGAGACGGTCGCGCCCGGTGTTGGAGCTACGGTTGACGACGCAGGCAATGCGCTCGTGACCGGCCTCGAGCAGATGGCGCGTGGCGAGGTAGCCGCCCTGCTCGTTGTTGAAGCGCACGCGGTCGCACGGCAGCCCGTCGATGAAGCGGTCGACCATCACGCAGGGCACGGGAAGCCGCTCGAGGATCGAGAGCAGGTCGTCGTCGGCCCCGAGCTCATCGGACACGACCACAAGCAGACCGTCCACCCCTCGGTTCACGAGCAGGCGCACGAGGCTGGCGTCGTTGGCGGGCGTGTCGTCCGAGTTAGTGATGAACAGGGCGAAGTCACGCTCGCGGGCACGAATCTCGAGGCTCTTGGCAAGTGACGAGAAGAACCGGCTTTCGATGTTGGGGACGATGAGGCCGAGGGTCTTCGAGTGCTGCGTGACGAGGCTGCGGGCAATCTGGTTGGGAATGTAGCGCTTGCGGCGCGCCACCTCGCGTATGCGTTGCTTGTTGGCCTCAGAAACCTTGCAGGGCCGGTCGTTGAGGACGAGGGAGACCGAGGTTACGGAAAGCCCCACCTCGCGGGCGATGTCCTTGAGCGTGACCTTGGCCATGCGCAGCCCCCTGCCCCATCCGGCCGCCTCGCGCGCACGGCACTCTCTGGCCGCCCGTCGCGGCTCGTTCGTTAACCCCAGTTTGGCCGTGGCGTAACCCCAAGGCAACCTTTGCGGCATAGCCTGTCCCAAGGTGCGGATGACGTCGCCGACGACCAGAAGCGGGTGAACCCAATGCGGACAATCCTCTACCTCGGCTCCACAACCGACCTCGACTACGAGCGAGAGCTCCTTCGCGAGTGGGACAAGACCTGCGTGCACCTTGCCACCTGCACAAAGCTTCCCACGCGCGCCTCGCTTCCGGATGGCGGCACCAGCGCCGCGGCAGCGGCACCGTCAGCCGAGCCGGCCACGCCCGACCCCCTGTGCGACGTTGACGCCGTGGTGGTGGAGCAGGGCGAGCTAAACGCAGATGTCCTGCGCGCCCACCCGCAGCTCACCGTGGTCGTGCTGCTCGGCGACAAGCACGCGAGCGCGGACGTGGCCACGGCCACCGCGGAGAACATCTGGGTGACGCGCGCCCAGAACCGCGCGGTGCTGCGCAGGCTCCATCTCGCGCCGCAGACGCCGGGGCGCTCCGCCCGCAGGCACGCCCTTCAGGACGCCCTCGCAGGCATCGCCGGAGAGCGCCCAAGCGGCCGCGTCAACGAGCTGTAGCGTCAACGAACGAGGACGCAAGCGGGGCCCGAGCCTCTGCACGAGCCCGCTTGCGCCTCATCCGCTTCGCTCATGTGACGCATGCGCGTGTGGCGCGCTCGTAGTACGAAATCATCCCGCGCGTCGAGGGAGGCGCGGGTGCGACTTGCGGCGACCGTCCGAGTCCGGCGGCCGTCATGGCAGGGATGCGCCACCTGTCCGTCGATTTGTTGCGCAACAATTGCGCCCGAGCTACGCCCTTGCGAGCCAGGGCCTCCCAGCAATGGCCCGCATGAGGGCGTCGCGCCCGGCGGCAAGCGTCACGTCGTCGTGTATGTGCAGGTAGACGGCGCACGAGATGCCATAGGCATCCGCGCCGAGGAAGCACACGCCCGTGTCCTGCCCTTCCGCGAGCCTGCCGGCAAGCGCCTCCGAGGCAGCCTGCCTCACCTCGGCCGTCACCTGGTCGAGGTCGGCATCGACGGCCACCGCGAAGTCCACCTCGCAGAGCGTGGCCGAGCCCGGCGCGAGCCGTTTGAGCGCCGTCTTGTTGAGCACCGAGTTGGGGATCACCTGCTCGTTGCCCAGGCGGTCGCGCACGGTGGTGCTGCGCCAGTTGACGTCGATGACCTCGCCGGAGAAGCCCGAGACGTCCACGCGGTCTCCGGGCTGCACCACCTTGCCGGCCATGAGCCCCAGACCGCCGATGACGTTGGAGACCGTGTCCTGCAGACCGAAGGAGATGACGAGGGAGGTGACGCCCAGAGCGGTGACGAAGGCCGTGGGCTGCACGCCAAAGACCGGATCGAGCACCGAGAGCAGGGCGAAGGCCCACACGAGCGCCCGCGCGATGTTCACGAAGATGCTCGCGCTGGGCACCTCGCTCACGTCGAGCAGACGCCTCAGCAGCTTCGTGAGAAAGTGCGTGACGACAATGGCGAGAAACACCGCCACGGCGAGCATGATGGCCCGGCCGATGAGGTCGTCGGCGGTGAGGCCGAAGATGACGGTCTTCTCGAGCGCGTTCTCGACGGTGTCCATGAGTACCTCCCTAACGGCTACGGGTAGAGCCTGGAGCGAAGGGCGAGGCCAACTGCCTTAGCCCTCGATCTTGACGATGGGCGCGAAGCCCTTCATGAGCTTCTTGACCTTGCCCGTGCGCGTGAAGCGAACCTCGATCATGTCGCCCTCGGCGCCAATGACCACGCCGGGGCCAAACGTCTTGTGCGAGACCTGGTCGCCCTTGGCGAAGGCGTCACGGGCAAGCGCGGCGTTGCGCTGGATGCCCGCCGGGTGCGGTGTCGCAGCCCCCGCACGCTCGGGCACCGCAGCAGACCGGCCCGCCCCGGGAGCACCCACACGAGCTGCGCCAAAGGTCCGGGAGCCCCCGAGGCCCCCGCGACGCGAGGCAGAGCCGGACAGGGGCACGCCCGCGCCCTGCGCGCGATCCGGCACGCCGGAGACGTAGCCGGCCTCCTCGGCCGCAGCAAAGCTCAGGCCGCCGGTGGAGCCGCAGCGCGACGCCCCCCGAGCGCCGCCGAGCCCTCGCTCGTCGCCGCCCCAACGCTCCGCCTCTCCGGCGCGCTCGCGCGCGTAGTCGGGGTCCTGGTTGAAGTCGTAGTCGTCGAACGCCTCGCGCCTGTCCGCCGCGCGGAATCCCAGGCCGCCGACACGCCCCTGGGCGTTACCGCCAGCAGAGCGCGTGGCAGACCCGAAGACGTTGCCGCCGTAGACCGCGCCGCCGCTGCCGTAGGTGCCGTGCCGGTCGCCGCGCTTGTCGAGGCCCACGCCAAAGTAGCCTTCCGAGCCCTTGCCGAGCGTGTGGACGTCCCTTTCGGGAATCTCGCCGATGAAGCGGCTCACGGGGTTGTTCTGTCGGGCCCCGAAGGTCATGCGCGTCTCGGCGTAGGTGAGGTAGAGCTTGCGCTCCGCACGCGTAATGGCCACGTAGGCGAGCCGTCGCTCTTCCTCGAGGTTGCCGGCCTCCTCCTGCCCAAACTTAATATGCGGGAAGATGCTCTCCTCCATGCCGGCCACGAAGACCACGGGGAACTCCAGGCCCTTGGCCGCGTGAACCGTCATCATCGTGACGGCGCTCGTGGAGCCCGCCAGCGCATCGAGATCGCTCCTCAGCGCCAGCCATTCCATGAACGCCGGGAGCTTCTCGGCCGCCACCTGCACGGTGGGGTCGACGGGCTGGGCCGGCGGCACCGGGCTCGCCTCGCCGTCCGCCGCGCCGAGCGCGCCCGCCTCGCGCAGCTGCGCCAGGCTCTCGAGCGTCTCCGCGACGTCGTCGTGCGTGTCGTCGAACTCCTGGGCCACGCTCAAAAACTCGCGGATGTTCTCGATGCGGCCCTCGGCCTCCACCGTGTGCTCGGCCTCGAGCGCCGAGATAAGACCGGTGTCGTCGATGATGGACTCCACCACCCGCGCGAGCTCGCCGCTCTTGGCCCTCGAGCGCTCGATGATGCTCGTGAACTGGCCGAGGGCGTTGCGAGCCTTGCCCGTGAGCAGGCCCTCCTCGGCCACGCAAGCCTGGCACGCCGCGAGGAACGGCATGCCGTGCGTGAGCGCATAGCTCTGGATCTTTGCCACGCTCGTGGAGCCGATGCCGCGCCTGGGCGTGTTGACCACGCGCTGGGCACTGACGTCGTCGGCCGGGTTCACCACGAGCTTGAGGTAGGCCATGACGTCGCGAATCTCGGCGCGGTCGAAGAAGCGCGTGCCGCCCACAATCTTGTAGGGCACGCCCGCACGCAGCAGCATGTCTTCGAGGATGCGGCTTTGGGAGTTCATGCGGTAGAAGAGCGCCATGTCGTCGTAGGAGACGCCCTTCTCGTGCAGGGTGTTCATCTCCTTGCCGATCCACGCGCCCTCCGCACGCTCGTCGGGTGCCTGGTAGACCTGCACGAGCTCGCCGTCGCCGCGCGAGGTGTAGAGCCGCTTGGGCTTACGGCGCGAGTTGTTGGCCACCACGGCGTTGGCGGCGTTGAGGATGTGGCCGGTGGAGCGGTAGTTCTCCTCGAGCTTGACCACCTTGGCGTCCGGGTAGTCCTTCTCGAAGTCGAGGATGTTCTGGATGTCCGCGCCTCGCCACGAGTAGATGGACTGGTCGTCGTCGCCCACGACCATGAGGTTGCGCTCGCGGGCGGCCAGCATGTTGGTGATCTCGTACTGGACGTGGTTGGTGTCCTGGTACTCGTCCACCGAAATCTGAATGAAGCGGTCCTGGTACTTCGCAAGCACGTCCGGGTGGTCGCGCAGCAGCTTGTGGGCATTGATAAGCAGGTCGTCAAAGTCCATGGCGTTCGCCCGCTCGAGCCGTGCCTGCAACTCGCGGTAGACGCGCGAGGTGACCTGCAGCTCGGGCGTGTTGGCCATGCTCTCGAACTCGTCGGGCAGCACGAGGGCGTTCTTGGCGCTCGAGATGCGCGAGCGGATACCGTTGATGGGGAAGCGCTTCGAGTCGATGTCGAGGTCGCTCTGGATCTGCTTGGCCAGGCGCTTGGAATCGTCGTCGTCGTAGATGGTGAAGTTGGGCTTGAAGCCGAGGGCCTCGGCGTCCTCGCGCAGGATGCGCACGCACATGGCGTGGAAGGTGCAGACCCACATGCCGCGCGTGCCGCCCGGAAGCAGGGCGTTCAGGCGCTCGCGCATCTCGGCGGCGGCCTTGTTGGTGAACGTGATGGCGAGGATGCGCCAGGGGCGAACGCCCTCGTCGGCGATCATGTGGGCGATGCGGTAGGTAAGCACGCGCGTCTTGCCGGAGCCCGCGCCCGCAAGCACGAGCAGAGGACCGTGGGTGCACTCGGCAGCCTCGCGCTGGGCGGGGTTGAGGCCCGAGAGGTCGATAGGCTCGACGGGAGGCTGGTAGCGCGGGCGAGGGACGGGCGTTGGGACAACGGGAGCCACCGCTGCAGGCGAGCCGCCGACGACCGAGGTGGCGGGAGCGGTCGCATCCGCCTCTGCCACGGACGAACCAGCGGGAACCATGCCCGTGAGGAACCCCGGCAGCGTCAGGTCCTGTGCGGTTCTCTTCCTCGCCTGCGGCATGTGGCTCCCCTCGCCCGAATGCAGTAACGGAGGTCTAGTCTACCTGCCGTGGCGGACAACAAAGCGACCTCCCCAGAACAAGCGGATGAGGCCGCTGCAGCGAGGAGGGCACGGCGACAACGCCCCACGGCCCATGCGCCGGCAACCGCACGCTCCAAAAGCGCTACTCGACGATGCTGTCCCGGTCGTAGGTGATGGCGTAGGCCTTCTCGAGCACGCGGAGCAGCTCCTTGGTGTCGTGCTCGCCCAGCGTAGCAAGGCCGGAGCTGAGGTCGTTCACGCCCTCCTCGCGCCGCTCGCGGGAGAAGCCGCGGCCCTTCTCGGTAACGAGGACGATCACGCGGCGACGGTCGGTCGGGTCGCCCGTGCGCGTCACGAATCCCTTGGCCTCAAGCGCGTCGAGGATGCGCGTCATGCGGGAGCGCGTGTAGCCCAGGCGGTTCGCGAGCTCGGACGGGCTCGTGCCGCCCTGCTCACGCGCGAGAAGGTCGAGGACGGGTGCCTCGCCCATGGAGAGTCCGTAGGCGGTGCTCAGCGAGCCCTTGGCGAGGGCCCGGGAGTAGAGGATGAGCTTGTTGGCCGCTGCCTCGTAGTCCATGCCTCGCCTCCTCGCTCGCTCCCAGATCGCCTTCGGACAAAAGCGTGATTATACAGGGACACCCCTGCCGCGCCCCACAGGCTTTCCGGGAACGGACGCCGCCGCGCCCCGCTAGCCCTTCTCGTCCCCCCTGGCCCCTTGGCCCCGGGTCGCCGTTGTACGTGATCGCGTACGCATGCTCGAGCACATGGATGAGCTCCGTCACGTCGTGGTCGCCCATCTCCGAAAGCGACTGGGCGAGCTCGCGCACGCCGTCCTCGCGCTTCTCCTCCGAATGGTGACGCCCGAGGGCGGTGATGTAGAGGATGACGCGCCTGCGGTCGGTCTCGTCGGGGACGCGCACGGCGAAGCCCTTCGCCACGAGCGAGTCGAGGGTCCTCGTCATGCGCGAGCGCGTGAAGCCGAGGTCCTTGGACGCCTTCGAGGGGATGACGCCCCCGTCATGCTCGGCCAGGTACTCCAGCACTGGCATCTCGCCCACGGAGAGACCGTAGGCACGGCTGAGTTTACCTTTGGCGAAGGCGCAGGAGTAGGTCACGAGCTTTCTCGCTGCGTCCTCGTAGTCCATCGAATCAGCCCTCCTCCTTCCCCTCCGCCTTCTTGGGAAGGCCGTTCTCGTCGAGCTCCACGTTGGCCGCGCGCAGAATGCGAGACACGTTGCGGCGCGCCCCGATCGTCCCCAGCTTGAACAGCACAGAGACGGGGACGCCAAGCACGAGGCAGACCACGCCCACGGGCCCCGCGATCTCGGGGCCCGACCCGTAGAACCCCCACCAGCCCAGGAGAAACCCGATGGCACAGAGCGAGTAGCCCGCGCGCAGGAAGACGTAGAGCCTCTGAATCGCCTTGGTCTGAAGCTGGGCCTCCCGAATGAGGTCGTCCTTCCCCCAGTTGGAGGTGTCGAGCGCCATGGGGCCTCCCCTCTCTGAAAACGACAAGAAACAACCGTGATTCGTCCGAAGCCGTCCGTTGGCGCGCAATGGACGGCTGCGGGCGCATCCCGCCTGCACGGCGCAGGGGCACCGGCCAGAAAAAACGCGCGGACGCGGAACCCGTGAAGGCCCGCGCCCGCGCGTCTCGAAACGAACGCCCGGTGCTTAGTAGGACAGGCCCGGGTTGAAGACACCGAGGAGCACGCCCACGAGCGCGATGACCACGAGGATGAGCATGGTCACGACCGGGGTGAGCTTCTTCTTGGTCATGAGCCACCAGCACAGCAGCGTGAACAGGCACGGGAGCAGCTTGGGGAAGATGCCGTCGAGCGTGTCCTGGAAGGCGTTGCCGCCGGGGAGGACGAGGTCCTTGGAGAGCGTGATGCTCACCCAGGTAGCGGCGACGGCGCCGATGACCATGGTGCCCACCATGACGATGGAGTCACGAAGCGCGGTGGCCTTGGGGCCGACGAGGGCCTCGACGGCCTTGCCGCCGAGCTCGTAGCCCTGGTTGTAGGCGAAGCGCATGCCGAAGTACATGAGCGCGTTCCACACGACGATGTAGAAGATCGCGCCGAGCGGGCTGCCGTCGCCGGAGAGGCCAAGGGCGATGCCGAGCAGGATGGGGATGAGCGTGCCGACGACGAGCGAGTCGCCAAGGCCGGCGAGCGGGCCCATGAGGCCGGCGCGGATGCCGTTGATGGCCTCGTCGGTGACGGGCTCACCGTTGGCGCGAGCCTCCTCGAGGCCGGCGGTGATGCCGACGACCATCGTGCCAACCTGCGGCTCGGTGTTGAAGAAGGCGCTGTAGGTCATGAGGGCCTTCTTCTGGTCCTCGGGGTCATCATAGAGTTCCTCGACCAGCGGTAGCATGGCGCTCAGGTAGCCGAAGGTCTGCATGTGCTCCTGCGAGAAGCAGGTGAGGTTGCCGTAGGCCCAGTTCCAGAACGAGCGGTTGAGGGCCTTCTTGGAGAGCTTCTTCTCAGCCATGATTAGATGTCCTCCTCCTCGTCATCGTCGCCAGAGGCAAGCGCGGCGCCGCCGCCGTTCTGCATGTCGATCTTGAGGGACTCAAGCTTGTAGTTGATGACCGCGAAGAAGCAGCCGATGAGGGCGGCGGCGATCAGGTTGACGCCCATGACGGCAGCGAGGATGAAGCCGAAGAAGAACGTCAGGAAGTCGGTGGGCTTGGAGATGACCTGCTTGAGCAGGATGGCGATACCGACGGTGGGGAGCAGCGAGCCCACGGTGAACAGGGTCTTCATGGCGACGCCGTCCATCGGGAGGTACTGCTTCATGAGGTCGACCATGCCGGCGCCACCGAGCGTGATGATGAACGTCGGGATGAAGGAGCAGAGGATGTGACCGATCCAGGGCAGACCGAAGTCAACGAGGTAGAGCTTCTTGAGGTCGCCCTTCTCGAGCCACTTCCAGCCCATGCCCTGCCAGACCAGGTTCACCGTGGCGGTGCCGTAGAACAGGACGGTGCCGAGCGTACCCACGGCGGCGCCGAGGGAGGCGGCGAGGCCGGCGGCCTCGGTGGAGGCGGGGTCGAGGCCCTGCGCCTTCACGGCGAGGATGGCGAGCGGGATGCCGATATAGGACACGGCGCGCACGTCGGCGGAGACGGTTCCGCCGGGGGTGACCAGCGCGATGTAGACGAGCTGAATCGAAGCGCCGATGAGGATGCCGGAGCGCACGTCGCCCATGATTAGGCCGACGACGAGGCCGGCGACAAGAGGACGACCGAGGGTGTAGTTACCAAAGGTCGTTCCGCCCATGCCTGGCATCGAGGACAGGCAGGCGAACAGCCCGAAGAGGGCTGCCTGGAACACGTTGATTCCCATACCTTCCACCTTCCAAAGTGGCTTGCAAAAACAACCCGGGCCTGACGATGCCCCACCGAGCCCGGGGAAGTACCGAACTTAGAAGCCGAACTGGCCGCGGAACTTGGGCCACTCGCCGATGGACTTCTCCTTGAGAAGCGCGAACTCGACGGTGTAGCCAGCGTTGGTGATGTCCTCGAGGGCCTGGGCCTCTTCCTGCGTGATGGACTGGTTGTTGCCCAGCTTGGTGGCGCCCGGACGGTCGTTGCAGGGACCCACGATGACACGGTCCATGCCCGGCTTGAAGCCCATGTCCACCAGGATCTTCTTCATGTCCTGCGGGTTCTTGGTAATCAGGAAGTAGCGATCCTTGGAGTCGAGCACCTTCTGCTGGACGTCCTTAAAGTGGTCGAGCGTCCACACGAAGGTCTTCTTGTCGGAGGCGCTCTTATAGGCCTGCTTGAGGATCGGGTCGGAGGCGGCGGCGTCGTTCACGGCGATGAGGCCGTCGCAGGGGTACTCGAGCGACCAGCGGGTGACGGTCTGGCCGTGGATCATGCGGTCGTCGATGCGGATGAAGCTAACCATGTGATCATTCCTTTCAGAGGGCCGCCCGCCTGGAAGACGTCGCGACCGACCAGATTGACCTAGATGTCGTCCTCGTCGTCGCCGGACTCGTCGGCCACCTCGAGCTCCATCTCGCGGGCGGCCTCGCGGGCCTCGGAGACCATGGCGGCCTTGAGGCTGGGGAGGTCGGTGGTCTGGAGCTGCATGAGCGCCGTGAGCGCCATGGGCAGGTTGGCGCCGCCGAAGGCGCTCGTCTTGGCGAGCAGGCCCTTGTCTGACAGCACCTTGAGGGCGTTGGTGAGCGGCGAGCCGCCGATGATGTCACCGAGCACGAGCACCTCGTCGTCGGCACCGATGACCTCGACGACCTTCTTGAGGTTCTCGACGTACTCGTCTGCGCCCATGCCGTCCTTGAGACTGCAGCTCAGGACGTCCTCCCTGGCACCGCCCAGCATGTCGAGAACGCTGTGCAGGCCGGGCGCGAAGGTTCCGTGGCTCACGAGAAGCAGATACCTCATTGGCCCTCCTTCCATGTCCGCGCGCACCGCGCGCATCTCAACGACCGCGCGCCGCACACGTGCGAGTGCGCCCTCCGCCCCACCCCGTGGGGCCGCGAGGAGTTCGTACGAATTTGATTGTTAGCGTCAACTATTTCGATGCAAAACCATTGGGGGCGAGCGGCTTCGATTCGTCGGCGAACGACATGGATTGCATATTGAACGGTATTCGACAGCCGCCAGGGCGCTCGAATCTGCCTTTGGCCGAGCAGATTCTGGGCGTTTGATGTGGGGCGATACATGCCCCGCACGCGGTTTTGCGCGCTGATGCCGGAGTGTGGGGCGGCGGATACTACCCGAGCAGCCGCTCCAGCTCGGCGGCGAGCCCGTTCTCGTCGTTGGTGAGCCGCGTCACGTGACGCGCGTGCGAACGCACCCACTCGTCGGCGTTGGCCATCGCGTAGCTCTCGGGAACGGCAGCGAGCATCTCCACGTCGTTGTGGCCGTCGCCAAACGCCATGGCCTGCGACACGTCGAGCCCGAAGTGGCGGCACATCACCGCGACGCCCTCCGCCTTGCTCACCCCGCCCGCCATGATCTCGCAGAGGATGGGCGACGAAAGCACCACCGTGAGGTCCGGGAGCTCGGCCGCGAGACGGTCGTGCACGACTGCGATGCGCTCGGGCTCGCCAACGAGCAGCAGCTTGTGCACGCCGCCAGCCTCCGCAAAGGCCTGCTCGACGGGGGCTTCCGCGCTCTCGCAGCCCACGATGCGCTCCTCGTTGGCCACGCGCGGGTCATGGCGGTCGTCAACGGCCCAAACATGGTAGCCGTACGTCATGCAGCACACGTCGGGAGCCACCTCGGACACGATGCGCCTCGTCTCGAGCGCCCGCGCGAGCGGGATGGGACGGCTCAGCAGCTCGTTGCCGTCCTCGTCGAGCGCGTAGGCGCCGCTGTAGCACACAAGCGGCCCGGAGAAGCCAAGGGCTCGCTGGATGGGATGGAGTGCCTCGGGCATGCGGGCGCTCACGAGCACGAAGGGAATGCCTGCCTCCCCCAGGCGCGCAATGGCGGGCGCGGAGGCGGGGATGGGCCGATGCTCACCGTCGAGGAGTGTCCCGTCCACGTCGGTGAACACGATGCGGCACCCATTCGAAAGGGACGGCCTTGCTGCGCTGCGGTCCATAGGGGCTCCTCTCGATCGACGGCCTCTCTCGTCGACTTCTCCATAGTGTAGCCAAGGTACCGCACGTACCCCACCTTGCCCGCCCCCGCATCAGCCGAGATGGCAAACGATTGCGTAGGTCATAGTTTATTTCTATGCATATAGATAGCGACAAAGAGTTATCCGATGCGTGAGCCCGCGTGGTACAAATCGCCCAACAAGGCGCCCGAACAGGCACCCAACCACAACCGAAAGGCATCGCCATGCAGACCTCAGTCGTCGGCTATCCAAGGATCGGCAAGCTTCGCGAGCTCAAGTTTGCCGAGGAGAAGTACTTCAAGGGCAACCTCACCGAAACCCAGCTCCTTCAGGTCGCCTCCGACCTGCGCGTCGAGCACTGGCACACGCAGGACAGCGCCGGCATCGACCTCGTCCCCTCCAACGACTTCTCGTTCTACGACACCACGCTCGACACCGCCGCGCTGCTCAATATCGTTCCACGCCGCTATCGCGAGTTGGGTCTCTCCCCGCTCGACACGTACTTCGCCATGGCCCGCGGGTACCAAGGGCCGGCCGGCGACGTGAAGGCGCTCGCCATGAAGAAGTGGTTCAACACCAACTACCACTACACCGTCCCCGAGATTGACGACGACACGCAGATCCGCCTCGTGGGCGAGAAGCCCTTCGAGGAGTTCGCCGAGGCCCGCTCCTTCGGATTCGACCCCAAGACGGTGTTGCTTGGCCCCGTCACCCTGCTCAAGCTCGCCCGCTTCACCGGCACCCGTGCCATCGAGGACGTCTGGGAGGACGTGGCCGAGGCGTACGCCGCCACCGTCGCCCATCTCGGGCACATGGGAGCTCCCTGGCTCCAGCTCGACGAGCCCTGGCTCGTGCGCGACCTCACCGACGCCGACCTCGACCTCGTCCGACGCGTCTACGAGCGCGTGCTGGCAAACACCGGCACGGTGAAGGTGCTGCTCCAGACCTACTTCGGCGACGTCCGCGACTGCTACGAGCTGCTGTGCGAGCTGCCCTTCGACGCCATCGGCCTCGACTTCGTGGAGGGCACCCGCTCGCTCGAGCTCGTTCGCAAGCACGGCTTCCCCGCGAACAAGCTGCTGGTGGCAGGCCTCGTGAACGGCAAGAACATCTGGCGCAACCACTACGGTCACACGGCCGACGTGGTGGAGGAGCTGCGTGAAACGGGCGCCGAGGTGGTGCTCTCAACGAGCTGCTCGCTGCTGCACGTGCCGTACACGCTTGAGAACGAGACCAGGCTCAAGCCGGAGTACGCCGCCCACTTCGCCTTCGCGCACGAGAAGCTCGCCGAGCTTGCTGAGCTCGCGACGCTGCTCGATGAGGGCAACCCGCGCGCCACCGAGGCCTTCCGCGCCAACGCGGCGCTCATCGCCGGCCGACCCGACAAGGACGATTCCGCCGTCCAGGCCCGCGTCGCCGCCATCAAGCCCGAGGACCACACTCGCCTGCCAAAGCGCGCCGAGCGCGAGCGCATCCAAAAGGCCGAGTTTGGCCTGCCGCGCTTCCCCAGCACCACCATCGGCTCCTTCCCCCAGACACGCGAGGTGCGCGCCGAGCGCAAGGCCTACCGAAAGGGCGAGGTCACCGAGGATGCCTACGAGCAGTTCCTGCGCGACAAGATTGCCTCATGCGTCCGCTTTCAGGAGGAGGTGGGGCTCGACGTCCTCGTACACGGCGAGTTCGAGCGCAACGACATGGTGGAGTACTTCGGCGAGCAGCTCTCCGGATTCCTCTTCACCGAGAAGGCCTGGGTACAGAGCTACGGCACCCGCTGCGTGAAGCCGCCCATCATCTGGGGAGACGTAAGCCGTCCTCACCCGATGACCGTGGCCTGGTCAGCCTACGCGCAGAGCCTCACCAAAAAGCCGATGAAGGGCATGCTCACCGGCCCTGTCACGATCCTCAACTGGTCGTTCCCGCGCGAGGACATCTCCCGCGAGGAGTCCACGAAGCAGATTGCCCTCGCCATCCGCGACGAGGTGCTCGACCTCGAGGCTGCGGGCATCAAGGTGATCCAGGTCGACGAGGCGGCCCTGCGCGAGAAGCTGCCGCTGCGCAAGAGTGACTGGTTTAGCGAGTACCTCGACTGGGCCATCCCGGCCTTCCGCCTCGTCCACAGCGGCCTCAAGGCCCAGACGCAGCTGCACACGCACATGTGCTACTCGGAGTTCACCGACATCATCAAGGCCATCGATGCCATGGACGCCGACGTCATCACCTTTGAGGCGAGCAGAAGCGACCTCCAGATCCTTGACTCGCTCGCCGAGAACCACTTCGAGACGGAGGTGGGGCCGGGCGTCTACGACATCCACTCCCCGCGCGTGCCCTCGACCGAGGAGATCCTCGAGACGCTTCGGCGCATCCTCCGCAAGGTCTCGCCGGACAAGCTCTGGGTGAACCCCGACTGCGGTCTCAAGACCCGCGGCGAGGCGGAGACGAAGCCGAGCCTCGAGCACATGGTCGCCGCAGCGCGCCAGCTGCGCGAGGAGGTCGCCGCGGGCACCGTGTGCGTATATGACGCGACGTCTGGCACGGCTGCCGCGCACGGCCATGACCACGGCGACGGCGCCTGCCCGTGCTGCTCCACGAACGGGGCAGAGTAATGCAAGCCCCGCGCGTCGACACGATCTTCGCGAGCCGCACGCGGCCGCTGTCGTTCGAGATCTTCCCGCCCAAGGGCGACCTCACCGTCGAGCAAGCGCGTGAGGTCGTGGCGGGGCTCGCCCCGCTGCGCCCGGACTTCGTGAGCGTCACGTGCTCGGCCGGCGGCTCGGGCAACGCGAGCGGCACGACCGCCGTGGCAGCGATGGTGCAGGACGAGTTCGGCATCCCGGCAGTGGCCCACCTCACCTGCCGGGGGCTCACCCACGAGTCGCTCGCCAAGCGCACGCAGGAGCTCAAGGACGCCGGCATCGTCAACGTGCTGGCGCTCCGCGGCGACCCCGTCCCCGGCGAGCCCGAACCTGTCGGCGACTATGGGCACGCGAGCGACGTCATCCCGGAGCTCGTGGACGCCGGGTTCTGCGTGGGGGCCGCCGCCTATCCCGAGGGACACATCGGCTGCGTTGACCTCGCCGACGACGTACGCCGCCTGCGCGAGAAGCAGGACGCGGGCGCGAGCTTCTTCGTCACGCAGCTGTGCTTCGACGACGAGGCTATCTTCCGCTTCCTCGAGAAGTGTCGACGCGGAGGCATCACGGTACCCATTACCTGCGGCATCATGCCCTTCATGAGCAAGGCGCAGCTGTCGCGGATGGTGTTCATGTGCGCCGCGTCGCTCCCCTCCCCCGTGATCCGGCTGCTCGCCCGCCACGAGGACGACCCGGAGGCCCTGCGCGCCGCTGGCGTAGACTATGCCGTGGAGCAGCTGCTCGACCTGTCGCGTTTCGGAGTGAGCGGCCTGCACCTGTACACCATGAACAAGCCCGCCGTAGCCCGCGCCTGCGTGGAGAGAATCCACCGCAGGTAGAGCGGAAGCACAGAAGGCGTCGCGTGCCCGTCAGCCCTTCCAGGGCCTGGCGGGTGCACCGGCGCACGCCAGAGGAGGCACCATGGCCCACACCCCGCATCGCGTCCTTTACTACACGCTCGACGGCGACACGACGCGTGCCGAGGAGATCCTGCGCGAGCGGGGCATGTCGGCCGAGGTCGAGCTCGTCGGCGCGGCGCACGAACCGTTTTGCTCGCCCACGCCCGAGCAGCTGGCTGGGTGCGAGGCCGTGGTGGGCGAGTTCATGCCCGTCATCAAGGACTCCGTGGACGACTTCGCGCAGGCGGGCGTGAGGCTCGTGGCGTCGATGTCCATCGGCATCAACCACATGGACGTTTCGGCGCTGGCCGAGAAGGGCGTGCTCGTGAGCAACTGCCCCGGCTACTGCGCCAAGGACGTCGCCGCCCACGCCGTCGTGCTCATGCTCGACCTCATGCGCAAGGTGACCCTTGCCAACCGAGACGTGCGCGCGGGCGGCTGGGATCCCAAGGTGGGCTACCCCGTGCACCGGCCTGACGGCCAGACGCTCGGCCTCGTGTTCTTCGGGCACATCGCACGCGAGGTGGTGCCCGTGGCGAAGGCCCTGGGCATGCGCGTGGTCGTGTGGGCGCCAACGAAGACGGCTGCCGAGCTTGAGGCGGCAGGGTGCGAGAAGGCCGAGACGCTCGACGACCTCCTCCGCGTGGCCGACGTGGTGAGCCTGCACTGCCCGCTCGTGGACGAGACCCGCAACCTCATCGGGGAGCGGGAGCTGGGGCTCATGAAGCCCACGGCGTTTCTCGTGAACACGGCCCGCGGCGAGTGCGTGGACGAGGACGCCCTGCTCGCGGCCCTTAACGAGAATGCGGCAAGCGGCGGCAAGCGCGGCATCTGCGCCGCCGGCCTCGACACGCTCGCGCACGAGGCGACGGCGCGCAACGAGCGGCTCATCGCCCATCCGCGCGTCGTGGTGACACCTCACTCGGCCTACGACTCTCTCGAGGCGGCCGACGAGCTCCGCAAGATGAGCCTCGAGGCCGTCTGCGAGCTGCTCGTGGAAGGCAGGCGCCCCACCAACTGCGTGAGCCCGCTCTAAGCCGGGTGCGTTCGCCGGCGCCTGCCGCACTCGTCGGCGCCCGTCGGCCCTGTCGGCACCTGCCGCACTCGCCCACCCCGCCGAACGTGACCGCATTCATCGAACTACGTCATTTTGGACAGTTTCGCCAGATCCGTCGACGATTCTGTCCAAAAACACCGATCTCGACGTAAGTGCCCTAGCCCAGCACGGGGACGAGCCAGCCCGAGGAGCAGGCTGGCATATCGGCCAAACGTAGGGTCAACGCCTCCACATCTCGAAACCATCTAGGCGTCGTATTCAATTTTGAGGCTCGGATCCGTCTCGTAATCGTCAACAATCTCGTTGTAGTTCTTTACCAACTCGGCGAGGACGCCGTTTCGCGCGATAGAGTCAAAACGTCCGTGTTCTCGAACACGTTAGTGGACAGAAACTGCTCGAGATCCCACGCCTCAGTTCTGTGACCAATGCCTTTGTCTTCTAGCATCTGACGCGCCATTTCCACACGCTCGTGAAGCGTGACGATGATGGGGTTGAGCCCGTGCTCGAGATTCGTCCGGCATTTCTCCAAAATCTTGTGAGCGTACGCAAAGTCGTCAAACTCGTCCTGATACCTCATAAGCCACCTCCACAAGCTCTCGAAGTATGTTCTGAGCAAGATAGCGCGCGACGGGGGCGGCTACCGCATCACCCATCGCCAGATAACCATCGTTGCACGTCCCCGGCAGCCTGAACGTATCCGGTGCGCCCATAAGCCGCGCGACCTCGCGAACGGTCAACAGCCTTGCCTCCAGGGCGTCACCTTCGCGGTGAACGAGGAACTGCTTTGAAGAGCCCCCGGCAGGGGTTCTGAGACAGCCCGCTATTCCGTCGCAGCGCAGCTCGAGCACCTGGTGCTTGTTGCGCGTGCGCCGATAGCCCGTGGCATAGGCAAGCCCAGATGCGATGAACTTTTCGCGGTGGCTTTCCGGGATGAGTCGAATGGCCTCGTGTCTGTCGTACGGAACGTCCTTCTCGACGATATCCTCGAGCGAAACCGAGGGCCTATTCGGCGCGGGGACGTTCCACCACACGAAGTCAGGTAGCGGGCGACCGACCCGCGTAACGGCGGTAGGGTGCGCCCATGTTGGTGTCTGGGCGACAAGGTCGTGGGGAACGGCACCCTTCGTTCCGATGACGAAAACCCTCGGTCGTGACTGGGGGACGAACTCGCGCGCGTTGATGAGCATCGCGCCCACCTTGTATCCGCGCGACGTGAGGGCGGCGTGCAGTTGGCGGTAGTCCTCTCCGCCGTGGGCGCTCATGAGGCCAGCAACGTTCTCGAGGCAAACAACACGCGGCGCGTTCTCTCCCTGCTCGTCCAGAATACGGAGCCACTGCCAGACAAGCCCGGAACACTCTGAGTAGACGCCGTCGATGTTGCCCGCCAAAGACAGATCCTGACAGGGAAAGGAAGCCCAGGAGAGCCGGGTGGGAGGTAGGTCTGCCCCCTTTGCCTTGGAAATGTCGCCAAGGTGGAACACCTCGCTGCCGAAGTTGGCCACATAAACGGCCGCCTTGCGCGGGCTTATGTCATTTGCCCACACGGATGAGAACGACCCCGAAAGGCCAGCACTGACGAGCCGCGAGCCGCGAAGAACTCGTGAAAGGGGTAGCCCGCGTGTTCTCCTTGCCTCATATCGCCTCCTCGTATGCCTCACGCCCAACCCGGTGATACCCGAGCAAGAGGACAACAAAAGACACAGGCCCAGCACGCGAGCGAGACGGGCGGTGCCCCCCTACGCCAGCACGAGGAAGTACGCGAGCACCAGTACGCCCAGCACGATGCGGTACCAGCCGAAGACCTTGAAGTCGTGACGACGCACGAAGCTCGTGAGCCAGCGAATGGCGAGAAGCGACGTCACGAACGCCACCACGAGGCCCACAATCATGACGCCCCACTCGTTGGCGCCCATAGCGGCCCCGCCAAGCAGGAACTTCACGATCTTGAGCAGGCTCGCACCAAACATGACGGGGATGGCGAGGAAGAACGTGAAGCGTGCCGCAACCGAGCGCGTGGTGCCCAGGAGCAGGCCGCCGATGATCGTGGACCCCGAGCGAGACGTGCCGGGAACCAGCGAAAGCACCTGGAAGCAACCGATGCCGAAGGCTGTCTTCCACGAGATGTCATCCACGCTCGTGATGGCGCCAAAGTCGCCGTCCGTCTCGGCAGACGAGGCGCCAGACGCCGCGGCGGCAGCCGCGAAGTGCCTGCCGTGCGCCGGCGCAGCCACCTGCGAGGCCACCATCGTCGCACGACGACGAGCACGCCAGTTCTCGATCACGATGAACGCCACGCCATAAACCACAAGCGCCACCGCCACGACGGTGGGGTTATAGAAGTGCTCGTCCATGAAGTCGTTGAGCGGCAGGCCGATCACGGCGGCGGGCAGGCACCCCAGCACGATCTTGCCCCAGAGCGTCCACGTGGCCTTGCGCTCCTTGGGGCTCTTGCGCCCCGACAGCGGGTTGAGGTCGTGGAAGTACAGCACGCACACCGACAGAATGGCGCCCAGTTGGATGACCACGAGGAACATGTTCCAGAACTCCTCGGAGACACTCAGCTTCACGAACTCGTCTACGAGAATCATGTGGCCGGTAGAGGAGATGGGCAGCCACTCGGTGATGCCCTCCACGAGGCCGAGCAGGGCCGCCTTGAGAAGATCGAGCACGTTCATATGAACCCTTCCTGTGGTGATGCCAACGATGACGCGGCGAACACTGCGAGCCGCATCAGCAGCGAACCATTATGGCCCTCGACGGACGAGTCCCCCGGAGTTCTCGAAGGCCCCACATCCCGGCAATCCCCCGTTCATGACGCATGGGGACAGGCACCACTCCGCCATCGCTGCCCATGGCGGATTGGGAACTGACCCCACGCAACAGATTGGGGACTGGCCCCACGCGACATTGCGACCGCCCACCGAGCCATTTGCACCTCTCCCCCGCGCGGGGAAACGGCAACCGTCGTGCCGGGTACACCTCGCCATGAAGACAACGGAAGCGGGCGACCGCAAACCCCTGGCGCTGCGGCCGCCCTGGAGAAAAGGGGAAGTCATGGCTGGCAGCGATCTTGGTTACAAGAAGGTCTTCGTCTCCCTCGACGGCACGGAGCAGCAGGACAAGGTGCTCGAGCGCGCCATCATGGTAGCGGCCAACAACGGGTCCGAGCTCTACATTGGGCACGTCATCGACTCGACGGTGCTCGAAACCGCCGGCACCTACCCGGCCGACCTCATCCCCGGCATGGACAAGGCGTTCCGCGACTCCATCGCCTCGCTCGTCGAGCAGGCCGAGCGGAACCCGGACATCCCGAAGGTTGACGTGCAGGTCAAGACCGGCCGCATCCGCGAGACCCTCAAGGACGACATGCTCGATGTCATTAAGCCCGACCTGGTGCTCTGCGGCGCCCGCGGCCTCTCGAGCATCAAGTATGCGCTCCTTGGCTCCATCTCCACGTTCCTACTCCGCAACACCGACTGTGACATCCTCGTCGTGAAGTAGCGAGAGCGTAGGAGAATGCGACGAGAGGGCTTCCCGTCCCGTAACATACCTCCGCTGGCCCCGCGAGTCCTACCGCTGGCCCGCGGGGCCCGTTCATGATGGCCACCGCACGCCGAACAACCCCTGCTGTTTACGTGGATTCCCAAGATCGCCGGTAATATGGGGACATATGTTCACGGCTGGCCCGCTTGAGGTGCGGCGCCGTGAGCGCCCAACGGGCTCGAGTTCCGGCTAGTTCGGCAAACGCCGGTGGGCAGACAGATGGGGCCAGTGCACCAGAGGCCCTCAGACCGACGACGGGACGTTGCATGAAGCAGGGCATGGGTAGCATCGCACGCAAGGCAGTGACCGCGGGGCTCGTGGCGCTGTGCTGCGTCGCCGCCATGCCCGCGCAGACTGCGCATGCCGCCACCGTCGAGGAGCTCCAGGAGCACGTCGACCAGGCCAACGAGGCCTACGACGAGGCGACCGCCCAGGTCACCGACCTGCAGGCAAAGATCGCGGATTCCCAGGCCAAGATTGACGACGTCAACGCACAGCTCCCTCAGCAGAAGGAGCGCGCCGAGGAGTCCGTCCGTTCCATGTACAAGATGCAGCAGGGCACGCCCGGTCTCGTGACGCTCCTGCTCACCTCGGACGACTTCCAGGACTTCATCTCCACCTACCAGTATCTCAACTCGGTCTCGAGCGCCAACACCGACGACCTCCAGCGTCTCAACCAGATGGAACGCGAGCTTACCCAGGCGCAGCAGACGCTCGTGGCGGCCCAGGACGAGGCCACCAAGAAGCAGCAGGAGGCGGCAGACTCGCTCTCCCAGGCCCAGTCGGCACTCGACGAGCTCAACCGCCAGATCGAGGAGCAGAAGGCCGCCGAAGCGGCTGCGGCCGCACAGGCGCAGGCCGAGGCAGCGGCGGCCCAGCAGGCGCAGGCCGACGCGCAGACCGCCCAGTCCCAGCAGGCCCAAAGCCAGGAGGCACAGACGAACTCCTCGGGCTCCTCCCAGGCCAGCAACGCAAGCAGTTCCTCGAGCTCCGAGTCCTCCGACGGCGTCAAGGACGACGGCGAGTGGATGATTGGCAGTGCGTCGGCCTACTCCCCGTCCGGCTCCAGCAGCATCACCGCCTCGGGCGAGCCGCTCACGATGGACTCCATGACCGTCGCCGTGCCGATCAGCCAGCGCTACCTGCTCGGCCGTTCGGTGCAGATTCGCTGGAACGGCAAGACGGTCACCGCACGCGTCACCGATGTGGGCGGGTTTGCGGGCTACGGCCGCGCGCTCGACCTCGCCCCCGGCGTGTGGAAGGCGTTTGGCTTCTCGTCCACCGGCAGCTGGGGCGTCCGCACGGTGCAGTATCGCTTCCTGTAGCGATGTAGCGCCGCACGGCCTACGCCGTCAGGTACACCGTCACGATGATGAGCCCGGAGACCAGCATGGCCGCGCGGTTCACGAAGGGGCTTCCCCATCGCTTGAGCGCTCTTTCCGGCACGGCGCTGTAGAGCGCGTACGTGAGGGCGCACACGAGGCCACCGCCACGCGTGCGCACGAACTCCGTGAGCCGCCTGCGGTCTGCGGGCATGGCGGCGGCTAGGCACACGAAGAGCACCGACGCCATCAGCTGACGCACGCAGACGAGCCAGATGGGGTCGACGGCGTAGGTGTCCATGAGAAACTTGGCACACGTTCCCGAGAACCCCCAGCAGGTACCGCCGATGAGCGTGCACGCAACACCACGGAGCGTCGAAGCGGACCTGGTCACACGAACCTCCTTGTCCATGCGCGCGATGCCCTGAGCGGGGTGCGTCCACGAGCGTGCTAGAGTCTCTTGCAACAAGCGCAACCACCGAAAGGTACCACCATGAACCGCGACTTTTTCACTCCCGCCCCCGAGCTCTCGGTGGGCAGCGTGCACCACGGCTTCACCGTCGAGCGCGCCGAAGCCCTCCCCGAGATAAGCGGCTGCGCCTACGTCATGCGCCATGACGCCACGCAGGCCCGTCTCCTGTGGCTCGCCTGCACCGACGACAACAAGGCCTTTGCCATCGCCTTCAAGACGCCGCCCGCCAACGACACCGGCGTCTTCCACATCCTCGAGCACTCGGTGCTCTGCGGCTCAGACCGCTTCCCGGTGAAGGAGCCCTTCGTCCACCTGCTCAAGAGCTCGATGCAGACGTTCCTGAACGCCCTCACGTTCTCGGACAAGACCATGTACCCGGTGGCGTCCACCAACGACCGTGACCTCGAGAACCTTATGGAGGTCTACCTCGACGCCGTGCTGCACCCGGCCATCTACCGCCGCCCGCGCATCTTCGAGCAGGAGGGCTGGCACTTCGAGCTCAACGACGAAGGCAAGCTCGTCTACAACGGCGTGGTCTACAACGAGATGAAGGGTGCCTTCTCAAGCCCCGAGGAGCTGCTCATCAACGGCATGTCACACCAGCTCTTCTCGGGCAGCCCCTACGGCTGGGTCTCGGGTGGCGACCCCGACCATATCCCGGGGCTCACCTATGACGAGTTCCTCGACACGCACGCCCGCCACTATCAGCTCGCCAACTCCTACACCACGCTCTACGGCGACCTCGACATCGAGGAGAAGCTCGCCTTCCTCGACGAGCGGTTCTCCGGTGCCGAGGACCGCGGGGCCGGAGCACCCAATCCCCTGGCGCCGCACGAGCCGGTGAGCCCGGGACTGCTCCAGGTGCCCATGGACACCACGCCCGACAACGCCTGCGTGGGCGTGGCTTACGTGTTTGCCACCTCGTCTGAGCGCGAGCGCGTGCTCGCGGCCGACATCCTCGTGGACGCGCTCGTAGGCTCCAACGAGGCCCCGCTCAAGCGCGTGGTGCTCGAGAGCGGTCTCGGTCGGGACGTGTCGGGCTTCGTCTATGACGGCCTCCTGCAGCCGATGGTGATCTTCGAGCTCAAGGGCGCCAAGCCGGGCGTTGCCGACGAGTTCCGCGAGCTAGTGGAGAGCACCTGCGCCTCGCTCGTGACCGAGGGCCTCGGCAAGGACAACCTCGAGGCGTCTCTCGCCCAGGCGGAGTTCAACCTGCGCGAGGGCGACTGGGGCTACCCTGACGGCGTGGGCCTCGCCA
>OIXX01000512.1_pt1 | contig 22586 bp, 30 predicted proteins | sample 1588161 | NCBI WGS metagenome assembly OIXX01 (sample SAMN03283274) | human gut metagenome | biome: human-associated habitat; material: feces | host: Homo sapiens | place: Peru | collected 2012
CCGAGCCCGTTGCGTCTCCAGTAAGAGAAATGTTGCGAGCCGTCGATAATTTGCCGACGCTTTCGACGCTTGCCGTGCCGTCTTCTCCTACGGTGACTTTTCCGGCTCCTGTTGCAGATTTCAAACCGCCGAGGACGGTTGCTGTCGCCTGCGGCAACGTGTAAATGACAATATCCTGACCGTCCACAATAAGATGTCCATTCGTGCCGCTCTTACCAACCGCAACGCCAGCGTAGGGGAGTTCACTCCATTTCTTTACGCCGTCACCGACTTTAATCTTGTAAGAGTCGATTTCTACGCCCGGTTCGCCTTTGCCAAGTACCGTATTTTGCGTGGTCCATTCTGCCGCCGTTTTGTTTTTGAGATATAATTTGCCAATGTTTAATGTAATTTGTGCCATGTTAGTGTCCTCCGTTTTCTTTTTCAAAATTGTTTCCGCAATCAATCGCTATAATGTCTTCGTAATCACTGCCGACAACAAAATACTTTTTGTCCATATCATCCCATCTATATGTCTTATTCTGACCTGTATCGACATACAAGACATTGACATCACCCTCGTTCGGAAAATTGTAAATGCTGTCGTAGTGCTGGTATGAGGTAGATTTTAAGTAATCCAACCACTCTTCGACGGTGCCGTCATAACCATTTTCTACCGCCAAATCATACGCGCTTTTCCCATCCCTGCCGCGCATCAATACACGCATTTCAGCCGTGATACGTCCGCCGCACTGTAATGCCTGAGATAACGGCATACTACATTTATTTCCACAGTTGTCACATGCCATATCACCACCACCTTCTACCGTGTAACATCCGGCTGTAGATGATACTTATTGCGAACAACGGTCGCCACTTGGTCGGGACCGCCTAACGGATCATGTACACGAGCCTCAATATCATAGACATAGTCACCGAACGGCAAGTCCGCCGTATCTTCGGTCAAAAAGGTTATTCGATTATCACAAATACATTTTTGCATCACAATGTCATCATCGTCATAACTCTTTTTAACCGTAAATACAATGTCACAAGTATCATCCTGTTGTATTACCACACCGCGAGAAAATAGGTCAAGTCCTAGTTCCCCTGTATCGCCGCGAATGTGGAAAATCTCATTGCGTATTACGCGTAACCCATTCATCTAATCATCCTCCTACGTTTTAAACCATATCGCATTTTCTATATATTCTGGCTCTGTATCACTGATAATGATATGTGCCTTGAATGCTTCTTGATGAGCTGTTTTATCTTCGTTATGCTTCTTAAAAGCCGCGGCGTGTGCATTACTATCATTAAAATGTGTCTCCAGTTTAGTTGTAAATGTATTATTCACGCTGTTTTCATCTGCGAAGGCCTGAATCGTCCAGACAACAGTGCCATCCTGCCAAGAATCACCAACCTTTTTGCCGGACGGCATGCTTTCTACGGCATCAGCGGAACTCATGCCAGCTGTTTCACATTTTAAGTACACATTCAGCGGCCCGTTTTTAAATTGTCGCAATTCACCAACAAAATACGCGGTTGACGGGATACGCCAGAACATAAATCCGGCTAATGAAGTTTCGGAAAAGGCATTTTCATAGAGCCATTTCATTTTTAAGTCAGCTTTATTCATAAAAGCATCAAACATAGACCGTGACGGTGGTGTAGACCCGATAAAGTTCCAGCCCGTCAGATAATTCTCGTCCGTAAACGTATACGGCTGCAGCGGTGAGTTACTAGCCCATATTTTCATAAAATCCGGGCGGTTGTCTGTATCTGCCATAGTACATAGTCACCCCTTTCTAAAAGATTACTTGTATATCGTCAGCAAAGGCCCCCACGTCGAACCCTTTTGCATTAGGTTGTCCGAGGAAGCCTAAATAGTTGTCATAATTAAAATTGCTCATGCCTTGTACACCCACGCCGCCAGCACGGACGATGAGGTCCACGGCTCGCGCTAAGGCCAATTCATTGGCATGCAGTGTCCTGCCAATACCAAGGGTAATCTTTGCATTGCCAACTTCGGCCAGTGACACATAGGGCGCGTCAAAGATACGCTTCGTGCTTGCAATCGTGTCTTCCGCCGTGCCGCGTGATACGTCTTTAAAGACTTTGAGCCATAAGATTTTACGATATTCCGGGTCGCTCAGATTGACCGATTGGAGCCATACTTCCCAACTATCCCGGAACCGCCCCACATCAAAGCCTAAGGCATTATCCTGCCCTTCAAAGCCAAAGAATGACAAGGGAATAGCGTCCTTGATTTGCCGCGGCTGATTGACTATCTGGCCAATGCCGTCGAGCTGTGCCCCCTCACCAGTATCAATCCAACGTTTTTCTTTGAGGTCCGCAAAAGCTTGGCTTATTTCATCCAATTCGGCACCAAAAGCATCCAAAATAGCATAGGTAACTTTTTTATTGGCAAACTGCGCGATTACATGGCCTTGCATATTCTCCGCCCTAGTCATTGTTTCGCCACCTCGATTCGGGACGCATCGAATACTGCAATTTGCCGGTCATTGATGGAAATGTTGTCTTTGGTATATGTCCCGGCTGTATCTCCAATGCAGGCAGATAAATCAATGTAGCCCACGCCGGTAGTCGCCGCGAATACAGTTGCAAAATACCGTTGCAAAATGACATCTTCCCCGATGGTCTGCGTCTGGCCTTTGGCCAATAAGGCCGCGGCAATTTCGGTTTCCGCTGCTGGCGGTAAGACTTCGTCGGGATTGGTGCCAATCGTGACTTTTAGCCATACCTTTATCGGTTCCGGCCTATTAAAATTCATGGTCCGCTGTACGCCCTGGCTGTCTACGACAATACCGGACGTACTGCCAAAGGTATCAATCCCACCGGCTTTATTTTTCCAGATTTGCGAGGCAATGGCATCGGGTTCACCACCATCTACGACAATCTCAATAGAGTGTGGCGGCCTGCCTTCAGCGTCTTTTTCGTCTGTGTCGTTGGTGTAGCCGCGACACGTAAGCACGCCGTCCACATTGGCGTATACAGCCGCGACAATAGCCTCAATCATGGCACTAGCCCGGTCATAGAGGGACGAGCTCCACCGTTGCCGTAGTGATACATCCGTTTCGGCATCACGGCCCACATATGCCGCGGCGTTGTTAGATACGCCAGTCCAACCGGCATAAGCCGTCGTAATCTGCGTCAGCGAGCCAATGGCCGGATTGACAGCCCCCGCGGTCGTGCATTTAAACGTGACAGGTGAGCCCACACGAGTAAGCAAGACATTTTCAACTGTAATAGCAAACGTTGTCTGTGGCGCGTCCGAGCTGATTTGCAATACCTCGTTGACTAGCGAAAATGTAATATGCGCTATCGAAAACAACGCAGACAAGGCCGTCAAGACAGCCGTTTTATCATCTTTGGCCTTGGCCGTATACTTCTTTTGTACGCCGTTAATCGTAATCCCGTACATCGTGCCAGCCGTCACGGTATCTACTTCAATACGAGCATAACAAGCCTGCTTCGACGAAATGTAGGCATTACCGTCTGTACATGTCCACGCCGTCGCGTCCGCCGTTGACGCTGTGATTTGCACCCCATATGGCACCGCCGCACCGTCTGCGCCGTAACACGTCGCAATGACGGTGCTGTATTCCGGCTCAATCAAGGTAATCCCAGCAAGGCCGGCGGCATTAGATAAGGACACACCGCTTGCCGTATTGGGATACATGGCATCATACGAATCTTGTGCTACTTCCCAAAGGTCGGCAATTTCGTAAGCAAAGACGCCGACGAGTTGCCCAAAAACGGAATTGCTCCCAGTTTGTATCTCTACACCGAGTTGGTCAGATAACCGGCTGTTCATGGAACTGATAATTTCCGGTAGTCTCTTCCGGCGAAAGCCTTCGCGAGATAAGCCGTATTTAATTTCGTCCGCCATACCCTAACACCTCCTTACTCGTTATCATGCCGTACTGCGTTTTTGCCTCGTATTCGACCGTCAGCGTGCGTAAAATCCTGTTAAAGGTAAAATCCATCGACGTAATGCTTTCTACGCCTTCTACGGCTAAAATAGCATCACTCAGCACTTGCCGTATATGGTTCTCGTTCGGATTTTTTACTAAGATATATTCTAAATATGGTACGCCGTCTCTGGTATCCAAAAACCATTCGCCGAGCCACTCCCGCAGGGAAATAAGCACCTGCTGTACGACTCGTTCGGCGTGGTCAATCAGTATTAAATCACCGTCTTGTATAACAAGGTCGCCTGTTTCTATATTCATCGCTAAATCATAGGCCATATCATCCTCCTATTGCGGCGTGCTGGTCTTACTGCCGCCACTCATAACGCCGCCGTGGACATGCTTCGTCAGAGAAATACCATTGACTATCAAATCGCCGCCGCTGAATGAAAATGTCGTCCCATCGGCTAGCGTTCCGGCAAAGGCGCCCCCATTCAGCGTGACCAGGGAACCGCTATGAAACAAGCAGACATCCGACGGGTTCGACTGATTAGACGGTACGGAATCGGCATATAGTCCAGGAACACAAATGGCGTCGTTCATATCATGCCGCCGTGTATCATCACTGTCGCCGCCACTCAGGTAATCATCGAGCTGAGATTCAGCAAAGACGAGCAAGCAGCCGTCCCCTGGCTGAACAGGGAACGTAACGCCGGCGCGGCCGCCCATCCCCATCGGGAAAACGACGGGAACGTTATAAATGACGGGCCATGGCAGAGAACGGCCATCAAAGACCTTCTTACTGCCGACGGGCTGAACCTGCGCCCGATTTGTCGCCGCAGAATATGACACGACTATGCCAGGCATCGCCGTATGTAGATTTTCGTCGCGGTCATTCATCCACCCGTCGATAATGTCTTTGACTTCATTAGGTCGTTGCGCCATTGCTCCCACCTTCTTTCTTTTCGTACGTTAGCCGTTCAATCAAATCTATTTCGCTCGTCCAGTCACCGCCATGCGTATCACCGCTGTGTTTGACCGCTTCGACGCGGAACCATCCCTTGATGTACCGACTTTCTACCTTGACAGCATCGCCTGGCGTTACGGTTGGAGCAAGAAGCGTCTTGATTTTCCAGCCCGCTTGTTTTTCAGGCTTTTCTTTTTCCTCTTTCTTCTTACGCTTACGTTTTGGCGTCTCTTTATCCGGCTTAGGATTGGCCTTTACAATACGCTCTGGCGAGCCAATAAGGCCGCTATCTGACGCAAAGACAAGGCCGCGATTGGCAAAGACACCGCCATTCATAATGATTTGCAAGGCGTTGTTTTGAATGCTCCACGTACAGCCGGAGTGATAGCAAATACCGTCCAGCGCATCCCGCGGCAAACCGGCGTAGGAATAGCCGTTTTGAAACGACCCAAACTGCACGCCCTGGCCTAGGACCAGCGGCAGGCCCATTTCATCGGCGATATACTTTAGAATCGTGTTGCCCGCTACGCCCGGCGCAAAAGACAGGGAAAAGAACGTATCCCGTAACGGCACTTGACCATCCGATAAGGTAAGCTCTGTACTCACGTCTTTCCCGTCGTCGGTGGTCTTGCTACTAATAACAGTGCCAACAAAAATACGGACAGGTCCAGCGTTATCTTTATAACCTGCATATATTTCTACCTGTCTGTCCGCAACTTCGATATTTTTTCGCGATGTCTCGCTGAGATTGTATAACGTGAGTTTGCTCTTATTCGTTTCCTTTGTTAGGTCTTTTTCGACATCAAAGGTAATGCGTAACGTATTGGCATACTCAATTTTCAGTTCCGGGAATTTAACCCGATACTGCCGATTCCATAATGACATGCAGTTCATCCTCCGGTACATATACAAAAGACACCCGACCATTCAAGAAATCTTGACGGCCTATAGGTGTCTGATTCGTCATATCTGTGACAACGGCCACTAACTCACCAGGTGGAATTTTGGCATGACGCCGGTACTGCGCTAACAGCGGAAAATTAGAGACTAACGGAATACCGCGTACAATGTCGACATTATCGTTATCACATACGTCGACCGTCCATATTTGAGCATAATCATTCCAGGCGAAATGGAAACGGTACGCTGTCGTATCCAAAATAACAGTCTCTACAAAATCATTTGCGTCAGCCATAGAAATAGTAAGCATTACCAAAGCACCCCCGCTCCACCAGTAGACCCGAAAATAGAATACGCCGCCGTGTACGCCGTGGCTTCTAGGCCTGTGCCAATACTCCCGTACTGGCTTAAATCAATATTGTTCGTCGTCATGCCGGGCTTGGCTTGTGTAGCATCGACAACCTCCAACCCTGTGCCTATGTTCCTCGTTGAAGCGGCACCGGCATCTACGGTCGTCCCTGCTTTGCCTGCGGCATCGTTTTTTGTATAAGCCGACGGTACATCTTCTGTACGCTGCACAACACGGCGCACATGAACGAATTCCAAAGAGCATTTATAGCAATACCCATCCTGTACATTCCGCGGCATCGGTGCCGACGTCATGACCATGTCCGTATAAATGCCATCGGGCAAGGTAATCGTGATGGGTTCGCCCATTTGGTAAATCTGTGCAATGCTTTTGAGTACGACATCCAGCTTATGGCCACCGCCAAGAAGTGAATTGAACCACGTTACCGGCGTTGGTGTAAAGAGCACATCCAGCGACAGCTTCAAGGGCTTACGTGTGACATGGTCAGAAATAGAAAAACCGTCTTCAACAGGGTATTCCGTGACTTCGCTTTCAAAGGTCGTCGTCCGGCTAATGATTACATCACAAGATAAATCCCCTATCGTCGCAGGCTGTACTAAAGGCGGTAAAATCCCTGTATTCGTCGATACGAACCCACGAGAACCGCCGCCACCTACTAAGCTTGACGTAAGGCTTGCTATATTCATGTCGTCACCTCCTATAAATAAGATTCTATTTGTAAGCCGGTATAAGCTTCTACTGCTGTTTGCCCTTGATTATCCATAGGTGCAAAGTTGTTTGTTTGGCTTACATTGACAACCTTACTTGCATAGCTTTCTAAAGCACTACCCGACGCATCGAATTGGCCTTGCATTCCTATAAATTCTTTTGCCTTGTTGATGAGGCTAGCCAATCCATCGGCGCACCACTGAATCAATTCGCCCACTTTGCCAAGAACAGAAGCAACGCCTTCAATGACAGCGGCAACCGCCTGAAATGCTGTTGTGGCTAAATTCCAGAAATACAAGACAGCCGCTACAATAACCGAACCAACAATGTTGGCAATAATCTGCAAAATTGGAATAAGTGCTTGAATCAATGGTTGCAAAGCAATCCATGCTTCCTGAAGCATTTGCAAACCACTCATAACCCTTGCAAATCCGGGAGCAAACGCCGCTACCACTTCATCCCAGTTATTTTTTACGTAGTAAATAGCCGCCGCAATGGCCGCAAATACTGCAATGACCGGCCATCCTAGGGCCGTAATGATGCCAAAGGCCGCCGAAAGAACCGTATATAAGCCTGACACTATACCCACGACCGAAGATATTGCCGACCCTAAGAGACTGATAATTCCGCCAACAACCATGACGGCCGCCGCAATCATCACGAACTTGGCCACAATGTTGCTAGTGCCTAAAAGGTTTTCAATAAATGAAATTCCTGCACCAATGGCATTAACAACTCCTAAAATAGATACCAAAACAGGATGTTGCGCTTGTAAATTGGCGTATGCTTGTTGGTCTTCAGCGGAATTGCTCTTAGGGCCTTCAGATAAATCCATGAACGTATTTACAGTACTTTCTACGTCTTGCATAACACCGACAATAGACTGCGCAATTCGAGAAAATATCTGTGTACGCCGCTGAATGCGCATAATGGAATAATCCCAGAAATTGGATACCATCTGTAAGGACTGGCCGATGGTCATCGGCATTTGCCCGAACTCGCTATCTATAGCGCCGCCGCTGGCAAGAATAGCCTGAATGACTTTGATAGATGTGAGTTCACCTTCGGAACCCATTTTTTTTAAATCCCCAATAGTTACGCCCATATTTTCGGCGATATGTTGCATCAAAAGCGAGGCGTTTTCATCCAACGAGTGAAGTTCATCGCCTTGCAAGACACCGGAACCGAGAGCCTGCCCTAACTGTAAGATAGAGGCTTGTGCTTCTGTAGCTGACGCACCGCCAACGGTCAAGGCCTTAGAAACAATATCCGTAACCCTCATGGCGTCCTCTTGTGATACGCCGAACTGCTTAGCACCGCGGGCAACTTTATAATACAAATCCCCCATGGATGACAAACTTTGCCGGTTATCCTGCGACAATGAATATAAGCGGTCTTCTATTCCTATTCGTTCCGCTTCACTATTCGTAACGGTGCGCAGTCGGCCATCAAGGTTCATCATTTCGTCAGCTGCACCCTTAATGCTCGTTACAGTAAAGGCCGCGGCCATGGCACCAGCGAGCGGCCCCATCATCCCCATTAAGCCATTAATAGAATTGCGAATCATGCCGACACCTGCGGCGGCTTGCGCGGCACCTGTACGAATGGTAGCCAGGCCACGAGATACAGCAGAACCCGCACGCGCACCATTTGCAGCCATCGTGGAAAGTGCGCCTTTCGTAGAGTTAATAGATGCCGTTGCGGCACTGGCACTCCCTTTGTCCATGGCCATTTTGATTTTGACAATAAGCTCACGAACGACCATTTTTCTGTCCTTTCTTCGTTTCTGCCTTCATGGTAGCGTATTCAATATCCGCTTTCATGTCGAGATAATGGGTAAGTCCGACCAAATCCGCAAGAGATACCATACCCGTTTTGACCTCTGTAAATGTCACCATACCGCTAGCAATGACGCGGTAAATAAAGGTTATTTGCCCGAACTCAGAAGAGTATTCCCCTGGAATGACTGCTTTACCTCTGCCAACGTTTTTCGGACGCCAGTCGGGACGCTGGAGAGCTTGGAAAAATCCATGTAATTGACTCGGAATACTTTAATCATCAAGACAAACATATCAATGATACGGCCAGAAAAAACTTCATTAATAGCCGCTTCATCTAATACTTGAAACTCTGGCGCGCCTTTATTTGTTTTCGGGGCCACACTAATATAATCCGGGTCGAGCAACAAAGAGGCCGCCCGTTCGAATTGTTTACCGTCTGCGTTTTTCGCCAAATTATTCAACGCATTAGATAAGGTTTCGCCTAAGAAAAGCATGTCTTGTACATCTTTATCCAACGAATCATCTTTCAAGCCTTGAACAGCTCCACCAAGCGCCGGCGCAATAATTTTTTGAAGCTCTCCTAGTACATACATGGCATGGAACGGCGTAAATTGACGAATAGCAAAGACATACGGCCCTTGCGTGTATTTTTCGACCTTGCCGCCAGAATACATAATAGACATTCTTTATATCCTCCTTTAATTGTTGCCGCCAATAACAGGATTAGAAACCTGCCCAGTGTTGAATACCCAATCTTGGCTGTCGATTTTACGGCCTCGTTTGGATTCGGGGAAGTTCTGAACCCACGCTTGTTTAGCAAAGAACAGCGTCGAGCCCGATAAGTCCTTGATGAGAAGCGGCGCCATACCGCCACCGTTTGCCCGGTCTTTGTTGTACATCGAAGAAAGATAGTCATTTGATTTCGACGATGTAGCCAGCGACACCGTGACTTCAAAGGTGCTGTTCGGGTCCACAGAACGGCCAACTTCGCCATCTGCGCCGGAATAAATCTGCATGCCGTCGCCTAATGGTTTAATGGTAATCATGTCGTCTTCTGCAAAGCCTGTCAGTTGACGGCCGCCAAAGATAATGATGTTTTTCTTTGGATCATAGGTAAGAACGTCACCGCTGGCAAAGAGCTGTAAATTAAACCGTAATTTTTTCTTTTCTGCTTCTGTCATATCTGCTACCTCCTTTCTATTGGCTCACTTGAATCAGGTTATCATACGTAAAGGAGCCGTTAATGTGGACCACGTGAATGGCCCCCGCCAGGCGCGCCGTAAAGGAAACACCTGTTAAAATACGGCGTGCTTTTTGATTCGGCGTAATATTGGCCGCAAGGGGAACCGATACGACATAGCCAAGGTTAAGGTTGTCGTCTGCGTCATACTCATCTGGTGCAATACCGCCAGCCGTTTGGCCGTCTTCTAAGGCTTTACGCAGAACAGACTCAATGGAGCCAATACCGCCATCCGTATAATCGACCTTGTCGCTATTAATGAGCAGATAGAAGATGTTTGTCCTAATTTCCTCGACGAGCCAATCACGGAAACGAATAATATCAATCCATTCGCCAGCCGCTACTTTACCGGTCTGCGTAATAGCGACATTGCGGAACCGTTCGAAGGTATTTACATTTTTCTTAGTCAAGGCTGTAAATTCTGTTTCATTCAATGCGTCCGTAGATACACCAGCCAATTTTTTATTAGCCCACGTTTCCCCACCCGGAGAAATGGAAAAGGCGCGGCTCATCAACGCGGCATCTAAGAATTCCGTTTCTGCTAATGCATGATACCAGCAGGACGTGCGGTAATAGTTTTTAGCAAAGAGCAAAGAACCTGTATCCGTCGAAACGGCTGCATCTTTGGCCCCTGCTTCTGCAATCGCTGTCAAAAACAGTTTTTCATGGCTTTCTGTCCAGTCTGCCATAGCCAAAATGTCGGCAGGTTTGCGGCTCGTCAGGATAATGCCGTAAAAATCATTATCTTCTGCTGTAATGGCCGCCATAGCTGTCGGAATATCTTCATTCACATCACCAGTAAGAGCCGTCAAATTCGGCGACACTTCTAGCGAAAAATCAACATCCTTTTTCGCAATAGTCAGGGTCGTTGCAACAGCGGTCGCAGTAATAACGGCGTTTTTATCTGCTGTCACTACGCCAGCAAGGCCGGTCAAAATAGCCGCGGCGTCACCGCTTGCATTCGTGTATTCATACGGTGTTTTCATAACATTTCCCTTAGCATCTTTTGTGGACACTGTCAGGGAGTATTTCCCTGTTGGGAGAATATTTTTTACCGTTACGGTAAGATTTTTACACGCCATACGTCCCACTTTGACTTGTGTAGGCCGTGGCGTCTGCGCAAAATAATCACTTACAGCTAGATAAATCTTATCTTCTGTACTAAATCCCATATCTACTAACTCGTCGACGCTGGTAATCGTCAGCGCACGGCTCAAGCTGTGGAAATGGGGGCCAATAATCATACCCGTACTAAATCCCATTTGGGATACGCCTGTTGTATTCAGCGCAATCTGGACGTTGACGATTCTTGATAGATTCCCCATGTCTTACGTTCCTCCTTTTACTTCAATCGGCAGCGGCAATGGTTCCGGTCGTCCCGGAACCAACGTCGCCCCATCAATTTTCACGGCATCAATGTAGCCCGGCGTGTCCATTACCTCGCTGTTATACCGTAGGTGTAAATCTACGGCGGCGCGTGATTCCCATGTCTGGTTTTCTTGCAAGGCCGTCAAATCCACCGTATTTTCGGCATCAAAAAAGGCCACCCTCGCAGATACACATTTATCTACAATGGTCGGCCTTTCCAGTCCCCGAATCATTTGCTCGATGCGGTCATATGCTTCACTGTCACCGGCATCAAATACTTGGACTTCTACGGTTGCCGTCGTCGGCACGAAAACGTTCAGCGTGCCCGGCTTATCCGTGCGCCTAAGCTCCGGCGATACCTCATGCACTGCTGAGTATATCCGCAATGTCGCATACGGCCGTTTTTGTTTTGGCATGCGGTTTTGATGCTGCCAAATCACACTGCTACCGGGCAGTTCTAACAGCGTCGCTAAAATGTCATGGATGAAGCGGCGTTTATCACTCGTCATCTGGCATCACCTCTTTTGCAATAGACTTATAGTGATTGATGACATTACTTTGATAGGCATCGCACTGGACGACTTTATAGTGCCGATTCTGCCATAGTAAGATGTCCGCTTCGGACATACCTTCATTCCAGCCGATTTCTTTTTCAGTTTGTAAGGGTACGTCTGTGTAAATCTTGACGTAACCCACATTCCGAGAGCCTTCTGCAGCCACCAACGTATATTCATTGGTATTTAACGGCTGCACGGACGCCCGTATGGTCATTTCGGACGTACTGCCAGGCTTATAATAGCCGTCTTCCCCCATCACACCAATGGAGCGGCGTAATATGGTAATAGGTCTCCTAAAGCTCATGTTATTCTCCCTTCTTGACGCGATAATTAACCCCACGATTGCGTAAGGACCCAGAATCAATTAAGGGATGACTTGATTTCTTTTTGGCAATCGTTGCCGGAGCATTGGGAGCAAAAGAACCATAGGTAATCATATTTCGCATGTCCTTTTTAGCCTCTTCCCCTAGTAGTTCAAGGGCTTGGTCTGCTGACATGCCATCAATGACCTTACTGGTTAGTTGAGCAGCTGTTTTATCCCATTTCTTGGCATTACGGTCAACTGTTTTTCTGACAAATGGCCGCGCCGGTATATGTTCCGTGCCGTATTCATTCCAAATGGCAACGTCGGCCAAACTCGTTTTCCCATCGTCATCGGTGCCGGCATTAGCAAACACGCCGACTTCAACCGTGCCGCCAAGGTCTTCCAAGCTTTGAATAATATGAGTGTAGCCCAAATCCCTATCTTCTACAGCCATAGCCACCGCCTCCCATCCGGGTACACACCGGCACAATACAAGCGGCACGCAAGGCCAAAAACATTTTGCCGTAACTCGTTTTATTGAGCATGGCATCGGCTTCGGACTTGCTCGGCCCATCTTGTACAGCCCCATAAGAGCGCGAGAGGTCGCCTTCTGTTTCACTGACAATATTGCCAGCTACTAAAGCGCCGCCGTTTGCGCCGCTATCCTCTACCATTTCACCGAGTTTCATGAGGTGCGCCGCGTAATAGGCAACAGCTTTTGCATAAAAAGGGCCAAAACGCTTCTTGCTGACTAGGTCCCGGCAAATTTCCATATACGCTAAGACTTCTTCATCATCCATCATGGTATATTCTTTTGCAATGAGCCGAAAAGCATCTAATAACGCTAAATTTTCCTGTTCTGCGGCGCAATAACTCATGATTACGCCACTCCCTTAGCTTTCTTAATGGCGTCAATAATGTCGTCTTTCTTAGTAAGCCCTGTTAAATCAATGTTGTTGTTTTCGGCAAATTGCTTCAACTCTTCAATCGTATTAGCTGTCAATGCCTTTTCAGCTCGTTCGGCCTGTGTTTTCGTAACGGCTTTGAGCGTCCCATTTTCCAAGGCACGCCGTAAAGCCGGATATTTTTCTTTCAACTCAACTTCATTTTCTTCTACTTCTACCGGTTTAGCCGGGATTAATAAAATGGACCCATACACAATAGCGTGCTGGGTCGTGTTTAATAAAATTGTCATAGTTTTCTTATACTCCTTCTGCTTTTACAAATGCCATTGGCATAAATACGGTTACGCCGACCGCTTCCGCAACACAGTTGACAACGTATTCAAGATTCCGGTACTGAACGGGCAACTGGTCAAACCGTGTCGGGATTTCAAATTTAACGTAGGACGGGTCAAACATACCGGCAATAATCATATCCGAGCCGTCAGCACCTGCACCTTTCAATTCGCCTACTTTCATCCAACGCGTAATTTCCGGGTGGATACCACGAAGGAATTGTAATACCGTTGTTTCAAGGTCAGGAATACGTGTCTGAGACAACGTATAGTACACGGACGGAGCCATTAACACGGTGTTTGCCTGTTCTACTTCGTTGGTAGAGAGTGGAATTGCATTAATAATCGCATTCATATCCCGAATCATTTGGTCAGCCGTTTTCGTGCTGAGTTGGGTTTTATTGCTAGTCCCATCACCGGCTAATGCGATTTCAGCAATATTGGGATTATCTAAAAAGCCCATGATATTATGCTTTTTATCGCCATACCATGCGATTTTATTCAATTTCAAATCAATGCCACGCCGTGCCTGCTGTGCTCTTGTGGCATTCAAATCACGACGAGCAAAGGCGGCATTTTTAACTTCCCGGTAATTGTAACCGTAGGAATCGCCGAGAGAGAAAACTTTGACAGCACTTTCACGAGCGACTAAATCGACACGTGGCAAATCATCGGCATAATTCGAAATGATTTCAGCCACGCCAACAGCGTCAAATACGTATTGAACAGCAGTTTCGGCACCGCTTGGAATATCTGTCTGTACCGGGAAGACTTGAAAGGCGTTCATCGGTGCCCGTTTGACCGTCAATGTCTGCGCCCGGATATGGGTTAATTGGCGCGCTAAGAAAGCACTTTCTGTACTGTCCAAGTGTGGCGTCATTTCGATGTATTTCAATTCTCTTTCATCATATCTTACTGGCATTATGATTTCCTCCTTATCTTAGAGACGTACCCGGAGCCGTACAATGTCGTCAGCAGAACTGGATTCCATAAACGTAAGGCCTTTAATGGCACTACTAGAAGCGGCAACGCTTGCCGTCGGTGCAGCACTGGAGATTTTTCCAGTACCAGTTACGACCGCTTCGCCCGGTGTATTGCCATTACCTGCGTTCTTTTCCGTCAGTGTAAACGTAGCATCCTTACTCGTGACGTCGAATACGTCAGTAATTTTCTTTTGGCCTTTAAGTGCTGCAACTAAGGCAGTAACAGAAGCGTTTACATCTGCACCCACATTAAATTGAGCACCTGTGGCACCCGTCGCTTTTGCGGTAAGCGTTGTCGTGCCGATTTTTACAGTATCACCGTCTGCCAAATTAGTCGTTACGGTGTAGGTACGCACGCCAGCCACGGCGGTGTCCGCTGTTGCCGCAGTGTAAGCCATGCCGTTATCATCCATAGAAATAGCCGCCGGTTCGCCTGCATGAACTTCGCCTCCTGCTCGCACGTAAATATCGCCAAAGCTCATAACAGGTAAACAGTACCCTTTTTCATAGTACGCGCCGTCTCGTGGTTCACGATGTACATGTACGGCAATCCCTATGACTTTATTACCATCTGCATTGCTCGTAAGCGGTTTGCACAAGCCGTCTTCTGTACCGCGAATCACGGCATCACCGGGATTTACGCCCTCTTCTGCGGTATAGCTATCGCATACATCCGTAGACGTATTTGCCTTCATGCCGGGCAAACCTTTGGCATCGTCATCTCTGTACCACTGAAATAATTTAGACATATTATTTTACCTCCTTCATCCAGTACTCAGCTTCGTCTTTACGCAGTTTTTCCATAGCCGCTACTGGGTCATCTGTGACATCCTCATGCTTGCCGCCATTGTCGCCTCGTTCGTATAATTTGCGGCGCTGATTAGCCAAACTGTTAGCATGCGTGCCATCTTTAGCATCGTCCTTGGCCATGTCGAAAGCTGCATCAATATAATCGTCGCTCTTACCATCAAAGGAAAAGGAATCGCCCCGTACAGCCTTGATAACGGCCTTTTTGATGTCCATGTTTGACATTTCATCGGCCTTTTCAATCTTATGCTGTTTGGCTACATCGAGCATCGAGACGCGTTCTTTAATGGCTGCATCCATCTTTTCTTTGTTTTCCTTGATGGCGTCTTCTTTTTCCTGCTTCGCTTTCTTTAAGTCGTCTAAAGAAGCATCATATTTAGCCTGCAACTGGTCTAATTTCGTCTTCTGGTCTTTAATTTCATCTTGCAGTTTGCCGACGTATACGCCGACTTCTGGCGCGGCATCGTATTCGATACCGTTGTCCGTGCAAACTTTGGTCATATTTGGCATGACTTCAACCTCCTTAGTTTCGTCTTCAATAATCTGTTCCCCATCCATATTTAGGCGTGCTACACCCGCGCGGCCTCTGGGAACAACAGCCACGTGATTATACCGAATATTGCGCTGCACAGCATCGTAATGCTGGCCGTCAGGCGTGACGCCTGGCGTTTCGTCTAAATCGAGGTTATAACCGCAAGACAGTTCACGCGCTGACGTGGGAAGGTCATAAATAACCACGTCTGCCACAATGTCATTACCGTCTTGCCTGCCATCGGAAAGAATCGTCCCAATGGGTTGTACTCTCGCGGCATTTTGCGCCGTAACCATGGCCTTATGGCCGACTGTAATCGGCATCCCCTTGAGAGATTGCAAGCTGTCTGCATTGAACGCTTCTTCTGGCGGCCTATATTCGAGCCTTGTCGAGCCGTCGGCATTTCGATATTTCAGAATTCCAGTACGGCCAATAATCGGTGTATCCCGAATAAATCCCTCTTTCGTTTTGACTGCTTTGATTCTATATGCGTCGTATCGTTGCACGTTTTCACCTCCTTTCAGGCATAAAAAAAGCAATGTGACAATTTTGCACATTGCTTTTTCTACTATATTCTATTTGTTTGGTAAATCATCCAACCGCTCCAACGATTCTTCAGTGGTCGACATGCGAATGGCCGAGCCTCTGACTAAAATCACATACGGCAAGCCAATAACTGGCCCTTGGCTGTCCTTTTCCTCATATATAGGCTCATATACCTCGTATCCTCGCCAATCTGGCTGACGCTCGATAGCGACAAAATCAAACAAGCCTTGACGATTGGCAAAGGCCGTAATAGCTTCCATGGTCATTTCTTCGAGGCCTCCTTCATGATGTAATTTACAATTTCTCGGTTAAAGTCGAGATTGTCAATACGGAGCAATTTAGGGCCAATGTATATTTTGCGACCGCTCCAATGCTTCGTTTGGAATTTAACCCGCGTAAAATATTTTATAATATCATCACCATAATAGGTTTTGTTGACTTGCGGGTCATACATTCGCAACCGTCCGTTTTCGTCAAGTTCAATACAAATAATATGGCCGGAACGCCGCATTCCCTTCCAACCAAATTGTATCGTATATCGAGCATTTTTGGCAAGATTTTTATTTAACCACGCATACAAACGCTTTGGCGTATTAACCTGTTCTGTCATGGTATCCAAAAATTGTGGTTTAAGGATATATTCAGGGTATTTCCCAGTTGCTGGGTCAATCCATGCTAAGTTGGTTTGCAGTGCCAACCGTTGCAATACACTACCACGAGTATTGGGCAATACCTCTACGTTATATCCGCGCAACCGAGCTTCCATCGTGACCACAGAACTTTGACAATTAATCGTATAGCCGCCGCCCTCTTCAAAATGTGGGTTGACGTGCCCGCTATCTGCATCTTTCCAAGTCATCGGCTCACCTTTTTCCACACCTGCGAGCATTTCTTTTGTTTTTTTAGGTGATTTTGGTGTTTCAGACTTTTCTGTTAGCGTTGCAGGCTCAAATTTACCAGGTTTCACACGTATAGGTATTTTATCTAAGTCGATGACCGGCAAGGCCACGCAACGGCACCGAATAGGATAGCCAGGATGACCGTCAGGCGGTGGATTGGACCATTTGAATATCTTTCCTTGCCTAAGACGGTGCGCAGGCCGTACGCGGCTGTCATGAGCTGTTTCCCATTTATATTCTGAGATTCCGGCAAACTCTTGGCGAAATTGGGCAAGCTGACCATTTAACTTGCCTACTTGGTCAACGCCAATCAGTGTAGCACGCCGAATCTCTACGCTTGCCAGCTCTTGAATGTCCTGTATCAAATACTTGGCCAACAGATTCGCATCTACGGTATGCATGATTCGCTCAGCCATACGATTACGGATTTTTTGCATCGTTTCCGTATCAATACTCTTGATAAGGTCAAGATTTTGCTGTACCCACATATCCCGATACTTGGCAATCTCATCGTCCACAGCGGCATCCATGCGTGATGCGTTAGGCGGTATTGCCGGCAAAATCTCTGGTAAAGGATACCCAAAGAGACTCTTTGTAATAGCATTAAATTCTCGCTGTCCGTACTCATCAACATTGCGGAATATTTGCTGTATAATGCCTCGCATCGTTTCCGCTGACTCCACAGACGTTGTGATTTGGTCAATGACCACATCCATATGAGCATTCACAAGCGTTGCGTCACCGTCAGCATCCACTTGTACGCCATATGTAAGAATGACCTTTTTTATATCTGGTACAAACGCTCGTATGACATTGAATTTTCGCTGTACATAGGCGACTAAATACTTTGCGTATAACCGTTCTTGGCTGAGTGGATAATGCCACTTACGTTTGGCTACTATTTTCATTCGTGCCTCCGTTTGGATTTACTGGCTCACTTATGATTTTATCAAGGGAACGGTCAAGCTCGTACTCATCTTCTTTATCAAGCTTATCCCGTACTTCCATGGCATCAAGAGCATGCATATTGACGTAAATTTGTGCTGTATTGGCTTCGTGTTCTCGTGCTTGTGCTCGTACATTTTCGGTATTAGCCTGTTCTAGTTCAGATGGATTCCAAAGCTTTTTAAAATGCACAGTATATGAATCCGGCAAGGTAATACCATACGCGCTTGACGCAGAAATGACATTCAATAGTCTAACTAATTGTGGTTTTAATTTCCGTTCTTGGATACGGCCAACCATGTTGTAGTAGTTTTCCAGGTCGCTTTTGCCGGTTGCATTCTGCCCGTCCGGGCTTCTACCAAAGAGAATGGTTGCCGGAATATCAGCGGCGGCACACACGGCATTTTCAAACATTTCTATGATGTCGCGCACACCGGCAACATTCATATTTTTTAAATCATATTCGTCGTTTGTATCCAAGGCAATCGTATTCATAATACTTCTGGCCATGTCGATAACTTGCAAGCGTCGTTGTACCTGCTGTTCGCCAAAATCGTTTTGTAAGAGCGTAGCCATACCAGACAGCTTTAGAATACTCTGAGATAGTCGATTCAAGGCCATATTGCTAAGTACTTGGCCAACGTCATAGCGTTTGAGATTATCTTGTACTTGGTCGAACACTCTTGCGCCCCAACCGTTATGCTCACGCCGTTTCCGATGGCTTTGCAGGCCACCATCAAAGATAAGTAGACGGCTAGCGTGTACTGTAAATGTACCACCATTGTAATTGGTCAGTGTGTACATTTCCGGTCGTCCGTAATTCGCGTCATATGGGTTCTGCTGTTCTGGGATGATAAAGGAAATATCCGGCGCGTCAAATACCTCTAGCTTTTCAATACGCTGTACACGATCGAGATTAAGCGGTTCCGTGATGTCTTGGCCATCATCTGCCATCATAAAAATAGCAGCACCACCAAAAAGCCTGTCCCAGCAAAGTGCTTCCGAAAAGACGGCTTTCCAGTTTAAGTCTTCCAGGATGGATTGGACGTCATCATTATTTTCTAAGTCAACGTCACCATCTTGGAGCGTAAACCCGGCTCGTACGGCTTCTTCAGCCGGTGCCTTAATGATTTTCTGCGCTATGCCGTTGTATGTGAAAAGGTCGTCAGCCTCTTTATCAGTCATCTTGTTTAATCCCGGAGGCTTGTAAAATGTCGACTCGAACGGGTCACGCCGACGCATGCCAACCCCTAAGAAGGCATTGACATATCCGTCGGTATGCGTCGTCTGTGTTGGTTTCTTTTCTTGCATGATAATTCCTTTCTACGTATACAGCGCCGTCCAATCGCTCGCCTGTGATACAGCGGTAAAGGCATCACTCGCCGCGTCGACTTGGTCATCATGAAGTGCGTCGGGGAATGATTCCAGCTCATCAAAAAAGGTTTCATTCCAGGCCCCTTCCAGAACCAACACGGAACCATTTTGCACCTGTGCGGCAAACGGCTCGGCTCGCGTGATTTTGTCGCCGCTAATACCGTGTATCTGAATGTTAAAGCCGGACATCATACGCACATAGCTTTCGGCTTGGTCTTTACCTGCCTGGCCCGGGTCTTGCGGCAGTAAGATACGGTTATTTTTGTATTGCTGTACGTCTGTAATCGCCGTGTTTTTCAAGAGATTTCGTACAGCATTAGCATTCATGGCCACACGTTGCACATCCAGTACGATATACTGGCCGCTCTTGAGTCTGGCCATCAAACACGACGCCGTGCGGTCTGGATTGGCGTTCTCCGGCGTGATTTCCGTCGCTGCCAAGTCCCATGCCCTGGCAATACTGACAATCTTGTCAGGTACTTGATGCACGACCCGAAACATACTTCGCTTAAAATACAGGCCGGCGGCGGGGCGTATTTTCCAGTTACCGGACAGCAGCCGTTCTTTTTCCACAAGACTTAAGGAATTCAGCGTAGCCAAGTACGTCGGGTCAGCCTTTAGAAGCACCTTATTATCATAGATGCTTGAACAGATAAAAGTAGCACTCTTCGTGAGCGACGGTTCAATGTGAAATGTCTCAGCTAGTTCTTCACGGCTATCCGCCCAATGAATCTGGTCATCCAGACGAATAAAATACCGGATTTTCCCCGACCGTTCCGGAATCGCATACCCCGTGTCCTGATCAATCCACCAAGCGATGAATTTCGCGACCCACGAGTCAGAGTCAGGATTGCATGTTGCCCGGATATATGGTGTGACGCCGCACGTCGTACGGTTACGACTCATCATGTATATGAACTGCTGCTCTGTGAAATGGGTCAATTCATCAAAGCAAATCAACGGAATCTGTGCCCCTTGATACCCGTATACGCTTTTGGGGTCATGTAAATGATTGAAAGTAATCTTAGCCCCAGAAGGAAAAATAACCTGCTTCGGCGTACTCTCGCGAAATGTAACATTGAAATTGGCATACATACTCTTGGCGTTGTCCCAGAGGCCGCCTTCGTTCGTTATCTGCCCATTGTCGCGACGAAAGATGATAGACCCAAACCGTGGATTCTTTCGATGCCGTAGATTTTCCAACAACAGGGCATACGTTTTGCCACCACCGGCAGCGCCGCCATAAATAGCAATATCCGCACTAGTCGATAAGAAAGTTTGTTGCGGCCCCGGTTGAGGTTTTAACTTTTGTCTTTCTTTAGTATGCATCATCATCACGTCCATTATCTGGTAAATCTACTTCAGTTTCATACACATCTGGATTCTCGTCCTTGACATCCATGGTCAGCGCATCCCACCCAAGGTACTTTTCCAGTTTATCCCACGCCCATTTCTTATCAGCCAACCTGATAGAGACACCAACTTTGCCTTGTTTGACTTCTGAGATAATCGACGTATCCACCATTGTGCTATCTGTCAAGGTAACTTTCGAACCCTTAAAAGAAACATAATCGCCAATGTCAGCACCGATAATTTTCAAGCAGTACTGCATTAAATCCACGACTTTGAGGTCTATGGTTTGTCGCATGATTTTCCGCAACCTTGCCACCTCTTGCTGAACCTGAGCAAACCTGAGCAATCTCGGTCCATTTGTCATGGCTGTTGGCTTATCACATTGATACACTTTTAGGTACGACTGAAAAGCATTTCTTGAGATGGCATAATATAAGCAAAAAAGCCGTCTTTTGTCAGTCAACTCTTCATTCTCGTTGACTGATTCCAGCAGCTTTTCTTTGACTTTATTTGGTATTTTCTTGGTTGCAACCTTTCTCGTTTTTGGTTGCAACCTTTTCCCCTTGGTTGCAACCTTCCAGTGACGAGCAGCCCAACTCTTAACAGTCGATAGCGATACGTCATATTTCTCTGCAATATCTTTATATTTCATTCCGGCGAGAAAGTCTTTATAGGCTTTCTCTCGTATTTCTTCATTCACATGTATTCACCACCGCCCTTATAGTTTCTACAACAAAGAAGGAACGCATTGACGGCGTTCCTTCTTGTCTTTCCTATTCTGTTTTCATCATGCGTTCTGCTCTTGCCCGGTCTTTCTTGACGATAGTAGCAAACGCTTTAATCATTTCCCATTCGTCATCAAAGGCACGGACTTGATGCTGTTTTCGTTGCACGCTTACGTCTTTCGTTGTACCCTTGGGACGGCCTGCGCCTTGACGCTTACCACCCCAGCCGTTTCCCGTCATCGTCTGACGACCTTGACCAGCGCAATGACAGAAACAACTAATGCTATTATGGCAATAGCTAATGTAATTTCTTGCATTTCTCTGATATGAACGATATAATTTAGTTAGGCAAACCTGAGAACCGAAGCCCTCAGGCCGCTTGCCTTAGTCTTTCTTAGAAGCCTTGTACAGCAGGATTGCCGTTGCCAAGTTAATCACTGCTGTTACAAGGCTTATTATAATTATTATCTCGTTCATATCTCTCACCTCCTTTCTATACTTATATTATACTATATCTTGATTATTTTGTCAATAGTATTTTTCAAGTATAGGAGGAGATTTTTTATTTTCTACATGCAAAAGCCGCCACCATTACAACGACCCGTATCAAGGATGGTGACGACTTTGCTATTCACTTGTGTTCGAGCTTCTTAATTAAAGGATGTGTTTCTCTATGACCTGAAAACCACATATACACTATATCACGTCAAGAGGGTGCATTTAAATGCACTTTAGTGCACTTGAGTGCACTCTTTCGAAGCTTTTTAAAGCTTGGCCGTGTAATCTGAAGATTCCTCTCCAACTATAATGCAAATCTACAGCAATATTTTCCCAGTCCTTACAATTAATATAGCGTTCTGTCAGTACCGCCTGATGCATCGTGTCCGGTAATTGATTGATTCTTTCTTCAGCCTCTTCTCTGATATGGCTCAGTTCATCCCATTCAGCATTGAATTTCTTTTCCAGCTCTTGTATTTTGGCAATCTTATCGCCCATATCCAGGCCTTGGCCACCGTCAACACGGTCTTTGCTATAGTCAATGGACTGCAAAGCATACAAATCTTGCCTTAATTTCT
>OIXX01000514.1_pt1 | contig 22514 bp, 12 predicted proteins | sample 1588161 | NCBI WGS metagenome assembly OIXX01 (sample SAMN03283274) | human gut metagenome | biome: human-associated habitat; material: feces | host: Homo sapiens | place: Peru | collected 2012
ATCGGTTTCCTATGAAGCCGCTGGGATGGAAATCACCGAAAGAGGTACTCGACTCGTATAGCATGTAACATATGATTGACAAATCTACAATTGTTAACTATATCGTATTCTATATTCAGTTGACTAATATTTTAAGGAGTGGTATAATCATCGCATAGTCTATATATGAAGGAAGTGTTTTTCATGGAATCTACACGCACTAAAACAGCCGTCATGACACGGCTTGCTCTACTTATTGCTATGAACTGTATTTCAGCCTACCTTATTATTCCTATTCCCTTTTCCCAGTCTCCCTTGGCCTTGCAGACGTTGGTCGTCAATTTAGTCGCCTTTTTATTGCCACCGAAACAGGCTTTCATCGCTATGGCCGCCTATATTTTTCTCGGTCTCATCGGCGTCCCTGTCTTTACTGGCGGCAGTGCCGGCCCTGGGAAACTCTTTGGCCCTACAGGCGGCTATATTCTCAGCTGGGCCGTGGCGGCAACGCTCATTGCTTGGCTGAAAGGCAAAACGTATAATTTCAAACGCTTTGCCTTCGTCAGTATCGTCATCGGTATGCCCGTTATTTACATTTTAGGTGCCGTGCAGTTACAGCTCCTCACAGGCATGCCGTGGAGTGCCGTTTTTATTTCTGGTGTCTTGCCTTTCATTCCTTTAGACATCGTCAAGTGTCTCGGTGCCGCAGCCTTGGCCCGGCCTGTATGGAAATTATTCCATGAATTATAATCCATATACGACAAAAGCTCCTATTCCCTATGGAACAGGAGCTTTTTTGGTGCGAGTGAAGGGACTTGAACCCTTACGTCGTAAGACGCCAGATTCTAAGTCTTAAATTTAATTTTTAAGAAATGGCTTAAAACAGCCATTTTACGCTGATTGTGGTATACTAAAGAACTGCTAGAAACAGTTTAAAACAGCTATAAATAGTTGATAATGATGTCAAGATGATGTCAAAATCAAAGCGAACTAATATGAATGATTTATATTAGTTCGCTTTTTCTTTTTTTGGTTATTTGAACATCATTCCTACAAGTAATCCCCCCACACCAATCGCCCACATATCGCGTTGACGACGCAAGACGGCTTGCTTATGTTCCATTGCCTTTATTTCGTTGGTCAATCTCGTCAAGGATTCGTTTTGCCTCTGCAAGGTCTGCTCTGCTTTGTTCAACGAGCCGTTGGCTGTCGTTAATAAGTGCTTCGTCTGTGTCAGCTCTTCCTTGCATTTCTTCAAGTCGTCCTGTAGCTGTATCAAGGTTTGCTTGTCCGCGGTCGAGTGCTGACTGAGCTGATTTAATTTGCTCTGTAGCGTCGTTAATGTCATGTCTTGCTGATTGATTATCTCGCTCAGCCTGTTGTACTGACTCAAGGGCATTACGACTGTCTGCTCTGGCACGGCTGTCGATGTATCTGCCGTATAACCAACAACCGGCAAATATAAGGATGCAAGCAATGCCAACAAGCAGCAGCTTCTTTTTACGTTCTTCATTCATTGTATCTCCTAAAATAAGCGATTTAGCACACCATACACGACGCAAGCACACGTTACCAGTTCTACGACGCGAAAGAAATACGCGCCGTACTTATTTTTCGTCGTGTCCGTCACGGCATCGTGAGACGCTTTGATTTCGTCCAGCTTGCTGATAACGTCTTTATTAAGCTTTGCAAACTTAGCGTTAAATTCTTCCCGTAATTTAATGAGTTGTTCTTCGTTCATACTATATTCCTCCTCATACCCTTAAATATAGGCCTTATATAAGCCTATTACAGCTATACCGTTACGCCATCAATACATAACGTCTAAATCAACAGGCATGCCGTCAATGTTCCCCGTATCACTATACTGCCAGATTGGCACGTTCCGTTCCGGATGCTCGATTTTATACCAGTTCGTCTTATCGTAGTTTGCTACGAAAAATGGTACATACAAGGGAATCATATCCGTATTGACGTAATTCGTTAATGTGTCATACGAGGCATACACACCGGCATATATGTTAGCGGCATTCATCGTATTCACCCAAGCCATGATGACACTGGCAAGAGCGTCCGGCCCTAGCACCTTTTGGGATTCTTCCTCTACATCAAACCAGATACCGGCTTTTAGTTCGACACCGCGCAAATAGGTCTGCATCATATCAATAAGCCATTTTGCCTCTTGCGCGGCTTCTTGCGTAGTCGTTGCAAGGCTGTAGAAGTAAATGCCTAAATCCATTCCAGCAGCCTTTGCGGCGTTAATGTGTTCAACAAAATAATCATCCAGCTCCTGCACGCCATCACTACGGGTTCGCCCAATGCGGACGATGCAAAATTCTTTTCCTAATGCAGCGGCTTGCTGAAAATCAAAGCCAGCCTGACAATAACTTACGTCAATTCCTTCTCGCATGTTCTTCCTCTCCTTTCATCGGTGGCGGCGGACAACCAAGATTGCTGTTCCAGCGGCTGTCCATGCCGTACTTTGTCCAAGCGGCTTTACCAAGCCCTACCATACCGCCTAATCCAGTTACCACAACAGATACGCCAGCCCAACAGCTGGCTAAGTCAAACTTTGTACCATACAGGGCATTTGACCAGTAGCCATAGATCCAGCTAATCATGACAAGGCATAAAAAAATCATCATAACAGCTCCCATCATGATGATTAAGGCAAGCCAGTTGTCCTGCGCCCACTTGCCAAAGGCTATGATGTTTTCTTTCATTGGACTTCACCTTCTTCTGTAGGTAAGGTCTTAAATTTGCGGCTAATATCTTCCATGACACCGTTTCCATCGAGTGCTTTATAGCTGCTATACATGCGCGCAAAATTTTCCCGTGCATAAATGGGTGCCCAGCCTTTAGCCTCGTAATGGTAGTACGACTGAATAAGTCTATCACGTAGTAAGTCTTGCAAGCCGTTTTTAATGGCTTCGTATTCTTTGCGTTCGTGTCTTTGTTCCGACACTTTCGACTTTATCCAGCCAGCCATAAACGCAATGACCATCGGAATAACAGTGCCTAAGATAATTCTAAAAAGCTCGTTTTCAATATCCATGATTACTCTCCTTAATTGTTATGTATAAGCACTTACCAAGCCTAGAAAGTAGGCTCACGAATATAATGCATAGCGTATCACTCCTTATTCATAATACTTGCCAAAATTCGTAACAGCTTTCTTCGCGTACCCACGCATTTTATCGCGGCGTTTGTCGATTTCCAACCGTTTCTGTTCTGCACTCATTTTCGGATTATCCTGTATTGCACGGATTTCCTTATTGAGCTTCGTAACAGTCTTCATGGTCGTTTCCACTTCTTTTTTGCCTTTTGGCTTTTTGTCTCCACGGTTTTCGGAATCGCTAATGGCTTGATTTAAATCGTAGAGCTGATTGACATATTCAGAATTTGCACCATCTTGTCTGATGAAACTGCCAATGAATGGCTTTTCATACCAGTATTTTGCAGGCTGCGCTGGTCTCGATTTTCCCTGTACAGCATCCAACGAGTCATCCAATGAGCCGGCTATGAAGCGTCCAGCACTGCCAAAGTACCCGGAAATAAAGTTATCTAAGGCAATCGGCGAGATTTTTAGCTGTTTAGCAGGCCATGTATCCGCCAAGAGGCGTGAAAGTTCTGTCGTGTTTTGGTTCGCTTGCTGTTCAGACGGCAACTTCTGCAACCGTTGTGACACCAGGGGCCGGCCTGTCCAGAATGAATAGTTTGCCATCCATTCTATGATAGGCTTAAAGACAGCAGGGAACAGGCTCGGTGTCATGGCCTGTACGACTTGATAAGCCCACGAAGACATAGCCTTCGGGTCTTCTCCGTTCATCTGATTCAGCACAGCTTCTACACCGCCGCCAAAAAGAATACCCACTTCCTGCGGTTTTGGAATAAGCAAATGTTCACCGCCTAAGCTAATAGCCCAGTTCGAGAGCTTCGTTTCTTCATCAAGGTCTCTATACCAGTCGTCATCATGGTTAAACGCCCATAAAATAAGAGACGGCAAGACGATATAAGCCATGGTCGCAATAATGGAACGTTTCGGGTTTTCCTTAAAGGAGCGGATAAACTTGTCTGTCCCTTGAATGGTGGCATTAAAGAAGGGAATGTAACGGTTATATTTACGGCCTTCACTTCCGGCACGTCCAAAGTTCAACGTCACTTCTTTTGCTAAATAGCCAGCTTGTTCGATAGTCAAGCCTTTTTTCATGGCTCCAGCAAATTCAGCCGCACGCGTACTATCTTCGATAAGATTAGCAAAGCTGTCGTACTTGTTCCATAGCATATGGATTAGTTTACGTATCTGCTTAATACCAGCTTTGGAGTCCTTGTATTGGTCTCCCAGCATGTCATGAATCATGTTATCTGCTGACTGTACATCGGAACGGATATACGTACTCATGCTGGCACCACTGCCATAGTATTGCGTAGCAAATTTCTTATCTGTTGCCAGCTTCCACGCTCCTTTCACACTCGATACGATAGGAATGAATCCCGTCTTCGAGTTGACCGAAGCAGCCATGGTATCACGCAAGAAGTTGCGGACAATGAACGATGGCGAAATGGTCGCACCGCGTCGTAAGCACTGCGCAATCTGTCTTGCCCCTTCTAAGACAAAATTCGAGCTGGCTTCATTCATCGCCGTTAATGCTTTATATATTTCCGGTGTCGTCCGGTATACGACTTTTTTGCCGCCTACCCACACCGTAAAGGCATACATATTCGAGTTTGCATGCTGCATCGTTGGATCACGTACCACAATTTCACCAAGTCCCGGGAAATCTTTATCTAGCCGCACGAGCGACTTGCCTACATTGTTCCGTTCGCAACGGTTTATAGCCGAGGCCATATAACATATCATGCTGTTCACCGGGTCGAGAACGGCACGCTGTCCGCCCATCTCGATTTGTTTGACAGGGGACGTAATATTGACAAAACGGTTGTCCATCTTTAAATCACTGATTTGTGTATCTATGTCTTTACCGTCGGACATGTCCCGGTACATCGGGCAGTAAGCCTTATAGGCACGGAGCTTGTCCCCCAGCTGTTTCGTAATCAAGCCTTGTTGCTGCATGATATTCACGAGATTAATATTGACATTCCAGTAATGTTCCGCCGCCTTTTTAATAGTTTCTGGTACATTCTGTATGATTTGTTGACACTCTTCTGCACTAAATCCGGCAGGACGAGCATACTCTTTAGGATACCGTTTTGCTAATTCTTCGGTGCGCATGGCAATTAAATACGTGCCTAATGCGTCTTCTGCCTTTGCAAATCCGGCTTTCTGCAAGTCTGCTTTTGTCGTCTTATCCATTTCATCCAACACATCTTGCATGGTGTCTTTCTTGGTCACTGCGCCTTTGTAAATCTCATTCAAGAGCTTGAACGATGTATTCTTGTCTTTACCGCCAGTAAGTAACATATACGTCCGGGCAACAGCGTTACTCTTTGCCATCAGGGCTTGCTTCTGCACATCGTGTTCGTAAGCAATCTTTTCGCCTGCTACGGCTTCGGCTTGTTTTACCATCTGCCCCAATGGATTCGTATCGTCTACCATCTTCGTGTAGAAGTTTTTCATCTGATAGGACAGCCATTTCTTCATGCCGTCCCGTTTGCGGCTGGGTATTCTCCCACCATTCCGCGCAATAGTGGCACTAGCGCGCTGTTCTACGGTCTGTTCTTGATAGGCCTTAATCAATGCTGTAAGCGTATCAAATTTTTCTTTCAACTCTTTATTTTTTGTTAATTCAGTATAGAACTGGTTCGCGTAGCCCGGATACCGTTCTGCACCGAGTTCGGGGTTTTCAAGGAGTGTCGAGCCAAATTCACTTACCCCTTCGCGTCGCGCTTCTGCCGGAGTCAGGTTCTTATCGTCTTTTCGACTAAACAAGCTGTCAAACCCACGGTCTTTGTCGTACCGGGCAATCACTTCTTTCGTCAGTTCCCGATTCCCTTTGAGCTTGAGCGTCTTGTCTATATGCATAGCAAGGATGCGCCCATACTGTGCCAGATTGAAGTAGCTGCCAGAAAAGCCTGCACCGGAGTGTTCGTTGTACAGCTTGTCCCCTGTATCATCGGGCTTGACTTTCGACTTTTCGTAAATCGGTACGATGTCGTTAATAGCATCGATGATGTTTTGCGGACTGACAATCGGTTTGAGTTCTCCTTCTTCCGACTCCTCTTTAGGGCGGATGGAATACTTCGTTGGATTTGCCTTCTTGAGCTTGACCAAATCAGTTTCATCTGGTATAGTGGAAGACAAATTAAAGGAACCGTTCACCAGTGGGCCATTGGGTGCCCGGGATACAGATTGTATCCAGTGAGCGGTTCTTTTTTTGTTTATATACAACAATTCATCATTGTTTATCCGTTTCATAATCCATCTATTATTGGGAATGGGTGTCCCTTTACCATATACACTCATAATCTTATTAATTTTCATCGTTTTTCCATCATTATCGACCTCCAGTATAAAGGGAACAATAATAGTAGCTCCATTGGTATCTTTCAAGTCTATGACAACCAATCTTTTATTTTTTAAATCTGATTTAGCAATAAATAATGGGTCAGATAGTGCTTGTGGTATTTTCTTCAAAATTTCCGGAGTGACTTCTTGAAAATGCTTGTATCCCAATATCTTTTTTAATATAGATTGGTCTATATATACCGGTTGTATTTTGGCACCGGTTAAACGCATGACCAACGGAGTAGTCATCACTTTTATGGCAGAGTTATCTTTGATGCGATTGTTTATAAAATCATCAATGGACTTGCCAAACTGCGCAACATCTTTTTGTAACTGCCGTTTAGGTGAAAGACTGGCATGCATTGTATTTGATTCATTTCCAGTTCGATTCCACACGTGTCCACTCTCAATCTTACGCAGTACGTTATGGACGTTTTCTACTCCTGTAAGAATAGTTTGAACCTTCCGGGCAAAGTCCTTGATTTTCTGCCAGAGCTTGCCCCACGCTGTACCGCGGCCTTTACGGCGCGCTTCTACCCAGCTGGCATAATGGTCGGCTTGCGCTTCTTCATCACCGAGGTGTTTATTGAGGAGAGCCTTTTCTTTATCTGTCAGTACCATGTCATGCGCTACGTGGAAAGCTTCATGGAAGCCTGTCCCTGCACGGCTCCCTTGGGAGAGCGCGATGTAAGAATCCTGTCCATGGGTTTCGGCAAAGCCTTCCACAATAACGTCAGCGTTGGCATCGTACCCATGTTCCTCTTTAGCTCTTGCAAGGTCTTCCTCTGCCGCAACAATATTATTTCTAAAGTCTACTACGACTTTTTTACCGTTCGGCATGGTCATAGTTAGACGGTTTTCCCCTTCTGCAACAGTCGCCGTCGGAAAGGCTTTTTGTATTTCATCCTTCAAGTCATTGATAGAACGGCGTTTTGCATTTCGCACTTCTGTAACAGAAAACTTACGGTTTGTATCGACTCTGTCTGGGACGGTAATCCCTGCTAGATTGTCAAAAAATTCTTTCACGTCATTGCCGGGTATTTCCTTGGAGGCAAAGGAATCAGCTTTCGCTAGTTCTCTATCCGCCTCATTATAGTATTTATCAATGATGACTACTTTGGTTGGAACGTTCGTCCCTGCGCGTCCAAAGGTTACTTTAGGTAGATGGATAATGCCACGGAGTACGGCATCTTCTTCGCCGCGGTCTTCTTTCCGTTTTGCGTCCGGATTCCCATAAAACCACTTGTCAAAATGTTTTTGCGTAGATGGCCCTTCGGGAAGGATAGCGACGATACGGCCACCGTTGGAGAGATGCTTGAACGCTTTCGCCAGATGTTCCACCGCCGTTTTACCGCCATGTCCAAAAGGCGGATTCATGACGATGCCATTGAACTTATTGACGAGGTTGAAGTCTTCAAAGGTACTGCCAACCGTTTTGGCATTAGGCGTTGTCATTTTAAGTTTAGGAATGAGCTTGCCAGACGGTTCGACAACGGTGTTCTTCGTGTTTTCCGGGAGCCACCGCGCAATAGCACCATGCCCTGCGGACGGTTCAAGTGCGCTTTCGCCTTCTTTTAATCCTGCCCATTCTACCATCTTGAGGCCCAGCGGTTCCGGCGTTGCAAAGTAGTCCACACCTTCTGCGGCCTTATTGCGGCTTGTCTTTTTCTGCTGCGCAAAGTAGAAGGACTTGGCTCTATCATAATCTGTCAAGGCATTGTTTGTTTCATAGTCGACAGCCTTACCGCCTGTTCCTTCTGTCGGGCTTCCCGGCAGGTATTTACGCCAGCTATCGCCTTCTTGCGACTCATTGAAGGCCGTAATAAAAGCGTTCTTCAAAGAGCGTGCTTGTTCCCCTAAGGCAAGGTTTTCCGCGGTACTTGCTCGTTCGGCAATCTTTGTTACAAAGGCCATTTGTTCCATCATGGTGCCTGTATTCAAGTACCGGAATATGGCGTTGCTCTTATTACCGACACGATAGATACGACCTTCTTCTTGAATTGCCGCAACCGGTCTAGTCGGAAGTCCTAAGTTGATTTCGACACGTTGGTATGTACCGGTCGTATCATGAAGGCTAATCCCGGCTTGGCCAGCATCTGACTGTACTAAGATAGCTTTTACTTTGCCATTATCATCGTTAAATGCGTTTTTGGCCTTGGTTCTGTTTTTCTTGCTTATGTCGCCATTATAAATGGCAATTTCATCACCAAAGACTTTTGCAAACAGGTCAATGGGAGATTGCAATTTATCGACATCCAGCTTAATTAAATCTGGACGTTGCCGTTTAAACGCTTCGTACTGGCTTAATAATTTAGCCCCGAATGAAGCATCCCACGGTGCCTTTTCATCACGAGCCTTACGTAAGTCACTTTCTAAGAGTTTGAAAGGATGGATACCGCCGCCTTTCTTGTAATCGTGGAAAATGACAACTTTCTTTCCGTCTTGAATATACCGCTTAATGAGAGGAACGGCCTGTTTAGCCTTGATAGCTTCTAGCAGGTACATTCTTTCGTGATATTTAAAATGTTGCTGAATAAAACCAGCTAAATCGCTAAACTCACGATGCTTAGCCAGCCATTCAAATCCTTCATCAATACTCTTGCCTACACCGCCGTCTATCAGAATAAAACCGCGGTCATAATCATAGTTTGACGTCAGGACACGGCCATGTAATGCGCCGTCAGCTACTAACTTATCATGGAATTGACGTTCCATCACGCTGTTATCGACATCCGCATCCGGTTTCGTCAGCTTATTGTCTTTCATGCGATAGCCAAAGTTTTCAATAAAGAATTGGCCATACGCACTTGGGTCGTTATACCCATTAGACTGTTTATCGCCATAGTCGAATAAATAGCCATTGGCATAGTCTACGTCAGGTACATACGCAAATGGTGTAGCCGATAAAAAAACTACCTTGGCTTTTTCATCGCCTTGGTAGTCTTGTTTTGCTTTTTCTTTGAGCTGTTCATATTTGCTTTTTAGTTCATCGTATTTCTGCTTTAACTCTTTGGTGTTTTTTGCATTATAGGTATCGGCTTGCGCATACGCTTTATATGCATCGTGTAGTTCTTGCGTTTCTTTGGCATATACCGCATCAAAATAACGTTGGAATCCTTCCGGGTGCCGGGACATAGCGCGAACAGCTCGCAACGGTTTCGTTACATTACCGCTTTTGCTGTTCATCAGGTTATGGCTTTCATCTACCAAAACAGCATCCCAATGACGTTTGAGTATTTCTTGGTTATCCCCTACATTGGCAAAGGTGGTAATCGTAGGTCCTTTCCCAGCATCTTGTTTACCTTCCAGCTGATACAAGGGCATAGCAAAGTCTTTTGCCGCGGCATCCTTCCACTGTTTAATAATGTCATTAGACGGCGCAATAATCAAAATATTTTTCTTGCCACGATTATAAAATCGCTTTGCTACGCCTAATCCAGTATAGGTCTTCCCTGTCCCAGTGCCATTGGTAAACATGACACCGTTGCCATTTGCGTCAAGGAGCCGCTTTTCTGCAAAGACAACATCGCCAGCTTGTTCCGGCAATAATTGGGGTAATTCTTTTCGCACATCTGCCAGCCGTTCACTATCGTCGGTCTCCTGCGCCGCCGACTCTTCGGCTTTTATGTCGTCAGCGGTTGCATCGTTTCGTCCGTCTTGAGCAGCCGCAACAACGTCTTCAGGTCTTCTGCCTGCATCGTCGGGATTTCCTTCATAGCTATCTGTAATGCTTCTTGGTAACTCAGGATTTCCGGTGCCGCCGCTGTTATCCGCGGATTTTTCTGCTTGTACTGTGCTATTGCCAGTCGTTCCGCTAGTAGTGGTGCTACCTCCAGAAACGCTGTCACGCCCTTGAAGGTGTTCTGTTTGTCCGCTCTCAGTCGTTCCGCCACCTTGTCCATTTCTTCCAGTGGGTCTTTGGTTTTCATCATTTGTCCCCACTGTGTCTTGATTGTTCCCTTGGCCAGTTCGTTCAGCCACGTTGCCGGCATTGCCATGAACATTGCTATTATCTCCTTTCGCCGCATTAATTTCTTCCGTTGTTGGGTAATTCATAACAGCTTCATACGCAGATTCAAAGTATTTGGCTTTTGCTACGCCTAAGGTCTTGATAAAGTCCCGGCGTAAGTCTGTCTTATCTGTCATGCCGTGGTCATACTGCGCTCCGACATATCGCATATACGCCGTCATTTCTTTTTCATTGAGCGTACCATTTTTAGGCAGATGTTGCAAGGTATTCCAAATGGATTGGAGGAACGGACGCGTTTCAGGCATATCTGCAACCATATTCGCCGCCCAATCAGCAAATTTATTTGCTCCTCTCTGCATGTGGATAGCCCCGATTTTTAGCCCATAATACATGAGTGTCGGATTGAACATCGGGTTTGCACTCAAATTATTTAACTCTTTCTTAAATGCCTCTTTCGCCTGCTGTAAGGCTTCATCACTCTGGTCAATAAAATGGAATTGAAGTTTTGCTTCTTCGTTGGGGTCAATGCCCGTCTTGGCAATATCTTCGTCCGTAAGTACTTCACGTGGTGACGTAATACCTGCAGCTTCTAGGGCGGCCTTTCTTGCATCTTCTACAGAACCAAACCGTGCATCTTGTGGATTCGGCTTCTTGGCTTCTGCTTCCAGTGCTTTAAATGCACTCTCAAGAGCAGCTTTCATGTCTTCATTCGTGTCGTATCCATACCGCTTAGCACCGTCTTCTACAGTTTCCAACAAATGCCATGCCTCATCAAGGCTAAAGTTCTTATCTTGATAGCCTGTCATGACTTTTTCCACGGCATGAAGAGATTTTTGTAAATTATCTGCATATTCTGTATCTAAGGCCGTTTGCGTAAGTTCTTTGTACTTTCTACGTTCTTCTGCGTGTGCTTTGATTCTGGCACGGCGTTGTGCTTGCTGGTCTTGGATGTCACCGAGTGCCGTATCTGCCACTTTCTGCGCGGCTAGTTTTTCTTCGTGCGTCAATACACTCGTTGCGTCTTTGACGATTTCCATACCGTCAAACTGCCCTTGCGAAGCACTGTTTGCGTCAAACATGACTTTCTTCAACCGATTGATGGCTTCATACTCCGTGATTTCATGACGCTTGCGTTGCGCTATAATCTGGTCAACAGCGTCTTTGTACGGTGCGATTTTAGCATTGTCCACGGCGTTGACTTTTTCTCGTCCCTGTCCTACACTAGACGTAGAAAGAACACTTGATTTATCGGATGTAGGCAGTCCTCTCTGTTCAGCCCCAACACCATTGCTGGCAGGGCGCGAAACCGAGTTACCGTTGGGGGTAACTGTAGCATCTACGGCCGGGCTACCATAAATCAGGTGTTCTTTTTTTATTTGTTGTCGCAACGTTCTATCTTTCTTTGGAAAAGCCGTGATAACGACATAATATTGCCCATTTGCTTTTTCTAAATCAAAGTACACTGGTGCAATTTTATGTTTAATTCCTTCTGTTTTATTCCCGTATTTTACTAGAGTATATGTTGCTTTTGATTTGGCTCCCGTTTCTTTTTTATAAATTGCATCAAAATTTTGTGCAACATCATCAATCAGATTTTCAATAGATGAATACCCGATTTTTTTTGCTTCTTGTTCATGTTTTTTAGCATGTATAAGCCCTTGATACTTATCCCCTACCTTTAATCGGATAGGGGCTTTTTTTAGTTCACCATTCGTAGCTTTTTCAATGTCTTCTGTGATATAGCCAAAGTCCACACTTCCGTCAGGCTTTACAATGAAGTCGTCTTTATCCGCTTCGCTCAACAGCTTGCCAGATGACGTTTTATATCCCGGTGCAAGTTCTACTTTATCTTGATTCGGTTTACCTTCACCGGTTTGCGTACCTTCTGCCGCTTGAGCTTGTCGAGGTTCGGCGTTTTCATCGTTATTTTGCTGGGTTTCCCCACTTTCACTTGTCTGCGTATTTTCATTTGTTATCGTCCCTTCTGTGCTTTCAGACTGGCTTGTTTCTTGCGCCACGCCGCTAGTTTCTGGTCTATGTACTGGTCCACTTCCGGCGGATTCGGTTGTTGCCACTCCGGTATTTGTTTCGCTTTGCCGTTCGTTTTCGTTGAATAAGACACTACCTTGTACCTCCTTCACGGTATTCTTAATCAATTCTTCCATAGTCGGTATTTCCTGCGCCCCAAACAAATTGCTTTGCTGCGGGTTGCCAACAGCTAATGCTCGTTGTGTCAAACCATTGAACGCATCCGACATATTTTTTACTTTAAATTTATTAGCGCTCATAAAGCGTAGCATTAACTTACTTTCTGCACTATTTTCTTCTTGAAACATAGCCGTTTCGTTTAAATAGTAGTCCAGCGGTTTGCCTGCATCGCGCAAGGATATGAGCTTTTTGACGGAATCTGTAATAACCTTCGATACATTATATTCGGGATATACTTCGCCACGCTGAATGGCATCATTAACTTTCGATACATTCGGCGCAACGGCAATCATTGCTTTTAAAATGTTCTTGCTGTTGCTATCTGTTGCTTCGCTCATGCGAGCTAAAATAAATGAATCCTTATAAGCCTTAGCAAAGAGCGCATTACGGACGCGTTCAACCCCTTGCTGTGTAATATGACCATCCGACGTAAAGAAGGTGTTTGCGTCGTTTTCTGTTGCAATATCATGAACAGCCGCACGCAAGAACTCCCGATTCCCGGCGTTCAGGATTTCACCTTTACCATTATCGACAAACCGTTCCAGCGTGGCGAGTTTCAGTTTATCCGCATCTACTTTAGCTTGTTCGGAGCTGCCGAGCCGTGCACCACCTTCCGTGCTGTTGATAATAGACTGTACATCGGCATCATCGCCAACTTGGCGCACTAAGACAGGATTCGGGATTTTGCTGATTTGTTCCGCTGTAAGGCCAAATTTTCCGGCATTTTTCGTTATATAGTCTTTATAGTCCTTGGCACTCTGACTATTTTGTCCGTATGCCAGCTGTAAGGCCATCGTACGGCCGTTTCCATTTAAGACAATGCCGTTTTTATTGACGACTGGCGCACCTTGGTTGACAAATTGGCTGTCTGTCAATAATTCCGGTTTAATGGTGCGTGCCATTTTTTCGACTTGCCCTTGCATGACGACACGTCCTCTGTCACGAGGCTGTAACGCTGCCGGGTAGAACCGGTTTGGCTTAAAGGCGGTATCATGGCTTGCCGTAAGGTCCGCAGCAGATACCACTTTATACGTAGCATCCATGCCATTATCAGAAGCACTGGCATGGATTTTTTCTGTTTTGCCAGCAGGCACAAGGGTCATAAGTTTTTCCTTTTTATTTAAATAGGCCTGTTGCCCCGGTGTCGGTTGTTCCGTAACGGCTTGTGGCTGTGCAACGGTATTGTTATTAGTCGTATTCGCATCTATGTGCTGTTGTTCCGCATCTTGTGCCGGTTTGATAAGCTCTGTAGGTGTAGGATTAGAACCGCCTTTTTCAATTTGCGGTTGAGAGATATTCGTTTGTACCATGCTAGGGTGCTGTTCTTGTATTTTAATTCCATTTTGCTTTTGTACAAACGATTGTAAGGCCTTTCCGTAATTATCTTTAATGAACTGACGGTTTTGCGGTGTATCAATGAATTGATCCCGGCCTTTGCGGTCTGTAGTAAACATATCGCTGAACGTGTTTACGTCTTCAATCGTATCAGCCGTATCTTTCATATACTGCGCAAACTCAGGAATAGCTGCGTTTTCATTGACAGTTTCCTGCTTTTTACCATTCAAGATTTTTTCATTCTCTTTGGCTTGCTGTGCCGCGGCTTGTTGTTCTTGCTGGACGTCGCCTGCAATTTTGTTCGTATCAGGGGCTTTAAGGATGTTATCCATTTCTTGTAACTGCTGGCGGAGCATCGCATCATTTTCCGAAGACGTTTGGCGTAAGTCTGCATCGCTCATTTCGGTATCTGAATGGTCACGAGAGCCTGTTTCATCCATGCCGCTAGTATTTACTCCACCACTATTTAAACCGCCGTTATAGCCGCCTAAATGGAGATGGTAGCCGCTTCCTGCATCATGGAACAATACTTCTTTAAAGGCACCGGTATCTTTAAAGCGTTGCAAGACAGCTTGCGCCTGTTCTTCCGTTGTGCCTTCTGGCAACACAATATCTACGGCATCGTTATGTACATGATAGCTGTTTTCTGCGCCCCCTACTTCGGCATTATGCTCCGGTGTACGAGCGGCAGAAGAAATAGCAGCACCTTCGGCTAATCCCATTTCATTTAGGATACCACCAATAGTAGGCAAGGCAGACTGAAATTGTGGCGTTAAATTATTGACTTGGGCAGTAATATCATCGCCTTGTGTAGGCAAATTATATGGCTGAATTCCATTTCCAAATGAAGCATCTTCACCACCGAGGTTATTATAGTTCTGCTGTACTTGTGCCAAATATTCATCAGCCGCCGAGCCAGAACCATTGTAAGCCCGCACGCCAGCCCATACATCGCCGTTATTTTCAGCAATTTTCTGAGACAGGATATACATACCAGCTAAGGCATTTTGCTGTGGGTCGGTGCGCCAATCCGGGTATTTATCATTAATGCCATAGTCATTAGCAGACTCTTCTGTTATCTGCATAAGGCCGCCATTTTCCGACATATTGATAGCGTTGACATCATCACCACCAGTTTCACGCGCAGCAATCGCAAGGGCAACAGCTGGCGGAATATTGTATTCTCGTGCTGCATTGATGACCGCATCTTGATTGACATTACCTGTATTAGCAATGCTGTTTCCTGCATGAGAAGTATAGGTTTCTGCATTTACTTGAGATTGTTGTGCTGCTTGACGAGCCGCTGCCGCTTGAGCTTGTTGCTGCGCCGCTTGCTGTGCTTGGACTTTAGAGATATAGTCAAAGGCCTTGTCGATTTCATCAGGATTCATGCTATTTGTCGCATTGTACAACGCATTATATGTATCGTCTCCCAGTTCATCAGCTGTATGACTATCAATAAAGTCGCCAATAGTCTGTTGTTTCTTTTTGTAATCTTCTGGCATATCGTCTTTCGTAAGAACGGATTCTGCTGTAGCTGTCCCATTTTGCATATTCTGCAACGTCGTATAAGCCGCATGGACTGCACCTTCATCATTGCTCGTTGCGGCATTATAAAGGTTCTGCTTTGTCTGTGCGTCTATATTGTCATTATTACGAATACCATTGAGAATATCCACTGCTTCTTGACGTGTCTTGCCAGTGATGCCAGGTGTTTCTTGTTCGCCCCGATACCCTTCAATGAAGTTACCCGGCGCACCCATTACAGCACCACCAACAGCACCACCACGGAATGCTTTCCATTGGTCATCATTCCAATAGTATGGGTTATAGCTTAAATCGCCACCTTTAGCATTGTCTTCAATAGCTTGTTGTTCTGCTTCTTGAAAGCTTTCTGTTAAGCCATTAGCCCCAGCAAGAATCGTACCGCGTGCCGCACCTTTTGCCAGTCGTTTGCCAATGCCTTCGCCAGCTTTTGCGCCTAATGGCCCTAAATTCAAGCCCTTTGCGCCTTTCATGACTGTTAATTCTGTCGGTAACATCAATGTATCTAAAACGGTATTTTTGGCAAATACCGGGAGTGAATTAACCCACGCGTCACTATAACTTTCACCATTTTGAATTTTATCGTGGATAACACCGCCCATTTCAGAAGCAGAGTCAGCAAACGTCGAAAGAGGACTACGCACGGTGTTGGCAATCAGTTCTTGACCGATTTTGCTTGTAGCAAAACGTCCTAACCCAGCTCTTGTTAATGCTTGCGTAAGACGAGCTGAGCCTGCCGCAACAGCACCTCCCGGCATAAGCACCGATAAAGCCATAATAGGAACACTAGAGCCTAAGCCATTACTAACATCGGTAACAAGGCCATTAGGATTGGTGAAATAGTTGTCACCGTATTCTTGATTCCATTTATCTCGATATTTTTGTGTAGCTTCATTGAATTTATCCGTATTATCTAAAATGCTTGTACCGCCACCTAAGGCAGACTGCATGCCGCCCATAACCGAGGCAAAACCTTGAGTTGCGCCCATACCAGCCGCCGCAATATACGGATGTTTAGTGTTAAATTCAGCCATGCGTGCTTGACGCACGGCATCATCTTCTAGCTGTCCCAATTGCCCATCAGCTGTTGGTGTGCCGGGAATATCCGTATATACACTATCGTCAAAGGGCCGTGTATAACCATTACCAATTTGTACTGGTGTCGGAAGTACATTACTCCACGTATCAGCCGTTGCATTAGCTACATTAGACGCATAATCAGCTGTTGTTCCATTGGTGCTGAGCACATTAGAATAGGTAGAATTAGACCAATCTACCGGTTGTGTGCCTCCACCAAAGCCTTCCATCGGTCTGCCTTCTTTAACAGCATTGGCGTATTCTCCAGCAAAATTTGAAATATCTTGCCACGCATTGTCTGCCCATTGTTTAGCGGCCCCCCAAAAGGAACCGGAATCTTGTTGTTCACTATCTGCGGTACCATATTCTTCACCTGTATAACTAGATGGTGAACTAATTGAATTTAAATAATCAGAATATTTTGACATAGCTTGCTCCTTCTACCAATCTTCATATCCATCCCAATTAATGTTCGGCAAATATTGTTCCAGTATATGTCTTGGTACAGTTGACCAAACGGCGGCAGCCCCATCATCATGTCCGTCGCTCTTCTGCATAATGCCTTGAGCCATCGCAGCTAAGTAGTATAACTGTGTTTTTCCTTCCGGCGGAAGTTTGTTTCCTTCCTTTTCAAAGAATTCTTCAAATGCATCTACGGCATCGTGGTCTACCGACCCGTTAGGGCTAGCTATAGAGTTAAACATATTGACGGCTTGATTAAATATTTCCTTTTCTCCTTGCGTCATTTTTTCCCCGCTAGAACCACCAGACGAGCCACCGGAACCGCCGCGTCCGCTGCCTTTGCCTAGAACGTACATGGCGGCTTCTTGTGGCGATACGCCGCCTATTTCGGAAAGCTGAGCAATCTTATCAAACGTTGTGCCAGCTGCATATTTACGTTTTTGTTCGTAATTCCATGCTTCTTTTTCTTTGTCTAGTTTATTTTGTATTTCTTTTAAACTTATGTTTAGTCGATACTTCAAATCAGCCATTTCCATATCATTAGCATACTTGATGGCGTTGCGTTCTTTATCATATTCGTTCTTTTGTTTAGCGTTCGCTATAGCGTACTGTTGTGCCTGTGCCGCTCTATTCCGAGCATCAGCAGACGCGTAGAAGTTAGATGCTGTTGGCTGGCTCCCTAAGAACGTATCCCCTAAGCTGCTATCATACTGGCGAATAGCTTGGGCAATTGTAGCCGATGTTCCCCACGGAAATTTGCCAGCTTCTTCGCCTTGTAAGGCGTTGTAGTATAACGGTAACAAGTTGCCGACTTGATAGTTATTGTAGTCAGCTTCTTTGGCTTCCCATTCCGGCAAATACGTCTGTAAGCGTTCATTGATGGCATTCATATTAAAACCACGGCTAAGCATAGTTCGTACATAATCGTCGGCTGCTTGTTGTGCTTTAAACGGTTGCGGCTCATTACTGCCTATACCCGTCCCTTGGGCACTATTATTTTGCATAGCATTAGCTGTAGGCATGCCAATGTGTACATCCGGATAGATGCCCGGATTAGACGTGTCGTTCATATTCCGAGCATCTTGGTTATTCATTTTTGCACGCCACGTAGCATAGAGTTTCGGGTCTTTTGCAATCAACGCCGCATCCTCTTTAGATGGCTGTATAACGTTATTGTGCGTAGATGTCCCCATTTCTTCTATATCAATCGGGCTATTTTGCGGATTATGAAGAGCCGCAATCAGCCTATCTTTATCTGTCGCCGCATACCGCGCATTGCTCCCGTCTAAGGTGAGCCATTTTCCATCATCAGAAATCGTAAAGTTGTACATATTTCCATCATTTGCTGAGAGAATACGTAATTTTCTGCCGTCCAGTACTTCTTTTTTGTCTTCTGTAATTGGTGGTTGTTCTTCCTTGATAGGAGTTTCTTCTGCTTTGATAGCCGGTTCTGGTTCCTTTATAGGCTGTTCCGGTGCCTGAATAGGTTGTTCATTACTGGCCGTTGCATTATCCGGTGATATAGTTGCCATCTGTGCTATATCACCATAGTTTTTTGGGGAATACGCGCCATTATACTGCCAGCCACCAGAAAATGGGGAATTACCTTTTAAAGACATCGTTAATTGGCCATTAATTGGCTGTCCCAGTTGCCCCGTAATAGCCGGGATGTCGGAATTCCCTGTTAGCTGTACATCAGCAGTCGGGATAGTCATTGTCGTCGGATTTGCCGTATAGTCCTGTAAGGTTGTCCCCATACCAGTGGAAGGAACAGTAAAGCCTGCAGTCGGTGCATGGTATTGCGCGTTTCCGTTGGCATCTAAAGAGAATCGAGGTGTTGTGCTGTCTGATAATGTTCGTGCATAACTTTCAGGTGTAATACCTGCGGCTTGAGCCAACTGGTCGAAATTAAGCAAACCTTGTCCATTTCTTGTGCCGTTATAGAAATCTTTAAACGTTTCCGGTGTTTGAATGGGTGCATAGTCCACTCCCGGAGTAAATGAAGGGGACTGGTATTGCCAGTTACCGTTATCATCTATAATTCCTTTAGGGGTGCCACTGTTCAATGTACTCTGAAAATCTCCAGCATTTACAGGTGTTGTCGTTTGTTGAGCTGCACCTGTATCCTTAAGTGTATGTTTGTCCATATACACACTGGCTAAATACTGCCCTAATAAGTTCCCCAATGCAAATTGGGGGCTGGCCCACGCTTGTTGGGCAAAGAGCTGCATAGGATAGGTATTGTTATATTGATAATTTTGTGTCTGTTTATCGCCTGTCTGCGCCATTTGTTATTCCCCCTTTGGCACCCAGTTATCAGTACTGCCACCTTTAGCAATGAAGCCGTCAGCATAGTAGTTGTTTTCCCCGCTTACTTGTAAGTCGTATACCTTGCGTTCGCCACTATAAACCATGTTAATTACCCTGCCACGGCCTTTTAATTCACTGCCTATAGTAAGATTACCTATTTCGATAAACTCGCCATCAGCAGTCAATAATGGTTGTGTCAGTGTAGCAGAAACAATATGAGTAGCATTACCCTCTCTACAAATAATATTCCAACAATCGTTGTATTCCGGCGACATGACACGTAAGACGGTTTCTGTCGTTTCTGTACCATCTGTATGTGGGCAAATGACTTCATCGCCGACTTGGATGTCTGTAATCGGTACTTCTTTGCCATCCGCTTTGCGTACCTTTGTTTCCGGCGCAAAGCAGAAAATGGTAGCCGCACCTGTAAGCAAGCCGCCAAATAAGCCTCCACCACCGCCGGTAGATTGCGACGACGTACTCGTCCCTTTCCCACCAATAGCGGATAATGCGCCTGTTGTTGCGCCATTTAATCCCAGCGATGCATTCCATAAGTTTAATGCTGGCTGTTGTGCTGCTTCTTGTGATGCCGCGGCGTTGGCTATTGGTTGCCCAGCCGCATCAATCTGTGTGCCGTATAAAGATTGGAGTTGGGAAATCGTATTATTCCAGTTCTGTGTCATGGCATTGGCTGCGCTGTCACTGATGCCTTTCAAACCTGTATCCATGACGCTGCTGTTGACGATGCCTCTAGCACCTAAATCACCGAGCAGGCTCCCCATACTGTTTTGTACGCCTGATTTAATGCTGTCTTCCATATTCTGTTGATAGGCCGCCGGTATCTGCCCTTGTGTTAAGCCTTTGATGCCGTTTTGGCTCCATTCTATCTGGTCTAACGCATTATTCATGAGTTTGTTGTAGTCTACTTGGTTCGCACCTAAGCTGTTGTACAACAAATTCCCTGCTACATCATTTAGCTTTAATGCGTTTGGTTTTATCGCTTGGATATATTGGAGCTGTTGGTCAATTAACTTTCGTTCTTCCGCGGAAGGTTGGTACGTTGTGGTTGTACTGCTGCTTCCGCCCCCTTTTTTACCCATTATCCTCAGTCCCTTTCGTTAAAATTTTTCCATGGCTTATACTGCCGTCGTAATTCGTTGGTTACGATATAATTAATACTTCCATCGTCATTTATGTCTTTCGGTGTGCAAACCACTTCACGGCCTACAGCATCGGAGCAAATGTATCGGTGCAAGCCGTCTTTTTCAAAGTCTTGCTCTATTTTCCAGCCCCAGTAACGTATATACACCTTGATTGGCAGGATACAAATAGTCATAAGACGTTCATAGCCAAACTGCAAAGCTACACACTCTAAGGCATCACGCCAAAACTTAGCATCATGGCACAAATTCCAAATAAGGATAGTTTTATCTTCCTTCATGTCCTTCCACTGGCAAAACCCGCGTGTTGGGATATACCATGTAGAAAATCCTTGGAGCGGTATATAAACGTCGCCTGTTCTGCGTTCAAATTCTCGTATCCATTCCAGTAAGCTTTTACCTTTACTCACAAATCAGCCACCTCCAACAAGATATGATCCAGTGTAAATCTGTCCTTAGATGTAATCGTAAAATCCAGACAATCCGCACTATGGTTGCATTTAAACTTATTCCGTGTCCCTGTCGGTACGATTACGTCCAGCGTCCCGTCAATAATTTCGGCTTTTCCATCATAATCAGCGGAAAATTTCGTATCTACAGATTTTAAAAGGATTTGCTCTGTACTAATGATAGCTTTCGGCTTGAGTTCGTAGTCAATTGGCGTACCGTTATCATCGGTATAGATGTTATCCCAACGGTATATATCGCCGCCGCTCGTAACAATGAGGTCATTATTTGTCTCGCATATCGCATCTATAGGTATGTTGAACTGCAGCGTCGTTGCACTGCCCAATAGATAGTTGTAAGCCACGAAATAGGTATGGTCTTCCTGCGGACGGATTAGTAACATACTATGCCGCAAGAGATGATAAAACCGTGGCTCATACATGCTTTCCGTGATAAGTCCGTTAAATTTATCGCCTATATCCGACGTAGCAATATTCCCATACTCCATGACTGCCGCTAGTGTTTTTAGGCCGCGAATAGATAGGAAAATAACAGAATTGCCGATATTAACAGCGCATTTACGCCCTGCCGGGTCGGTATTATTAGCTATCTCCGTGACTTGCCATGCATTCGGGTCGGCATCACCGGAGAGCTGATAAATCTTCCCATTAGATTTAATGAAAATAATATCCGTAGCAAGAGGAACAATCGCGACAATCGTACCGCTGTCGCCATAACCAACCTCTAACCATTGCTGTTTGTCTGCTCTATTCGTGTCTTCTTGCCAATCTGAGCCGTCTCCAACAGCAGACAGGTAAAATCCTTCGGTGCCGTCCATAGAAACTGCTAAACGGGCAAATCGCTGAAAAGCAATATTACATGTCGGACTACCTGTCACCGTCTCTAACTGTCCATTTTCTGAGTAGTCGTAGGACTGTAGTTTGCCGCCGCTGGCTATCCATACTTTATCCATGAATTTAGCGCACGACGGCAGACTAGAGCCGTTGAGAGTGCCAATATACTGTGGGTCTTGCCCGATAATATAACGGTATGCCTTGTAGTTCGTAGTAAAAAAGAGCAACACGTTCGTATCTACGTCATACCACATATCACGAATCGTCTCGCCATCTAGTGAATACAGCTTTTTCAGTCCGCCCCGTCCCATTAGACGTTTGCTGTCTCTGGCATATATGAAGTTTTTAGCTTCCTGCATCTCTGTGTCGGCTATCTGTTCCGGTGCTTGAGAGATGTTTACGCCGCCTGTCATGCCAATAAATGACACCGTACGCACTTGATGTTTGTTTAGTCTTCGCATAATAGCCTACTTTTTATCAGATGAAGTATTATCCTGCTTATTTTCTTCTGGTTTTGTGTGTGCAATACATTTAGGATTAACGCAGTTATCATCTTTATCTAACTTATGCGCACAAAAGTTACAACGTTTTGCCAGTTTGAAAAATGCCATGATGAGTTCCTCCTTATTTGCCAATTGCTTCGGCATAAGCCGTTTGCATATCGCTAAACTCTTGCATAATGCTCTGCTGAGCGTCCGTATCTC
>OIXX01000516.1_pt1 | contig 22473 bp, 15 predicted proteins | sample 1588161 | NCBI WGS metagenome assembly OIXX01 (sample SAMN03283274) | human gut metagenome | biome: human-associated habitat; material: feces | host: Homo sapiens | place: Peru | collected 2012
ATGCCGAGGCATATCGCAAGTACCATCAGCACCGGGTATATGAGTAATCCCGCCCATCCTAGGGCCGCGCATATGCCGAACAGTACGAAACCAATCAGGCCGAACGCAATCATAAGTTTTTTGCGGTCGTACTTATCTTGTACCACGCCACCTGGCAGCCGCAATACCGACGATATCATGGTCATGATTGAATCCAGCAGCGTCGCCTGTGCCGGTGAGCCCGTGACGGTCTGCGCGATGAGTGGCATTGCGAAACCTTGGATACTTGATGACAGCGACGTGCATGAATCCGCTACGAACCATTTGCCATAATCCGTGCCGCGCCATAGCGACTCGGTGGTGTTGCTATGTGAACTGTGACCGTTGGGCTGTGTTGAAGATTGGTTGTTGACTGTTCCGATGGAATCAGCCATTGTGATCATCTCCTCGTATTCATCGATGCTTGAGATATTCTATTATGCGCGTCTTCAAGCGCCGCACCGGACTCACCCCCGGCCAATACCGCGACGCCTTTACAACACCGTGTGATTAGGGAAGGTCAGGGTACTAACCCTGGGAAAAGTGCAGTATTCTGCATTATTAACCCTAGGAAAAATGTAATTTTGGACAATCGCAACCCTAGGAAAAATGTAGAATACGCGAATTGCAACCCTAGGAAAAGTGTGTATCGCGGTATAAATTTATTTTTGGCCACATCGCTCGTGGCGCTCGGGCGGCGCAATATGAATCCGCGATTCAGCAGATTGTCGATTCTGGTCTTGCGTTGCGGGTGTATCGCGTCGAAAAACCTGCGGCACCATTGCCGTCATACCGTGATGATTCCGCGTTCAAACTGTATCTCCATGATGTTGGGCTGCTGGCAGCGGCCCTGGATCTGACTCCCGCAAGCGTGGTCCTTGGTGATGACGGGCTGACCGAATTCCGTGGTGCGTTAACGGAACAGTATGTTTGCCAGCAATTAGTGGCCGCCGGCATCACACCGATGTACTGGTCGAATGCGAACAGTACGGGAGCAGTTGATTTTGTCTTTGCAGGTAATGGCGCAATCATTCCGTTGGAGGCCAAAGCTGGTACCGAGCGTCATAAGCGTAGCTTGAAGTGGCTGTGCGACAAATACGGGATTTGCGGTTACCGTACGTCGATGCGGAATTACAAGGAGCAGGATTGGCTGACCAATGTCCCACTGTGGATAGTCGGGAGCTGCTTCCGCCCGTGGTTGGCGAGTGATTATGAGCCGGATGGCGGAGCTGATTTAGGGCCGCTACCGAATACTGATGATGAAGGATGACTGAAGCCGCGAGATATGGTTCGGCTGGTTGCTGAATTGGAAGAACCGTAAAACCAAGTAGGGCTTATTGGTCACGGGTGCCCGGCAGGTGGGCAAGACCACGCTGATTGAGCAGTTCGGTGCAGACCATTATGAGCATGTGGCTGAGGTGAATTTCATCGAAATGCCTCAGGCGGTCGAAACGGTAAGCAAGGCCAAGGACACCGAAGACCTGATACTGCGGTTATCGGTACTTTCCGGCGCGGAAATTACGCCGGGCAAGACTCTGCTGTTTCTTGACGAGATACAAGCGTGTGAGGACATGCCTACGTGTTCCATGATGGCAACGTGGAGACTGTTGGCCGAACCGAATACCTGCCCATATATATGCTGGGTTGTTTGAGCGTGATGTAACGCGCACCACTTTCCCGGGAATGTGTCACGGATTGGGTCTGTTGCCCGGTCTAGCGGTTCGGTCCATTGACCCAGCCTGTTACTTCACCCTTACCGTCCGCAATGGAGTGAACCGACTAATCCATATCCGCAAAATCGACAAGCGTCACTGTACCGTCTTGCGCCGCGCGGGCGGCGACATGCTCGTCGAAGCCTGATTTGGAGAACAGCATGTAATGGCTGGTTTCGGGGTGCAGCAGTCTGGCGCGATTGCGCAGCACTTCCAACTGCTGCAGACCGGATGGCACGCTGCGCCATTTGCATTCGCAGAATAGGAGAGTTTTCGGTTTTTCTCCTGAAGCTACGATGTCAATTTCCTCCTGACTGCGGGTGGTCGGATTGGCGCCCCACCAACGTCCGGCATCAAGCATGAGGAAAGGCAATGCCTCGGTACCGTTATGGGACCATATCCACTGAACGCAGATGTCTTCGAACACCTGCCCCATAAAGTCGGAGATAGTGCGCATAACACGGTCGGCGGCGAGATCGGCATGACCGGATTGAATGAGGGACATGTTGTTCGGCACATATCGGTACCAGAATCGGAAGAACGAGTCCTCGATACGGTAGATCGTCTTGCGAGGAGCGTCCTCGCCGAAAGGTGTCTCCTTGCGAACGATTCCCAGATCGATGAGATTGCGCAAATAGGTGGCGCATGAGGACGATTCCATATGGCATGCGGTGGCGATGGTGTTCGACCGAGATGCCCCGGAGGCAATGGCCTGGATTACGGCGTTGTACTCGGCCGGACTGCGCAGCTCCTGCTTCAGCAAGTTGTCTGGCTCCTCAAACAGATAGCAGCCTGGGTCGAGGATGTTCCAACGGATGTTGTCTCGGATGCTGATGCCGTCGTCCAGTTGCCGAAGATACTGCGGGATACCGTCGGTAAGTCCGTAAGCAATAGCGGCGTCCTCGTTGCTGTATCTTGGCAAGAACTTGCGGACATCGGCGTAGCCGAATGGCTCCACTTTGATTTGAGCGGTGCGTCTGCCGTATAGAGGGCTCTCATACCCAAGCACCTGGCGCTCCATGAACGACATGGAAGAGCCGCATAACACCATCATGAGCTGACTGTCATCCTTATGGCGGTCGATGGCATGCTGCAGGACCGAATTGATGGTCCGGTCTGCTTTAGCCAGATATGGGTACTCGTCGATGACGAAGGCGATGCGTTGCTTTGCGGCCAGCGCGAACACCGCTTCCAGTGCGGATTCAAAGCTGCGGTATACGGGCGCTGTCTCGAACGCCTCTGAGCCCTTTTCATACAGAGCAATGCTGCGGCTTAACGATTCGAGATTCTTGGAAGCGCTGGATTCGATTGCCGAAAAGAAAATCGTGGGGCGATCTTCGAGGAAGCGGTTGATGAGTGTGGTCTTGCCCACGCGGCGACGGCCGTAGACCACGACGCACTCGAACTGCTGTGAGCTCCAGCGGCGTTCCAGTGCCGAAAGCTCCTTATCTCGCCCGACGAACATGGCCCTTGCCTCCTTGCTTTGCTGTCTGCCTGGTGCACACGCGCAAATTATAGAATCGTAATTTACTTAATTATGATTCTATAATTTGGTCGACTGGTATGCAACAGGTCTCGAGCGTGCATTGCCGCATGCGCAACGTTTCGCGCGACACATTCCGGGGAATGTTGCGCTTAGCGGGCCGTGCCGCGTTGCTAATGCGGGGAACACGCAGGGTTGTGGGCTGTTGCGATTGGACGCAGGCCGTCTAGACTAGTACGCGTTTGCGAAAGTCGAACGTGCTTCGACCGATGAAGGAGAGCTCCGGTCGTGCGGCCAATGACAGGCGCAGTGCGAGGCACGGCTGATCGTGAATCGTGGCGGCAGCGATTGCCGCGTGCGGCGCAGGAGCATGCCGCACCATACCATAAGCAAACAATCCCCAAGAAACGGTGATCCCCTCACATGTACGTCGATCCGGGAATCAATACCAGCGCAAGCAACCTCAAATGGGTGCTGCCATACTGCAAACCAGACCTGCCCCGCGTGGTAGGCGCGCTTCTACTGTTCATCGCAAATAACACGATGGCCCTGACCATTCCGATTCTGTCCGGTATCATCGTGGACCGCGTCATCGTCGGCGGGCATGCCGACGAACTGCCACGTCTGTGTGGACTGATGATCCTCATGACCATCATCCGCGTGGGCGCGCGATACGGCTACCAGATGTGGATGGAGCGTTTCGGCCAGAACTCGGTCTACCGCCTCGTCTCCGACGAATACGAGAAGCTGCACGAGCTCGACTTCACGTACTTCAACCACACACGCACCGGCGACATCATGAGCCGCCTGACCTCCGACACTGACGCGATCCGCCACTGCCTGAGTTGGGTGAGCTATCAGATCGCCGACTGCGTGGTCATGTTCGTGGGCGCCCTGTGTGTGATGTTCGCCATCGACTGGCGACTCGCGCTCGTCCTGGCCTGCGTCACGCCGTTCATTTTTGTGCTCACGCGCGGCCTGTCCACGCACGCTCACCCGCTGTTCTTCTCCATCCGCAACTCGCTGGCCTCCCTCAACTCCATGGTCGAAGAGAACATCGAGGGCAACCGTGTGGTCAAGGCATTCGTGCGCGAACCGTACGAGACCGAAAAGTTCGACGAGCACAACGACGATTACATGCAGCGCAACATGGCCCTGGCCTACAACTCGCGCAAGTACATGCCCTGGCTGGACGGCCTCGGCTTCTCGCTGCAGCTCATCACGCTCGGCCTCGGTGGCTTTCTGGTCATCAAGGGCTACATGACCCTCGGCAATCTGGTGAGTTTCAACTCCTTCCTGTGGATGATCGACGGCCCGGTGCGCCAGTCCGGCTGGCTCATCAACGACTGGCAGCGATTCAACGCCAGCTGCATCAAGATCCGCAAGCTGCTCAACGAACAGCCGCGCATCGTGGAGAAGCCCGACGCGGTCGAAGCCGTCAAGCAGGCGGTCACGATCGTCGAGCAAGTCAAGCACGATGATGAGGCTACCGGGGCTACCGGAGCGCCCGGGGCTTCCGGAACATCCGGTGCCCAGCAGTCCGCCGAACGCAAGTCCTGCCCGCTGCACATCAAGGGCGACATCCGCTTCGACCACGTCAGCTTCGCCTTCCCGGACGACCCGGAGACCCCGATCCTCAAGGACCTCGGCTTCACCGTGCCCGCCGGCTCCAAGCTCGGCATCCTCGGCGAAACCGGCGCGGGCAAGTCCACGCTCGTCAGCCTCATCTCCCGCTTCTACGACCCAACCGTAGGCCATGTGCTCATCGACGGCATCGACGCACGCGACTGGCCGCTGGCCACCTTGCGCTCGCAGGTGTGCATCGTGGCACAGGATACCTTCCTGTTCTCCGACACCATCGGCGGCAACATCGGCTTTGGTGCCAGCGATGATAGCGACGACCGATATATCCGGAAAATGGCCCAGATCGCCGGCGCGGACAATTTCATCAGGTCGATGCCGCAGGGTTATGACACCGTCGTGGGCGAACGCGGCGTGGGCCTGTCCGGCGGGCAGAAGCAGCGCCTGTCGCTGGCCCGCGCGCTCGCGGACGATCCGTCGATCCTGATTATGGACGATACGACCTCGGCCGTCGATATGGAGACCGAGGCGGAGATCCAGAAGCACCTCAAGGAGATGGACGGCGGCAAGACCATCGTCACCATCGCCCACCGCATCTCATCGGTCAAGGATGCCGACCTGATTCTGGTGCTCGAGCACGGACGTATCGTCGAACGCGGCACCCACGCCGAACTCGTGGCCGCACACGGCCGCTACTGGGACATCTACCACAAGCAGCTCGGACTCCAGTCCGGCGCTGCACAGGGATTTTAGAAGAGGACTTATGACACAACGCAATACATTCCGCGAGGATGAGGAGCTGGAGGAGTCCATCAACCTCCACGACATCGCTCGCGTCGGCAAATATCTCAAACCGTATATGGCACAGGTGGCGCGCATTCTCGTCGTCGTCATCTCGATGAGCTGCATCGTCGTCGCCGTGCCGTACCTGACCAAGATCATGATCGACGAGGCGATCCCGAACAAGGACCTCGGCAAGCTCGGCATCCTCGCTGTAATCCTCGCCGCGCTGATCGTGCTGTACGAGTTCGGGCTGCGCTACCGCACGGTGGCGATCACGCGCGTCGGCCAGCTCATGCTCAAGGACATGCGCCGCGATATCTTCACGCATATCCAGACGCTGCCCTTCAGCTACTTCGATTCGCGCCCGCACGGCAAGATCCTGATCCGCGTGGTCAACTATGTGAACACGCTTTCGGACACGCTGAGCTCCGGTCTGATCAACGTGATCTCCGACGTGTTCACCTTCGTGATCACGCTGATCGTGATGTTCGTGATCGACTGGCAGCTGGCCCTGTGGAGCTTGATCCTGTTCCCGGTGCTCATCATCTGGGTGCGCGTGCTGCAGATCTTCCAGCGGCGCGCCTTCCAGAAGCTCTCCAACAAGCAGAGCAACCTGAACGCCTACATCCACGAGTCGATCGCCGGCGTGAAGACCACGCAGACCTTCGCGCAGGAGCAGGCCCAGTTCAGGACCTTCCAGGAGCAGCAGGGCGAGGTGCGTTCCGCGTGGATGCACGCCGTGCACATCCAGTTCCTCATGTGGCCGGGCGTGCAGACCATCTCCGTGATGACCATCTCGTTCATCTACTTCGTCGGCGTGATGGGCTTCGGGGGCGTGAACGTGACCACCGGCGTGCTCATCGCGTTTGTCGGCTACGCGAACAACTTCTGGAATCCGGTGATCAACATCGGCAACTTCTACAACCAGCTCATCACCTGCTCGGCGTACCTCGAGCGCATCTTCGAGACGCTCGACGTCACACCGGAGATCCGCAACAAGCCCGACGCGGCGGACCTGCCGCAGATCCGCGGGCGCGTCGACTTCAACGACGTGGTGTTCCGCTACGAGAAGGACGGCCGCAACATCCTCAACCTCGTGGACTTCCACGTCGAACCGGGGCGCACGATCGCGCTGGTCGGCCCGACGGGCGCCGGCAAGACGACGATCATCAACCTGCTGTCGCGCTTCTACGACGTGTCCGAGGGCTCGGTGACGATCGACGGCCACGACGTGCGCGACGTGACGCTCGCATCGCTGCGCCGGCAGATGGGCGTGATGCTGCAGGACACCTTCATCTTCTCCGGCAACGTGCGCGAGAACATCCGCTACGGCAAGCTCGACGCCACCGACGAGGAAATCGAGGCGGCAGCGAAGGCCGTGCACGCGCACGAGTTCATCATGGAACTGCCCGACGGGTACGACACGGTGGTGGAGGAGCGCGGATCGACCCTGTCGGCCGGCCAGCGCCAGCTCATCGCCTTCGCGCGCGTGCTGCTCGCCGACCCGCGTATCCTGATCCTGGACGAGGCGACGAGCAACATCGACACGCGCACCGAGGAGGCGCTGCAGGCCGGCCTGCAGCATCTGCTCAAGGGGCGCACGAGCTTCATCATCGCGCACCGCCTGTCGACGATCGAGAACGCGGATGAGATCTTCTACATCGATCACGGTCAGATCGTCGAGCATGGCTCGCACGCGCAGCTGCTCGCCGCCAAGGGCGCGTACTACCGCCTCTACGAGTCGCAGTACGCGATGATTCGCGTGGCCAGCGGGGCGCCGGAAGAGTGACGAGATGTCGCGCACAAGGATGCGTTTAGCGGCGTTTCACATAGCGGGTGTTGCGACCAGCACCGATTTTGATGATCGTACCGGGGTCCAACAGTGATTTCAGCGTGCGCTCAATGGTGGTGGTGCTGGTATCGGGCATACGAGCGAGAATATCGGCCTTAGAGAGTGGCACTAGGGATTGATCAAGCAGTGCTTCAATCCGCGTTCCCTTGGTGGCTACTCGCGGTGCTCCCTGCGCTCTGCCGCCTGCCGTGAGATTGATGCGTTCGTCGAATTCCTTGCACGCGGACAGTATGATGCCAAGCAGGTAGTTCGTGAATGGCGCATAATCATTGGCGTTGTCGTCCCATCCTTGGGTGCTTGCGTCCAGCGCCTCATAATAAGTGCTTTTACTTTGCTCGATAAGGTGTTCGATACTGATGTATTTGCCGACCATATAGCCATTGCGGTACAGCATCAGGAGCGTGAGTAGCCGACTCATGCGGCCGTTGCCGTCATTGAACGGATGTATGCAGGTGAAATCGAGAATGAACATGGCGATGGCAAGCAATGGATCGGTATGTTCATCTCGGATTGCTTGCGTGTAGGCGGAACACGCGCGTTCGATCAGTATTCGATGTAGTCGAATGATCTCATACCGCCTCATTTTCTGCATCATATTTTATCAAAATGAGGCAGAAAATGGGCTGATGAGGCAGAAAAGGCGGCAGGATGGCGGCCATCTCGCTTGCCGGTTGCGCTACTTTCCCGGGAATGTTGCGCTCGTGGCAAGAGACGGCAAGTTCAGGCGGCCGAGATTGGCGATACCCGTCGTGTAGTCGAACGTCTTACCGGACTGCCTTACGAGCGTTGCTGGCGGTAGCCTACACTGAGAAACCATGAGCAAGCACCACCATCGCGACCGTAGCTGGGCCCCGGCACCTGAAGCATTGCCGGACGACGCCCAGACCATCGACAACCACACTCACGTGGCCTCCGTAATCCCTTTCGCGCGCGCTATGAGCCATGAGGCGCAGGAGAAGGGGCAGCCCGAAGTCCCGGTGTACGACGTCGACCAATTGCTGGCGCAGGCGCAATCTGTCGGCATTGGGGGTATCATCGACTGCGGTTGCGAGCTGCCGCACCTGATGACCGCCGTCCAGATGGCCCTCGATCATCCAGGTAACGTGCACGCGGCGCTCGCAATACACCCCAATGAGTCCGTGCTCCACGGGCATCGCGGTGTGCCGGGGCCGGATGGTCTGCCTCTCAAATACAAGCCTTATCATGACACGTCTTTCGAGGACGCGCTCGCCGAAGTACATCGCCTCGCCACCACATACCCCGAGCAAGTGGTGGCTATCGGCGAGACCGGCATGGACCTCTTCCGCACCGGCGAAGGTGCAAAGGAACTGCAGCGCGAGGCTTTCCGCGCGCATATTGCCCTGGCCAAGGAACTGGGCCTGCCCATGCAGATTCACGACCGCGACTCCCATCGCGAGGTCATCGAAACCCTGCTGGCCGACGGCGCGCCCGAACGCACCGTATTCCACTCGTATTCCGGCGACCGTGAGATGGCCGAGATTGCGCGCGAACATGGCTGGTATCTGAGCTTCTCCGGCACCGTGAGCTACAAAGGCAATGACGGTATCCGCGAATCGCTACGGATTGTGGGTCTGGGCCATGCGATGGTCGAAACCGACGCGCCGTATCTGACGCCCATGCCGTACCGTGGCCGCACCAACGCGCCGTACATGATCCCCTACACCTTGCGGGCCATGGCCGATACGCTCGACCTGTCCATCGCGGATGTGGCGCGCGGCACCCGCGATACCGCCCGCGCCGTATACGGACTGTGAGGGCCGGGTGTGCGGCCGTCGCGGCGATGTGTTGACTTGTAAAATTTGTCAGAATTGTGAACGAGGTCTACCATGATGTACCTGACATAAGCGAGGGGGATGATCTCCACCTCAATGGAGGACTGAACGTATGGCTGAGTCGAACCAAAGGACCGCACGCGCCCAAAAAGCCTCAAAGGCCCAGACAGCCCAGGCTGGCGCCGCCAAAGCCAAGGCCCGACAGGAAGAAGAAGCACTGCTGAGGGCCGACACCTTTACCAACGCTCCCAAGGTGTCCCGCCGCACTCTCACCAAGGAGGAGCGCGAGGCACTCGCCAAGCAGAGGGAAGCCGAAACCAAGGAAGCCGAGAAAATCGCCAGCGCATGGTCGAAAGGCGGCCTCGGCCGATGGTGGGCCCGCTTGCAATCCAGCCCAGACAAGGTTACCTGGGGCATGGCGATCGTGGCGCTCGGCGTGGTGTACGGCGACATCGGCACCTCGCCCCTCTACACCGCGCAGACCTTCCTTGCCGGTCAGGGAGGGCTTGGCAGCGTAAACCGAGAGGCCGTGCTCGGCATGCTGTCGCTGGTCTTCTGGTCGATTACGCTGATCACCACCGTCAAATATGTGCTCATCGCCATGCGCATCGACAACAATGGCGAAGGCGGCATCTTCGCACTGTACTCGTTGATTCGCAAGTACGGCGCATGGCTCGCGATTCCCGCCATGCTCGGCGGCGCGGCATTCCTTGCGGATTCGGTACTTACCCCGGCGGTTTCCATCAGTTCCGCAGTCGAAGGCTTGCAGACCCTGCCGCCATTGGAAGGGTTGTTCGACGAAAACCCAAGCCTGACCCTGATGATTACCGTCGTGATCATCGTGATTCTCTTCTCCGTGCAGTCGCGCGGCACCGAAAGCATCGGCAAAGTATTCGGCTCGATGGTGCTGGTCTGGTTCAGCTTCCTCGCCATCGTAGGCGTCACGAATCTCTCTAACGACTGGTCTGTGTTCGCGGCCCTGAACCCGGTGTACGGCATCAAATTCCTGTTCAGCCCGGACAATGCTGCCGGCATCGCCCTGATGGGCACCGTGTTCCTCTCGACCACCGGTGCCGAGGCGCTGTACTCCGACATGGGCCACGTGGGGCGCGGCAACATCTACTTCACCTGGCCATTCATCAAGGTTGCGCTGGTGCTCAACTACTTCGGCCAAGGCGCGTGGATGTTGGCCAATAGCGATAACCCGCAATACACCGCGATGAAGTCGCTCAACCCGTTCTTCCAGATGATGACCCCGAACGTGCGGTACCTGGCCGTGATTCTGTCTGTTTCGGCCGGCGTGATCGCCTCCCAGGCCCTGATCACGGGCGCGTTCACCATGGTTTCCGAGGCCACCCGCCTCAACTGGATGCCCCATCTGCAGGTGCGTTACCCGGCCCGTACGCGCGGCCAGCTGTACATTCCGGTGGTCAACGGCGTGTTGTGCGTGGCCACGCTCGCCGTGCTCGCCATCTTCAAGGATTCCGAACACATCTCCGCCGCGTACGGCCTGGCGTTGACCATTACGATGATCACCACCACCGTGTTGCTCGGCGTCTACTTATGGCATTCCGGCAAGCGGGTCGGTGCCGTCGTGTTCACCGTGCTGTTCTTGGCGATTCAGGCTATGTTCTTCATCGCGTCTATGGCCAAATTCCTGCACGGTGGTTGGTTCACCATGTTGCTGACCGCCGCGATTCTGTTCGTCATGTACACGTGGAATGAGGGCACCAAGCTCGAACGTGCGCAACGCCGTCACATGCGGCCCAACGACTTCCTACCCGCGCTCGACAAGCTGCACAGTGATTTCCGCATCCCGTATTTTGCGGACAACATCGTGTACCTGACCTCCGACTCGGAAACCAAGCGACTCGACACGGACATCTTCTTCTCCATCTTCGCCGACCACCCCAAGCGTGCCCGTGCTTGGTGGGCAGTCAGCGTGGAAACCACCGACGAGCCGTTCACCCGTGAATACTCGGTGGAGGACTTCGGCACGAACTACATCTACCGCGTGCGCTTCCGTTTGGGCTTCAAGGTTTCGCAGTCCATCCCGGCGTACATCCACCAAATCATGCACGACCTGTCCAAAACCGGCGAACTGCCTAAGCAGAAGTCGATTTACCCCAAGGTCGACGCCGATCCGGACATCGGCACCATCCGTTACGTGCTGATTCACAAGGCCCTGATGCCGGAATCCAAGGTTTCCGCACGCGGTGCCCTGTCGTTGCAAGCCAAGTACGCAATCCGCCGCATGGCCGGCTCGCCGGTTAAGTGGTTCGGTCTGGCACCTTACAACCCGCTGGTCGAGGTGCAGCCGCTGTTCGTCTCCACCCGCCGCCCACCGCGTCTGAAGCGCACCGATACGGCCAAGACCATCACGACGCCCACGCCGACTCGTGCAGTGGCCGACCCGGCCGCCGTCCCCGACCCGATGGACACCACGTCCGGGCTTGGGCGATTGGTACAGGAGCTCGATGCCGCCGTATCGGCCGAGGAGCGGAAGATCGCTGAGACCGCTGCCGCCGCTGCGGTCGCTGAGCAGGGCGATAAGGGCAAGGCCAAGAACGGCAAACCCGCCGCCAAGCCTCAGCGCTCCTCCAAACAGAAGCGATAACATACCAGTTTGCAGCGGCGCTGATGCGCTCTATAAAGAATGGCTATAACGGTCGCCGCACGTCGCCGCACGGTTTCGGTAAGTTGAAATACCATGTGCAGATTACTGGGATACGCGACGGCAGGCTTCAACCTGAGTCTCAACGCCGTGTTGGGGCAAGACAATGTCGAGGATTTCCGTGAACTGTCTGAAATCCACAATGATGGCTGGGGTGTAGCCCAGCTTTCCGATCCCGCCGAAGCGCCGCACGTGCGCGACGGTGGCGCACCCACCCCGGAAACCGGCACCCGAATCTACAAGTCGACCATCGCGGCCCGTCATGACAGCACGTTTGAGACGCTGGCCGACGAACCGTCTCGCGGTGCCATCTGGCACCTGCGCTTGGCAAGCTCCAATCTGCCGCTCATCATGGAGAACCAGCACCCGTTCTATGCGAACGGCCTGAGCTTCATCCACAACGGCGATATCTCGGACGCCAATGGCCGCAACATCGTCACCAACCGCTCATACCCGGTGAACCACAGCGTGCTCCTCTCCACCGGCGGCCGTTCCGACTCCGCTATCTTCTTCGCGGTGATTCTGGAATACATCGGCTTCGGCTTCCCGCTCGACGAGGCCATGGCCCAGGCCGTGCGCGAACTGCGCCAAGCCTACCCGAAGTCCAGCTACAACTGCATGATTCAGTCCGAGGACCAGCTCATCGCCCTGTGCGCCGCCGGTCGTGAGAAGACCAGCCCGCGCATCATGGAAATCTACGATGAGTACGGCCGTGGCGAGCAGGCCGCCGACTACCGTGTGATGCGCTACCGTGAGCTGCGCGACGACAACGGCGACTCCGCCGGTGTGGTGGTCTCCTCTTCCGGCTATGAGCAGGAAGGCTGGAACGTGCTGGAGAACGACCAGATGATCATCGCCTCTAACCGCAACGGCACCTACCGTCTCCGTTCCATCTGAAATAGCTTCATAAGCCGTCTCTGACGAGGGGGCCTTGAGCCTCAAATCATCCGCATCCCATACTTCTCCGCCAACGCCGGAATATCCGGCACGCCATACTTGGCCACCAGATCCAGCCATCGTTGTTTGTTCTCTCCGCCAAATCGCTCGGCTCGGGCCGTATACGCCTCGACCTGCAGGAACTTCGGCGGCACTGACTTGCTATGGAACTTGTCGGCGTACATCACCACTTCCTGCTCGAGATTCATCGGCACATAGTCGGCTGGTGGCACTGGCAGCTCCTGGCGCACCACATCCTCGCGCGTAAGTCCCACGCCGGTATGGTTGCGGCAGAACTGGGCGATGGACTCGTCCACGCCCTCGTCGAGCAGATACTCGTAGCCCTTAAGACCGTGCAGAATGTAGCGTTTCTTGCTGAATTTGAGCGGTTCGTCGTCAGAGCCGTCATGCTTGAACACGCGGTAGGTGCCGATGTCATGCAGCAGTCCGCCGATGAGTACCAAATGCTCGTCGAGCAGACGCGGCGGCACATGGCCGCCGGTGACGCCTGCGGTGGGCGGTACCTCCGCGTCCTTCGGTAATGTGCAGCGGCGCGTGAACAGCGCGTTCTGCCGGCGCACGATCTGGCAGCCGATGGTCGCCACAATCACGCAATGCGTGTGCACCAGCTCGTACGCCGCCTTGGACGGCGCGATTTTGCGGTGCAATTCGTCGATCTGCTCCAGTGTGGGAATATATCCGGTCATGATTATCAGGTTTCGCCTCGTACGGTCAGATTTATCTTCAGATTAGCGCGGCAATGAGCCGCATCAGGATTGTCAGGAGCTGATTCGGACATCTCGACATGCCTATCTCCGTTTCAAGGGGCTGATTCGGCATCCTCCTGAGGTCTACTTCCGTTTCAAGGGGCTGGTGCCCAAGTATACGCGGCGTAAAAACGGCGGAATGACGTTGGCATGAAGCCGTTTATACTCGGGGTTTGGCGGATGACCAGCCCCTTGAAACGGAAGTAGACCTCCCGGAACACGCAAATCAGCCCCTCGAAATCGAAAAAGCTCACGATGTTTGGTATGTATCCGAACATCGTGAGCTTCAGGAGCCTGTGCTGGTGTGTCTGGTGTGTATTGCTGCCGGACAGATCAGATCTTGAAGAGTGTGTCGGCTGCTTCAGCGAGCTCGCGCGACGCAGTGAGCACGATAACGCAATGCTTCGGGTCGCCGGTGTGCGCCAGCTTGGCCAGCGCGGCGAACACGGTCACCTCGTCATCCGCGTTCAGCCTTCGTGTCGGCTCGTCGAGGATCAGCACTTCGGCCTCGGTGCTGATTGCACGGGCGATGGCCACCAAACGCTGCTGCACCAAAGGCAATGTGCCGACGGCCACGCCGCTGGTGGCCTCGGAGAAGCCGACCTTGGCCAGCAGTTCGCGGGCGATCACCGGCTTGGGCTTCAGGAAGTTGCGGTTGGACGCATCCATGGCGTACAGCACGTTTTGTTCGGCGTCGAGCTTCGGCTGCACGGCGTGCAGCTGCGGTACGATGCCCAGACGGTGGCCGCGCAGTTCCACGGGCTCGAGCTCAACAATGTTGGCGCTCTTGTTCATCACCGTGCCAGACGCCGGCGTGGCCAAACCGCTCATCACGCCCATCAGCGCGCGACGTTTGGCGTCGGCGGTGATGCCCGAATCGGGGTCGTCGCTGATCAGCAGCGCGTATGCGTGTCCGGAGTAGCAGAAGAAATTCGCGCCATCGAGGATGTTGACCTTGCCCTTGGGGCCGGCGACCGTCACCTTGTTCAGGGCAAAGGTCGGGTAGGTCTTGAGCAGAATGTCGTCGGAACCGCCGCCCACCAACACGCGATCGATACGCGAGGCCAGCGTCATGGTGGGTTCGGCCGCTTTGCCCTGAGGCTCCGCATGCTCGGCCAATGCGTCTTTGTGATCGGTTTTGGCCAGTCGGAGTGTTTCGTTGACGCGGGCGGCATTGCGCTCGGTCACTTCGGCGGATGCGTTGACCGAAGCGATGGCGTCTGCTTCGGCCTCACTGGTCTCGTCGGTTTCTCCGGTTTCGGCAGATGCCAGTGCGCTGTAAATACCATCGTCAACAGTGCTTTCGTCATCAACGTCATCGAAGGTCACGCTGAACTGCACGGAGTCAGCCGGAACGGATTCAATGGTGTCGTTCGTCTCAGTCTCAGAAGTCACTTCGTCAGCCGTTGCGTCAGTGGTCTTCTCGAGTTCCTGATCGTTGTTCTTGTCGCTCATGCCTGTGCCTCCGCATCGTCGGTTGTGGTGGTCGTCTTGTTGGTCTCGCCAGCATCATGAGCGGTGGCTTCAGCAGCTTCATCGGTCTCAGCAGCGCCAGTGGTTTCGGCCGCTTCAATCTCCTCGGTCTCGCTCACGGTGCCCCAGTCGCCATCGGCGGCGAACAGCTTGTTCGCGCTGAAGAACGCAAGGCGCAGGGCGGCAAGAATCGCCAGGATCAGGATTGAACCCAGTCCATACCAGACCATGGTCCAAATCAGGTCCGATGTCACCGGGATGGCATGGCCGGATGCCAGAGCAGGTCCGATCGGCTTGGCGGCGAACGCGCCTCCGACCAGACCAATTACGTAGAAGGGCAGGGTGACGATGAACACTTCCAGCATGAACTGCCATCCCAAACGCCCGCGAGTGACGCCGGACACCAGTGCCATGCCGATCTCGTCGTCACGCTTGGGCGTCCACACGCCTGACAGCACGAGGATGAGCAACAGCACGCCGCCCACGGCAACCAACGCAATGGTGCCGGTCTTCGCGCGCGAGGATAGCGTATCCAGCGGCTCCAGAGAAGCGTTGTAGGATTCCAGCGAAGGGGAAGACACCTCGTATCCCTTGGCGGGCAGCTTGGACTTCTTGAGGGTGGATACCAAGGACTTGTATGTAGCGGGATCACCGGTGTCGAACACCACGTCCAGATCCGGCATCGCCCAGCCGGAGGCGGTCTTGTCGTTGGACTGTGGGTCGAGTCCGGCCTTGGCGAAGGTCTGATAGTTGGTGAAGATCGCGTTCTCGCGGTTGCGGGCGGCCGTCACCGGATTGGCGACGGCGGATTCGGATGTGTACTTGTAGATGCCGCGCACCTTGAGCTTGACCGTGGTCTGGGCGTCCGAGGCGGCCGCCACCTTGAGCGTATCGCCCACCTTCAGGTTGTTGGCGGAGGCAAACGCTTCAGAGACCAGTGCGCCGGTGGTGTTCGGGTTGGAGGACTTGTTGTCGTAGCTCAGGTCCTTGCCGTCCACGATTTCGAAGGTACCGAGGTCGCTGGCCTTGGCGGCATCCTCGGTCCAGAAGGCTCGCCAAATGAGCTGGCCGCCGGTCTCATCATCGGAGGCCGAGCCCAGCGATCCGCCGTCCAGGGCCTTCAAATCACCGCTCATGCGGGCCGGCACGGTTTCGGTAACCGTGAAGTTCAACGAGTTGGTGGCCGACTGGACGAGCGTGGCGTATTCGGTGTATGAGGTCCACGTCATGTAATGCTTGGTGGAAGCCGAGTCCGTAGCGGAGACCTTCTTCCACGTAGCCGCAGTCGGGCGAATGGCCAACGTGGCCTTCTGCTGATCGTACGCGGTGGTGTGTGCGTTGGTATCTTCTTGAATGATGGCCAGTCCGGCGACTGTGCCGAAGGTGACCGCCAAGGTGATGAACGCGGTCAGGGCCGTACGTCCTTTAGAACGTGTCAGGGCCCGCCAGGCGTTGCTGAGGACGAACATCTAATTGCCTCTCCCGTTCTCCTAAGCCGAACAAATCAATACGGCTTTAACTATTGTTGTGTTTAGTGACCGTTTTCTTGCGCAATACTGTTATACCCCTCAATGAAGTCTGAGAACATTCTGACAGCGATGTGGTGGTCATGAGGGGATTTGCACCAGGTATGGGATAAACCCTCGGTCTATTTCGGTGGCATCGGTACACTGGCATGAGATATGCGTGGCGTCACGTGTGCTCCGGCATGTCTGCGATTCCGGATTCACCCGGAGTCCGGCATCCGGAAGCGTGGCCTTGCGCCGTTGGATAAGAGTATGAGCTGAGCAGATTTTCGGGTAGGATAAGTATGCGATTCACTTCAGGGCATTCGAGCCATAAGGCTGTGGGGCGTAGGAGAAGCCGCCATGCCGGTAACGGAAAATCCAATCGCTCCGCATCTACGAATAGCGCTGCAAATCATCAGACGGGTCCCGTAAACCTGAAGACTCCCCAGCACGTGGGTGGCGACGGCCGTTCGCTGATCAGCCGTACACCGATATGGGCGCGAGTGGTGGTTGTACTGCTGCTGACGTTGCTGGCCAGCGTCACCTGTGTGGGCACGCTCTACGCGGCATCCGTCTCGAGAATGGCCACGGATGCGCAGCGTGTGCTGACATCCGCCGAAAGTCTGGCCAATTCGGCACTTGGCTGCGGCAGCGATAAGAGTCTGTCGGACATCTCCCAAGAGTTGGTCAATGCCACCAATGATCTCAACGAGGAGCTGAACGGCCCGCAGTGGGACTTCTTCCGCGACCATTCGCGATTTGGCAGCGACATCACCGCTGCCCGCGAAATGCTGGCTTCCGTGGATACGTTGGTCAACGGTCCGTTCACTGATCTGCTGAACCTGTCCAAACGATTGCAGGGCTTCTCCCTGAAGAATGGCTCGGTGGACGTCAGCGCCCTGATGGATATGCCGGATATCGTCAAGCAGGCGCATAAGGATATCTCGCAGCAGCTCACCAAGCTCAACAAGGTGCCGACTCCGAGCGTCGCCAAGGTGGCCACCGTGCTCGAATCCGAAAAGGCTGCGCTCAAGACCGTGGATTCGATGCTCAGCGAATACGATGGCCTCATTAACTTGCTACCGCAACTGCTTGGCGAGGACGGCAAGCGCACGTATCTGGTGATGGTGCAGAACCCGGCCGAGCTGCGTTCGGCGGGCGGCATGGTGGGCACCATCGCCGCAATCACGGCAGATAAGGGCACGATTACCATCGGTGATTTCGCCACCACTTCTGGTTGGGACATTCCTGAGAAGCCAATGGATGCTACGGTGCTGAAGGAGCGCCAGGTATTTGGCGACACTTTTGACCAGTACCCGGCCACCACGACCATCGACCCCGAATTCCAGCGTGTGGCACAGATGAACAAATACATGTGGCTGTATCAGAAAGGCAACGAAGACGAGAACGTAGCGGGTGTATTGTCATTCGATCCCGTATTCCTCCAGGCATTGCTGGGAGCCACAGGCAAGGTCAAGCTTTCGGACGGCCGAGTGCTGGATGGCACCACCACGGTGCCGTTCTTCGCTTCAGACCTGTACACGGATTACCCGGACTTCGAGCAGCAGAACAACTTCGTTTCCGAAGCGGCTCAAGCAATTATGAACCATGTGCTTGGCAACGCGAATGCTTCCACCGCATCCCCGCTGTTGAAGGCAATCAGAGATACCAGCGCTAGCGGTCATTTCAAGCTATGGATGGCTGATCCGGATGAGCAGGAGGCGCTGATTGCCACCGGACTTATCGACGATAAGGCCAGTGGTGAGCTGTCTGCTGACAGTCAGGTACCTGAAACCGGCATCTATCTTTCGGAGCTGCAGCAAGGCAAGCAGGATTGGTATCTGAAGACCTCCACCACGGTCACAAAGACTTGCGGTGACGTCTCGGCCAGCCAGAACGCCCTGTATTCTGGCGTGCTGGATAAGCGCATCACGACAGCCGTGCGTAACACGCAGCTGGGTCAGTTTACGGAAGATCAGCTCGGTGACGAATACACGGTCACCTTCACCATGAAGAACACGCTGACTAAGGCTAAGGCCGAATCGTTGCCCGATTTCGTTAATGGCGGCTCGGAGAATCCAGTGCTCGGCGGCATGTTGTACCGCGTGGTGCTTACCGCCCCGTACGGTGGCGAAATCACCGCTGTGCAGGCTGATATAGATTCATGGGATACCAACACCGCGAGCCTGTATGACCGTCAGTACATTATGTTCAACCAGCAGTGGATCGAGCCCGGAAAAGAATTGACGATTGCTTATACCGTTCGGGTCAGCAGCGATGCCACACATCCACTGAACGTGGTAACCACGCCGGTGGTGAATGCGGATGGCATCGAGACGGGCTCCAACGGTAAGGTGACCGATGAGTGCTCGGCGGATACGAACGGCGCCGATGGTGCGAACGGTGCCGATGGTGCGAGCGGTGCCGATGGTGCGAACGGCGGCAAGAACGACGCGCATAAGGGCGCGTCCTCCGATCCCTCGGCCGGCCTGGACACCTTGGACAAGCTGAAGAGCCAGATCAGCTGCCCGGTCGATCTGAAGTCCCTGGCGGGATCCATGTGATGACCATGCCCGATTCCGTTTCCGACGCCGCCGGTGCGACCGGCACAACCGGTACGGCCGGTGTCGCCGGCAAGCCGCGCGATGTGAACTACGATCTGCTGCGCGTGGTGGCGATGTGCCTGGTCATCGGCGTCCACGTGATCAACAACTACATGCCCGTCAAGATGACCCTCGCCGGCAGCGCGGAAACGGTGCGATCCGTGCTGTTCGCGTTGTTCATGGTCTGCAATCCGCTGTTCATTATGGTGTCGGGCCGGTTCAACCTGACATTCGATGCCGACCGGCCGGTGAGCACCCACTCAGCGGGCCGTCTGCCGGGCTCTGGCTCTGATGCCCGGGCAGGCGGCGGTGCCGGCCAAGCCGATCCCAGCAGCCTCGCGCCGTACGTGCGCTACTACTACAAACGTTTTATCTCGCTGATTGTGCCGTATCTGCTGTACGCGGGCGGCATGGGATTCGTCGCCTACCTGGTGATTGATCATCGTTCGGTTGGCGGCGCTGTGTCTGGAACGTTGTTTGATCTGTTTTCCGGGTATGACGATTCCGTCTATTGGTTCGTATTCATGCTCGCCGGTTTCGTGTTGGCGACGCCGTTTCTGGCCGCGATGGTGCGCGCGATAGGCCGGTCGGGTGCCTGGCTGCTGATCGGTCTGGCCGCCGCCGTGGCCGCCGCCGAGCAGATCTGCAATCTTGCCGGATACCCGTTGACGTTCCTGCAGTCGTTCCCTTGGCGGGGGCTGCTGGTCTACTATCTGCTCGGTTTCGTGCTGGAATACTATCCGCCGTCCACGCGGATGCGGCACGGTTTGTACGCGTTGGCGCCGTTCGCCCTGGCCTGGACCGTCGCCACGCCGTACCTGTTCGCCGGCCAGCAGATTCAGGTCGGCCGCACGCTCACGGTTTCCTTCGCGGTGGTGGTGGCCGCGGTGTTCCTGTTCTTCCGGTACGACGTGCATCCGGCGTCGGCGCGGCTGCGCAGGGCGATCACCTGGCTGGCGGGATACTCCTACACGATCTATCTGGTGCATTCGCCCCTGTCCAAGGTGCTGATCGGCCCGCGGATTCCCGCGCCCACGGATGGATGGTCGTACGCGGGCATCAGCGTGCTGATGTTCGCAGCCACGCTGCTCGCGGCGTTGGCGTTCGCGGTGGTCGCCGACGCCGTGGTGCTCAAGCCCGTGCAGCGTCTGCTGCGGAAGGTGCGGCTGTAGATTCGGATGCGGCGCTATGCCACGGTATCAAAGCCAGGAATCCCAGCAGCAGAAGCGGGGTGAACGTGAATTTCGACATGCCCATCAGCACGCCTACGGTCATGAGCGCGGTCAATCGTCCGTTGCCGGCACGCGGATCGGCCATGCAGGAAAACAGCAGACACGCGAACAATAGGCACAGCGCCTGTGCCATGGAATCGGCCGAGATGGCGAACGAATAGCGGAAGATCAACGGCGGTGAGACCAAGAGTAGGGCCGTAGGCAAGCGCCAGCGGGGGAGTGCGGCCACGGCGGCGAACATACAACCGGCGTACACCGGCAACATGATTATTTCCGCGAGTACGTATGTGGTGCCAGGGGTGAGCGTTGCGGTTGCTCCTATGGCAAAGGCGGCCAATTGCGGCAGATAGGCGGCGGGTGAATTGACCGCTGCATTGTTGGAGGGCGTGTCCACGCAGGTGGTGTTTGCGGTGCTGGTGCTGTTCGTGCCGCTGCCCGCTGCAGTGCTGCCCGTGCCGTACCGTTCAAGAAAATCGGCATTGACGGCAGCCGGATCGTAACCGTCGTAATGGTCGATGGAGAACCGGATCCAATCACGGCTCACGCACCCGCCCACATTGCCGCTGCCCGAATGCAGGATGCTGGTCGAGTCGACCGGCCGGGCCGGCACTCCCCGTTGACGATGCCGTCAATGCGATACGTGTGCGCCCATACGTCTGGAATATGCCCGGCAGACGTCACCGCAATCAGCACGAAACCCATCAGCAGAACCACCGCTTCCACGCAGCGTTCGCCGCCACTCGTGAGAACACAGTCAAAGGAGCAGAAACAGCATCAGAGGCATCGGAAGCATCAGACATATGTCCCACTATATGTGAGGTGTTGGTGGTGATTGAGCGATATCTGAAAGCAGCTCTGGAAGGGTCCTAGACGTATGTTTTGGAGAACGGTTCCACCATTAATGGTGCCAACGTTCAGCTCTATTCCGGCAACGGTACTAATGTCCAGCGTTGGATGTTGCGTAAGTAGGTTTGATGAGCATGACTTCATTTGATGAGAAGCCTCGAACCCGTGTCCACATTTATGATGGAGCTCCACGTTGTAATGGACGACACAGCCGGATATTGCCTAAATTGCTCGTCATGTGTAAGCTTGCAATACGACGAGCGTGGGCCTGTGGGCTTATGATCGCTGTTAGGCTAGGGGTCGCTTCAGCGGCCCCTATGCATTTCTAGCTCAGCTCGGTTATAAAACCGTAGTCAGTTCTCTTTTCCAACGGATACCAGACCGCTGATTGGGGCATAATGGCAGGGCGAATAACATCAACGATTTTTAGCACGGCTTTGTCTCCGTCATTTAATTTCTTGGCGCTATCGATGCCGCTCGCACGTCCACACATGAAAAGAGCCATGTCAATCATCTGCAGCCCGTACAGTATGCGCGAATCCTCCCACTGGAAAGGCATTTTGATGCGTGCCAAATCAGAGGGGAAATATCCTTCAGTATTGCCGATCAGCTGATAACGAGCAATCTGACCTTCTTGAGCAGCTTGGTCTGCCACTTTATCTGCCATGATTGACACGTCATCACGTTCCTGTTCGGCAATCATATTGACACGTTCCAGACAATGTTGAAGAGACACCTGATGAGGATTGTGAGCGTGCTCGCGATAGCGTTCCTGTAGTTGCCCGACATGCACGCCGCGTATAACCAATCTGGCACCGCTGTCGGCCAGAATTCGCATTGCTGCGCGGTAGATACCTGCCGACTGCCTGTGCATGCCTTTCATGCACTTCCAGTCGTCCTTGTATTGGAACATGCACTGACCGTGAAATTCAGCGTCACGAGGTACTCCGAATTTGTGATGCACCTGCTCCAGTAAGTTGTCTAAGCCGTTATCGATGACAGCTGCTTGAGCTGACGTGGCAAGCAGGCAGCCGACATAATACACGTCATATCCGTGCCGATTGGGTTCCTCATCGCATCGCTGCGTATGTGACTCATCGATATAGGCCAGAAGCATGCATTCTATGCTATCTCATTATTCATTTGGCTTCTGATTTCCCGGGTTCTAGGTAGAAGTGCAACGCCTGTCTATGGTTGGAAGTGTTCAAGTCC